>Ga0208492_1002125_pt1 | contig 10349 bp, 9 predicted proteins | sample Subbioar_CSW14AB_FD_184820 | JGI IMG/M metagenome (GOLD analysis project Ga0208492, IMG submission 184820) | Serpentinite rock and fluid subsurface biosphere microbial communities from McLaughlin Reserve, California, USA - CR12Mar_CSW14AB (SPAdes) | ecosystem: Environmental > Terrestrial > Deep...
TCGTGTACCAACTGCGCAAAATGAGCGAGAATGCTCGAATAATCAGATGTGTTGTGCCGAGGAGAGGACTTGAACCTCCACGGGGTTTCCCCCACTGATACCTGAAACCAGCGCGTCTACCAATTCCGCCACCTCGGCAAGAGGTGCGCAATCTAATCGAACCCACCTGAGCGAGTCAATGCGTCGTAGAGCAAATTCCCCAATAAAAAATAAATCTTCACGTTCCTCCCGCGAGCGCGAACCCATCCATCAACATGTCGATGACCTGCCCTCGCGGGTCGCCATCATGGAAGCGCTCGAGCAACTGGCCTCGCCACGCCGCCTCGATGAACTCGCCGCGCACCTCGGTGTGAGCGGCCACGCTGAACAGAATGCCCTGGAGCGTCGCCTGCTGGCCATGACCCGCGACGGTCAACTGATTCAGACCCGCGCCGAGTGTTTCGGGCTCGCCAGTCGCATGGATCTGATAGCCGGGCGTGTGTTGTCCCATCGCGATGGCTTTGCCTTCGTGCGTCCCGACAAGGGCGGCGATGACATTTACCTTGCCGAGCGCGAGGCTCGACGCACCCTGCACGGTGACAAGGTGCTGGTGCGTGTCGGTGGTTTCGATCAGCGCGGCCGGCCCTATGGCAACCTCGTCGAGGTGCTGGAACGCGCCAATTCCGTGATAGTCGGTCGTTATTTCCACGATCGCGGCATCGGCGTGGTGGTGCCCGACAACAAGCACATCAACCAGGATGTGCTGATTCCCGAAGGCGCATCGAGCGGTGCCCGTGACGGCCAGATCGTGGTTGCCACCATCGAACAGCAACCGGATCAGCGCAGTCAGCCCATCGGCCGCGTCAGTGAAGTGCTGGGCGAGCACATGGCGCCGGGCATGGAGATAGAGATCGCCATCCGCAGCTACGGCCTGCCCTCGGAATGGCCGCAGGCGGTGCTGGATCAGGCGGCGACGATACCCTCGGAAGTGCGCGCGGCCGAGCACGCCGAGCGCCGTGATCTGCGCGATCTGCCGCTGATCACCATCGACGGCGCCGATGCCCGCGATTTCGACGACGCCGTGCATGCCCGTCGGACCGCCAAGGGCTTCGTGCTCTATGTCGCGATTGCCGATGTCTCCCACTATGTGCAGCCGGGCTCGGCGCTCGACAGCGAGGCGCTGCTGCGTGGCACCTCGGTCTATTTCCCGGACCGCGTCATTCCGATGCTGCCGGAGAAACTCTCCAATGGCATCTGTTCGCTGAATCCCGGTGTCGAGCGCCTCGCCATGGTGTGCGAACTCAATCTCGAAGAGAACGGCGAAGTGCGTCGCGCGCAGTTCTATCCGGCGGTCTTCCGCTCCCATGCGCGCCTCGTCTACGAGAATGTCGAGGACTGGTACCGCGGCAGCCGTGCCCAGCCGCTGGCCGATGACCCGCAGGTGTCCGCCAGCGTGGTGTGTCTGTACGAGCTCTACGAAGTGCTGCGCCAGCGTCGTGAAGAACGCGGCGCGCTCGACATCGACACCATCGAACCGCGTTTCATCTACGGCGCCAACGGCAAGATAGAGCGCGTCGAAGCACGCTCACGCTGTGACGCCCACAAGCTCATCGAGGAATGCATGATCGCGGCCAATGTCGCGGCCGCCAAATATCTGCTCAAGCGCAAACAGCCCGGCATGTATCGCGTGCACGAGCCGCCGGCGGGGGAAAAGATCGAGGCCTTGGGGCAGTTCCTGCGCGAGCTTGGCTTGCACTTCACCATGGCCACCGATCCCGAGCCCGGCGATTTCGCAGCCATTCTCGCCGCCGCGCGCACCCGTATCGACAAGCGTTTGATCGATACCGTGGTCCTGCGCAGCTTGAAACTCGCGGTCTACAGTGCCGAGAACAACGGTCACTTTGGTCTCGCCCTGGAAGCCTACACCCACTTCACTTCGCCCATCCGTCGCTATCCCGACCTCATGGTCCATCGCGCCATCAAGGCCGCCCTGCTCGATGACGCGATTGCCGAGGACGCCAATCTGCGCATGGCCGAAATCGCCAGCCAGTGTTCGATGACCGAGCGCCGCGCCGATGAGGCGACGCGCGACGCGGTGTCGTGGCTCAAATGCGAGTTCATGCAGGACAAGGTCGGCGAGCGTTTCAGCGGCATCGTGTCCGGTGTGGCCGAGTTCGGCGTGTTCGTCGAACTCGATCAGATTTTTGTCGAAGGTCTGGTGCATGTCACCGAACTGCCCGGCGATTACTACCAGTACGACGCCGGGCGCCATGCATTGCGCGGTCGCGCCAGCGGCCGTGAGTTCAGCATCGGCCAGGAGGTCGCGGTGCTGGTCACGCGGGTCAATCTCGACGAGCGCAAAATCGATTTCAAGCTCGCCGATCAGGCGCACCCCGAACCGCGTCGCGCGCGACGCAAGCGTCGCTGATGGCGACGCGTGACCTCATCATCGGCGGCCTGCATGCCGCGCGCATGGCCTTGGAGTGGGCCGGTGGCGATGTCCTGGAACTGTGGCTGCGTCGCGACCACGATGTCGAAGCGGTGCGCGCGCTTGAAGCGACGGCGCGCGCGCTGGGCGTGTCCGTGCAGCGTGTCGATGCACCGACCCTGGATCGGCTGTATGGCGACGATCATCACCAGGGCGTGGTGCTGCGTCGGCGCCCGCCGGCGACGGTGGATTTGAAGACGGTGCTGACACGCGCGGCGGATCAGGGTCGCGCGGCCCTGCTCCTGGTGCTGGACAACGTGCAGGACCCGCGCAACTTCGGCGCCTGCCTGCGCGCGGCCGACGGGGCCGGGGTGGATGGCGTGATCTTCACTCGCGATCGCGCCGCCGGCCTCACCAGCGTGGTGGCGAAGACCGCGAGCGGTGCGCTCGACAGCGTGGCCTTGATAGCCGTGGCCAATCTCGCCACGGCCCTGCGGCAACTGGCCGAGGCCGGCGTCTGGACCCTGGGCGCGGCCCATGACGGCGCCATTCCCATCTACCAGGCCGACCTCACCCTGCCGAGCGCGCTGGTGCTGGGCAACGAGGGCGAGGGTCTGCGGCGCCTGACCCGCGAGCGCTGTGATCAACTGGTCTTCATTCCCATGCACGGCGAGGTCAGCAGCCTCAATGTCGCGACCGCGGCGGCAGTGTGTCTGTTCGAGGCCCGACGTCAGCGCGCGGCCAGGCCGCCGGCCACGTAAATACCTTTTGCACCGCTGGGGCGCTCCGCCTACAATACGCGGCCCTCGCTCAGGCGAGGTTAACTCCTTGCTTCACCGCCAGGTCGGGAAGCTTCATCCATGAGGAGCGCAGCATGCGTCATTATGAGATTGTGTTTCTGGTCCACCCTGACCAGAGTGAGCAGGTCGGCGCCATGGTCGACCGCTATCGTTCCATGATCGAGTCCTCCGGCGGCCAGATTCATCGCCTGGAAGACTGGGGCCGCCGCCAGCTGGCCTATCCCATCAACAAGGTCCACAAAGCCCACTACGTTCTCATGAACGTGCAGTGCGACGCGCCGACCTTGGAAGAATTGAACAGCGCATTCCGCTTCAACGACGCGGTGCTGCGCAATCTCATCATCCAGCGCGACGACGCGGTCACCACGCCGTCGCCGATCGCCCAGGCCAAGGACGAACAGTCGGAGCGCGATGACGAGCGCGGTCGCCGTTCGCGTGAAGGCAGCCGCCCGCCGCGTGGCGATGCGCCGCAGGCTGACAACGATGATGCAGACAACGAAGCGACTGCGACCGAGTCGCAAGACGCCTGACGCCGGGAGCACACACCATGGCTAAATTTTTCCGCCGCAAGCGCTACTGCAAGTTCACCGCCGAAGGCGTGACCGAGATCGACTACAAGGATCTCGCCACCCTCAAGGCCTATATCACCGAGAACGGCAAAATCGTGCCGAGCCGCATTTCGGGCACCAAGGTCCGTTACCAGCGTCAGCTGGCGATCGCGGTCAAGCGCGCGCGCTTCCTCGCGCTGCTGCCTTACTGCGACGCTCATTAATCATTCCGTCACAGGATTGATTTAAGGAGAGCTCACCGTGCGGAGACTCGCACGGTTGGCGATGCGCGGGCCGATGGTCGCGGCGGCGTGTGCCGCCGTACTGGCCCTGGCCTCGATGGTGTTCGGCATTTTGCTGATCCCCGCCGGCGCCATCGTCGCACTGACCACACTGCGTTTCGGTGCCCGTGAAGGGCTCAAGATTGCCGCCATGGCCGCCTCGTTCGTGGTGGTGGTGCGGCTGGGACTCGGACAGAGCCTCGCTCATTCCCTGATCCTGGCGGCGATGACCTGGCTGCCCGCCTGGTTGATGGCCAATGTGCTGCGCGCGCGACGCGCGCAGGACTGGCCGTTGCTGCTGGCGGCAGGCCTGGTGATGATCTACGCGGTCGCGTTGCGACTGGCGGTGGGGGATGTCGTCGCCTTCTGGCGCGACATGCTCAAGACTTTTTTCGATGTCATGGCAAAGGATGCCGGCGCGCGTTTCACGGCTGAGCAGATGGAATTCATCGCCAGTCAGATGCATAGCTGGACCTTGATCGCGATGTTCGTGCTGCAGAGCGGTGTCATTCTGCTGGCGCGCTGGTGGCAGGCCGAGTTGTACAACCCCGGCGGCTTCGGATCGGAGTTTCGCGAGCTGCGTCTGCCGCGCAGCGTGACGGTGGTGGCGGGCGCCCTGGCGCTCAGCGTTGCATTCGGCGGCGAGGGCGTGATGCTGCTCGACCTGGCCGGTGACGCTTGTGTTTTACTGGTGGTATTGTTCGCCCTGCAGGGGCTTGCAGTCATCCACTTCCTGGCACGCGTGAGAGGATTGGCCGGCGCCTGGCTGACCACCCTCTACGTGATGCTCGCGCTGGTACCGCAGGTGGCAGGTCCAATCCTGGCAACCACGGGACTGGCGGACAATATCGTCGACTTTCGCCGACTGGGCGGCAGTCGACAGCCGTAACGCGGGCAACACGCCGCGCCGGCTCACGGTGGCGAAGATTCGATTGAGGACGATGTGATGGAAGTTATCCTGCTGGAAAAGATTCACCGGCTCGGCAACCTGGGCGACAAGGTCAATGTGGCGCCCGGTTATGGCCGCAATTTTCTGATCCCGAACCGCAAGGCCGTACCGGCCACGGCTGCCAATGTCGCCAGGTTCGAGGAGCAGCGTGCCGAACTCGAGCGCGTGCAGGCCGATGCACTGGGCCGCGCCCAGGCGCGCGCCGCGCAGCTGACCGATCTCATGCTGACCATCGGCGCCAAAGCCGGTGCCGAAGGCAAGCTGTTCGGTTCGGTCGGCACGCTCGATATCGCCGAGGCGATTGCCGCGACCGGCGCCGAGTGTGAAAAGCGCGAAGTGCGCCTGCCGGAAGGGCCGCTGCGTGAAATCGGCGAATTCGACGTCGAGATTCACCTCCATCCCGACGTCAACGCCACGGTCAAGGTCAAGATCGTGCCGGAAGACGGAGTTTCCGCGGCGCAGTGACGCCGCGAGTAACCTGCTCCTGGCGGCTGTTGCCGCCTGCTGAGGTGTAACGATGGCGGGAGATTATTCCGCGTCGGCGCGCGCGCCGTTTGATGCGGCGCTCGACGCGCTCAAGGTGCCGCCTCATTCAATTGAAGCCGAGCAGGCGGTGCTCGGCGGTCTCATGATCGACAACGAGGCCTGGCCCAACGTTGTCGAACGCCTCAACAGTGACGACTTCTACCGACGCGATCACGCCAGCATCTTCAAGGCGCTGGAGATGCTCGCCAATGACAGCAAACCCTTTGACGTCGTCACGCTCGGCGACTGGCTGGGCGAGCGCGGTCAATTGCAGGATGTCGGCGGCATGGCATATCTCGGCGAGCTGGCCGACAACACGCCCAGCGCCGCCAATATCGCCGCCTATGCCGACATCGTGCGGCAGCGTTCGATACTGCGCGGCCTGATCAGCGCCGGTACGCAGATCACCGAAAGCGCATTCCGCACCGAAGGGCGCACGCCCGACGAACTGCTCGATCTGGCGGAGAGCCTGGTCTTTGAAATCGCAGAACGCGAATCCAAGGGCCGTCGTGGCTTCCGTCCGCTCAAGGATCTGCTGGTCGATGCACTCGATCGCATCGACATGCTGTTTCAGCGCGACAACCCCATCACCGGTGTCGCGACCGGCTTCTTTGAACTCGACAACATGACCTCGGGCCTGCAGAAGTCCGATCTCGTGATCATCGCCGGCCGCCCGTCCATGGGTAAGACCGCGTTCGCCATCAACATCGCGCAGCACGCCGCCATCAAGGAAGAACTGCCGGTCGCGGTGTTCAGTATGGAAATGCCGAGCGAACAGCTCGCCATGCGCATGATGTCCTCCCTCGGTCGCATCGATCAGCACAAGATGCGTACCGGGCGCCTGAGTGACGATGACTGGCCGCGCCTGACCCATGCAGTCGGGATATTGTCCGAAGCCAAGATGTTCATCGACGACACGCCGGCGCTGACGCCGAGCGATCTGCGCGCGCGCTGCCGCCGTCTCGCGCGCGAGCACGGCATCGGCATGATAGTCATCGATTACCTGCAGCTCATGCAGGTGCCGGGCTCCAAGGAAAACCGCGCCACGGAGATTTCGGAAATCTCGCGTTCCTTGAAGGCCCTGGCCAAGGAACTGTCCTGCCCGGTGATCGCGCTCTCGCAGTTGAACCGCAGTCTGGAAAGCCGTCAGGACAAGCGCCCGGTGATGTCGGACCTGCGCGAGTCGGGCGCCATCGAGCAGGACGCCGACGTCATCATGTTCATCTATCGCGACGAAGTTTATAACGAAGACACCAACGACAAGGGCATCGCCGAAATCATCATCGGCAAGCAACGTAACGGCCCCATTGGCTCGCGCAAGCTGCGCTTCTTCGGTGAATTCACCAGCTTCGAGAATCTCGCCCACGACTACGTTCACGAGTCGCGCGAATGACGCGACCCGCGCGGGTCATCATCAATCCCCGAGCGGCCCGACATAATCTCGAATGGGTGCGCCGTCACGCGCCTGGCGCGCGGGTCATGGCGGTCATCAAGGCCGATGGCTACGGCCACGGCATCGCGCGCATGGCGCGCATCTTCGAGGGCGCCGATGCCTTTGCCGTGGCTGCCATCGAAGAAGCGGTGACCATCCGCGAGGCCGGCATCGGCAAACCCATCGTGCTGCTCGAAGGCCCGTTTGAAGCGGCCGAACTCGAACTCGTCAACGCACTGGGTCTCGAGATCGTGGTGCACAACCACGAGCAGCTGGCGATGCTGCGCGGCGCGCCTGCTCCGCGCGCGCTGTGGCTGAAATTCGATACCGGCATGCATCGCCTGGGTTTCGATCCCGAGCGCGCGCTGGACGCCATCGCGCAGGCCCGCGCACTCGCGATTCCACTGCGCTTCATGACCCACTTCGCCAATACCCATCATCGCGGCGACAGCAGCGTGCACGCGCAGATGGACCGCTTTGAACAATTGCTGGCGGACGAGACCGGCGAACGCAGTCTGGCCAACTCCGGCGCGGTGCTGGGTTATCCCCGCGCGCATGGCGACTGGGTAAGGCCCGGCCTCATGCTGTACGGCGTATCGCCCTTCGATCACGAAGTGGGCACGGCGCTGGGCCTCGAACCGGTCATGACCTTGCGCTCGCGCCTGATCTCGGTGCGTCGTGTACGGGCCGGCGAAGCGGTCGGCTATGGTGGCGCCTATGTCTGCCCCGAGGACATGCCGGTCGGTGTGCTCGCCTATGGCTATGGCGACGGCTATCCGCGTCACGCCCAGACTGGTACGCCGGTGCTGGTGCGCGGTATCCGCACCCAGGTCATCGGACATTGTTCGATGGACATGATGACGATCGATCTCAGACCCGTGCCCGATGCGCGCTTCGGCGATCCCGTCACGCTGTGGGGCGTAGGCCTGCCCATCGAGGAAGTGGCGCGCGCCTCGGGCACCATCCCCTATGAACTGTTGTGTCGTGTACGCATGCGCGCGCAGTACGAGGAGGGCGAGCCATGAAGGCCAAGAAGCAATTTCAGTGTCAGGGTTGTGGCGCGGTGTTCAGCAAGTGGACCGGCCAGTGCACCGACTGCAACGAATGGAATTCAATCATCGAGACGGTGGTGACCGGCGGCAATGAACGTCGCGGCCGCATGACCACCACGCCGGCGCGGGTGCATGCGTTGGCCGATGTCGAACGCGAGGAAACGCCGCGGCTCGCCACCGGTCTCGCCGAACTCGATCGCGTGCTGGGCGGTGGTCTGGTGACGGGTTCGGTGGTGTTGCTCGGCGGCGATCCCGGCATCGGCAAGACTACCCTGCTGTTGCAGAGTCTGGCGGCGGTCAAGAATCTGGCCCATGTCACCGCGCTCTATGTCAGCGGTGAGGAATCGGCTTCGCAAATCGCATTGCGCGCCGAACGCTTGAAACTGCCGACCGCCGATCTGCTGCTGCTGACCGAGACCGATATCGATCGCGTGCTCGACGAAGCGAAACGTTTGAAACCCGCGGTGATGGCCATCGATTCCATCCAGACCGTGTTCAGCGAGTCCTTGCAGTCGCCACCCGGCAGCGTCGCGCAGGTGCGCGAATGCGCGGGACGGCTGGTGAGCTTCGCCAAATCCAGCGGCACCGCCGTGTATCTCATCGGTCATGTCACCAAGGATGGTTCGATAGCCGGTCCCCGTGTGCTCGAACACATGGTCGATGCCACGCTCTATTTCGAGGGCGATCCCGATGGTCGCTATCGCATGATTCGCGCCATCAAGAACCGCTTCGGCGCGGTCAACGAACTCGGCGTGTTCGCCATGAGCGACGGCGGCCTGCGCGAGGTCAGCAATCCCAGCGCCATTCTGCTGTCGCGGCATGGCGAACCGGTACCGGGTTCGGTGGTGATGGTGACGCGCGAAGGCACGCGGCCGCTGCTGGTCGAAGTGCAGGCGCTGGTCGATGAATCACAACTCGGCAATGCGCGACGCGTGACCGTCGGCATCGATCAGAATCGCTTGTCGATCCTGCTCGCGGTCCTGAATCGCCACGGCGGTGTCTCGACCGCCGGCATGGACGTCTATGCCAACATCGTCGGTGGCGTGCGCGTGACCGAGACCGGTGCCGATCTCGCCATTCTCATGGCGGTGCTGTCCAGTCTGCGCAATCGGCCCCTGCCCATGGATCTCATCGCCTTCGGCGAGATTGGGCTGGCCGGCGAGATACGTCCGGTGACCGGCGGCCCCGAGCGCTTGCGCGAAGCGGCCAAGCATGGCTTCAAGCGCGCTATCGTGCCCAAGGGCAATGCGCCCAAACCGATGCCGCAGGATATGGAAGTGCATGTCGTCACGCGCCTCGAAGAGGCGCTCGAAGTCAGCAAATCCTTCGACCGATAAGCGCTTGCGCTTATGACGGCACGTTCAGCCGTCGCCGTCGTGAAGGAATTCCTGGCCGGGGCTGCTGCTGACCGGCGCGGTGCCGGCCAGGGTCAGACGCGCGGTCTTCACCGCGCGCTCGGCGGTCTGCACGATCTCGATGGTGATATGCCCCAGCCGGAACGCTGTGCCGGTGATGGGGATGTCTTCCAGGGTTTCGATGATGAGGCCGTTGACGGTCTTCGGTCCGCCGGTCGGCAGGCCGAAGCCATAGACGCGATTGATGGCGCGGATGTTCGCGCTGCCATCGACCAGAAAGCTGCCGTCTTCCTGCGGATAAACGTCGCGCGCATAAATCTGCGGGTCGGTGGTGAATTCGCCGACCACTTCCTCCAGCAGGTCCTCGAGCGTGACCAAGCCTTCGATGTCGCCATATTCATCGACCACAAACGCGATGCGCTGCTTCTGCTTCTGGAAGTTCAGCAACTGCACATAGAGATCGGTGGTCATCGGTACGTAATAGGGCTCGACCAGCAGCGCGCGCAGATCGGTGACCGTGAAGTCATCGCCCGAGCGCAGCGTCTTGGCCAGCCGCCGCAGATGCAACAGGCCTTCGATGTTGTCGATATTGCCGCGGTAGCAGGGCACGCGGGTATGGCGGCAGTTCATGAGCTGCTCGATCACGTCGGGCCATTCATCGTCGAGATCGATACCGTAGATATCGCCGCGCGGCACCATGATGTCTTCCACCGTCGCGGTCTCGAGATCGAGAATGCCGAACAGCATCTGCTGATGCTGCTGCGGAATCATGGCGCCGGCTTCCTTGACCACGGTGCGCAGCTCCTCGCGACTCAAGGATTCGCGCGCACGCTTGAGTTCGCGCACGCCGAGCACCGTCAGCACGCCGTTCGAGATCCAGTTCAAGGTCCACACGAAAGGCCACAGCACGAACTGCAGCGGGCGCAACACGAAGGCCGCCGGAAAGGCGATGCGTTCAGGATGGATGGCGGCGAGCGTCTTGGGCACCACTTCGGCGAAC
>Ga0208492_1002126_pt1 | contig 10349 bp, 9 predicted proteins | sample Subbioar_CSW14AB_FD_184820 | JGI IMG/M metagenome (GOLD analysis project Ga0208492, IMG submission 184820) | Serpentinite rock and fluid subsurface biosphere microbial communities from McLaughlin Reserve, California, USA - CR12Mar_CSW14AB (SPAdes) | ecosystem: Environmental > Terrestrial > Deep...
CAGGTCTTACACGACCAGCTCCTGCTGAACCTCCCCAGGGCAGGAATGCAGCAAGGATAGGCGGTTGTAGCGGTGCGATGTGAGTAGCCTGCCATTTTTTCTTTCTCCCCGAAGTAGTCACTGAGGGGTTTAATACAGCTTATATGAAATTTTTCATCGACACCGGTAATCTTGCGCAAATTAAGGAAGCCCATGATTTAGGAATCTTAGATGGCGTTACAACCAATCCTTCTTTAATGGCCAAAGAAGGCATTAAAGGAGAAGAAGCTATCGCCAACCATTACAAAAATATTTGCGAATTGGTGGATGGTGATGTAAGTGCGGAAGTATTATCTACTGATTTTGCTACCATGGTTGAAGAAGGTAAAAAGCTTGCTGCCATTCATCCAAACATTGTAGTGAAAGTTCCAATGATCAAAGACGGTGTTAAAGCCATCAAATGGTTTACAGATAATGGAATTCGTACCAATTGTACATTGGTATTCTCTGCCGGACAAGCTATTTTGGCTGCCAAGGCTGGGGCTACTTATGTTTCACCTTTTATTGGTCGTATTGATGATAGTGGTTGGGATGGGATGGATCTGATCGGTCAAATCCGACACATCTATGATATACAAGGATTTAAGACTGAGATATTGGCAGCATCTATTCGTAATGCTTTACATATTACAAAAGCCGCTGAATTGGGCGCAGATGTTTGTACTTGTCCGTTAGACTCCATTCTTGGTTTATTGAAACATCCGTTAACCGATATCGGATTGGCTAAGTTCTTGGAAGACGCTAAAAAAATGTAATGATACGCTAGATATTGAAAGAGGAAGTCTCAAAAGTAAAAAGAAGGCTTTGAGAATCGCCTAAATGAAAACTTTCTCCATCATGTACCCGAATAAAAAGAGGCTGTATCGGACTTTTGATACAGCCTCTTTTTTATGTCTTACCAATACGTGTTTACAAGGTTACGACTGTTTGTGTTTCATGACTTTTGACTGCAGCTTCTAATATTTGCATGACGCGAATGCCTTCATCAGCCGTTACTGGTGGCATTGCGCTATGAATCATAGACTGGTGCAGTTTCTCATAATACATACCATAATTACCGGGTAAGGTACTCACTGTTTGTTTGCTGTCTTTTCCATTCATCAGGATATGCAATAGTCCATCATTGCTTTCGGGTTCAATACCCCAGTTGAAAGTGCCGGGTTGTTTTCCGGCAATCAGGTCTGCTTCTTGAATATCACCACGCGTTTTTATGAAAGATCCGTTGCTTCCATGCAATACAAAAGCTGGTAAAGGTTCTTTCACCAATAAACTAGAAGTCAATCGAACCCGTAAGGAAGGATAATATAACAACAGATCGAAATAATCATCTACCAAAGAATTGGGTCGAAGTATTCTGATATCAGCAAATAGTTTTTCGGGCATTCCGAATAGCACCAATGCCTGATCAATCAGATGCGGTCCTAAATCATTCAACAGGCCTGCACCCGGTCCGGGTTGTTCCTTATGTAATTTATTGCCAACTGTGTTTTTGAAACGATCAAAACGAACAGTTACTTCTTGCAATTCGCCTAATATACCGTCCAGAACAACTTTTTGAACCGTTTGAAAATCGCTATCCCATCGTCTGTTTTGATAGACAGATAAGTGTAGTTTTTTTTCCTGTGCTAAAGATGCAAGTGTCTTGGCTTCTGAAACGGTTGTTGTAAAAGCCTTTTCAACAATGGCTGATTTTCCGGCTTCCAATACTTTTTTGGCATAGTCATAATGGGTATTGGTAGGTGTATTTACCACTACCAGGTCAATGCTACTATCTTGGAGGATGGCATCGAGTGATCTAACAATGGTAATATCCGGATAGATTTCAATGGATTCAGATTTGGTACGTTCCCAAACAGCATACAGTTCAAAACCGTGATGTTGTTGAAGAAAAGGGGCGTGAAATACTTTACCCGACATCCCAAACGACAATAAGGCAACTCTGATTTTTTTCATGATGATATGTCAATTAGCGATTGTTCATACTTGGTATTTGTTCGAGATGTTAAAAGTTCAACAAGATTCGAACAGTTATCAATATAAAGTGTTTCAAGGTTTTCTTTTAAAAATTCTTATTTTGTTGGTGTGCAATAAGCATATAAACAAATGAAGATACTGTTGATAGAAGATGAAGCTGCTGTTATTTCATTGATTGAGAGGGGCTTGAAGGAGATTGGATTTGAAGTAAGTGTGGCAATGGATGGGCATACCGGCTTGCAGATGGTGCGAAGCCATGATTTCGACATGGTGGTACTGGATATCATGTTACCCGGTGTTAATGGTATTCAGGTGTGTAAGGAAATGCGGTCTCAGGGTATTTCTATTCCTGTATTGATGTTGACAGCATTGGGAAGTACTGAAAATATTGTCACCGGTCTTGATAGCGGTGCAGATGATTATATGGTGAAACCTTTTAAGATTACAGAACTGGTGGCAAGGGTCAATGCTTTGGGACGACGCATGACGCGAAATACCATTGTGTCGGATGCTCATATCTTAAAAATATCTGATCTGCGTTTGGATACAGATGCTAAAACAGCTTTCAGAGGCGATGAAGCCATTTCCTTGACTTCCACAGAATATAAATTGTTGGAGTTCTTTATGAAAAATCAATCCAGGGTGTTGTCTAGAATGGAGATCCTGGAAAATGTATGGGATATTGATTTTAATCTGGGTACCAATGTGGTGGATGTATATGTCAATTACCTTCGTAAGAAGATTGATAAAAACAAAAATGATAAACTCATACATACCATGATTGGTATGGGGTACATGATGAAAGAGAATGCTTCATGAACATCCGTAATAAGATTACCACCTTATTTACCTTACTGACAGGTGTCATTATCTTGATGCTCAGTGTTTTTATTTATCATTTCTCTAAACGTTCCATAGATCGGGAGTTTTTTCATCGCTTAACTGTTCGTGGCGGTATTGCTGCGCAGGCGCATTATGAAGAAGGAATTCTGGGTCCTGATGTATACAATGAGATCCGTCAAAAACATTTGCAGCGTTTACCTGATGAGAAAGAATACTTTTTTGACAAGATCCCCGACTCATCATTTCTTACTTCGCATCATATCACACTGCCACCCAATTTTGAGGAACAATTGAATGCCGGTAAAACAGTTCAATTCATTCGTGGATTGACCTATTATTCTTTCATACCGTATAAATATAGTGGGAAACGATACATCGTGATGATGTCTGCTCGTAATGATTATGGTGAGGAAGGATTAAGGGATATGCGTCAAAACTTGGTACTGGGAATCATATTAGCAGTTATCATTGTATTTGTAGTAGGGATGCTTTTTTCTGCAGAGATTGTTAATCCCATTTCTAATATTATTCAAAGGGTGAAGCGAATCAGTGTCACCAATCTAGATATGCGATTACCGGAACAGCCATCAAAAGGAGAGATCAGTGATCTCACACAAACCTTTAATGATATGCTGGATCGTTTAGAGACTTCTTTTGAAACCCAAAGAAATTTTGTGAATAAGCTGTCTCACGAGTTGAGAACACCACTAACAGCCATACTTGGCGAAGCAGAGTTGGCACTCAGTAAGGAAAGAGACCCTCAGGAATATCGTGCTGCATTATCAGTTATTGCACGTGAAGCTGACCAATTACATCATCTCACTACCAGCTTATTGGAATTGGCACAAGCTGGCAATAGCGTGAAAGAGGAATTCATGGGATCCATTCGCTTAGATGAACTGATTTTGTCAGTTAAAAAATTGGTGGATTTTACTGATCCGGGTAATCATATACAGATCAATTTCGAGAGTTTGCCTGAAGACATCGAATACATTACCATTTACGGGAATCAAAATTTATTAAAGCTTGCGATTACCAATGTGGTACAAAATGCTTGTAAATACTCAGATAATGGAAAAGTAACCATTTCGCTACACGCCTCAGAATCACAATGTATCGTGGTGGTGGAAGATAGGGGCATTGGAATTCCTGAAAAGGAACTGCGCTATATTTTTGATCCATTCTTTAGGGCATCCAATACTTCTGCCTATAAGGGTTATGGCGTAGGTCTGCCATTGGCACAGAAAATCATCCGCATACATCGAGGCGAGATTCGCTTTACTTCTATGGAAGGTGCCGGTACCAGGGCTGAAATGCGTTTCCCTATTCGTTCATAGCCTATTTTGAAGGAGCGGACAGACTTTTTAAAAAGGTTGTTAGAGCCGCATTAGAATTTCTGCAATTTTCTAATCCTGCTCTTAAAAACTTCTAACTGTCTCTTAATCTATTTCTTAGATCATCCCAATGCCTGCAGTGTAGGTTTGTATTTGATACAGTATTATCTGTTATCATCACTTAAAAACTACAGGTATGAAAAAGATTATTATCCCAACAAGATGTACTGAACATGCGGTAAATCTGTTCCGTTTGGCTACACGATTGTATAAAACAGAAGGGTTTTATTGCACTTTTCTACAGGTAGTGCCTATACCTGATAATGAGAGTGATTTAATGACTTTGAGCAGACAAGCTTACGGGTATAAGTTCTCTGCTACTGCTCTTGAATCCATTCGCAAGATTGAAGAGACGAATCCGGAGGTAGTGAAAGGATATAGTATTGATAGAATTTTTGGCGACTCACCGGCTGTTTTCAAACAATATATTGAAGAGTTTGGATGTGATATTGTTTTTTATTCAAGAGAAGAATGGTATGAAACAGGCAAATCAACCGGATTGGATGTTTTCAGAATGTTATGTCGTTCACGTTGTGCAGTGATGTACATTGCGAAATCTGATCTTGCGAATATTTCTGAGGAATTATTACAGCCGGAAACAAGAGCATTTCATACTGCAAGAGAAATGTCAGAGGCTGTTTCTTTATTGGATGCCCCTACATCCAATCAGCAGGTTCCCTCTTCATTGGTATACCAGTTCAATGCCGTAGAGAAAAAGTTATCCAACTTTTCAGAAATGATGCAGTCGCAGAATATTCCGACTGTCAAAATGGGTGCTTTATCCAGCTATTTCATGCGCGAGCAAAGACTGGAAAGAATTTTGATGCAGTCTAATATGTCTTTGTTATTGTTGACGATTTAGGCCATAGCAAATAGTTCATGGCGTATGGTTCAGTAGTTTATGGTAGAGAGTTTCTGCTATAGGCAATGAACCATACGCCATTTGCCATGGACTAAAACAACTTAAGCCCGTAATACCCAATCGCCGTAAACAAAGCGCAGCGGGTAATTACGCCAATACAGCACCATACTAGTAGTTTTTGTAAAGGAATATTGAAGCCTACTCCAACACCTATACTTACAGGGGCACCCACAGTCATGGTACCAAAGAATCCCAATCCAATAATGCCATATTTTTCCCAAAGGGTGTAGATCAGTCCGGTTTTGGGCTTTTCAGGCTTGGGTTTACGATATTTTGCTAGAAATTGTTTGATCTTATCTCCCAAAAATGTGGCAATAAACACACCTGCCAGCCCACCCGACATACTGGAAAGAAAAATAGTCCAGGCCGGAAGCCCAAAAGCGAAACCGGCGGGTATTGCTGCATATACTTCAAAAGTAGCCAATCCTGCAACGGTCAATATTTCCCAAATCATAGTTCTAAATAATAGATTTTCAATAGACTCGGTGAAAATAAGTACAGTTGCTGTTGTAACATTCATTTAAATGGTAATAGTTTGTGAATGCTTGAAAGTTCTGGTTATCCCCTGTTTATGAACAGTTCTTTTTTTGTAGGGGCAAGGCACTTGCATTTGCGGAAAGTGATGTCTATTTTGTTTAGCAAAATTTTTCCCCTTAAAACGATTGCTTATGAACACCACAAAAATGTTGATCTCCGGCATTGCCGGAGGAATTGTTGCCTTCTTTGCAGGATGGCTTATTTATGGAATGTTATTAATGGATTTTATGGCTGAAAACAGCGGTACAGCTACCGGTGTGATGCGCCCCGATGCCGAAATGGTATGGTGGGCATTGATATTGGGAAATATTTGTACAGGTATCCTGTACTCTTATATTTTCAATCGCTGGGCAAATATCAGTACCCTTTCAGCCGGACTTTCAGCAGGCGCAGTTATTGGTTTAATCATGGGAGCGTCTTTTGATCTCACCATGTATGGAACCAGTAATATTTTGGCCATGAAAGCAATTTGGGTTGATATTGCTGCATCGGCTGTTTTAGGTGCCATTGTTGGCGGTGTAGTGGGATGGGTCAATGGTATGGGCAAAAAAGCCGCATGATGGAAGCTGATCTTCCATAAAAAAAGCTCCGAAATTTTCGGAGCTTTTTTTATAAGAATAGCATATTGATTGATTATCCTGCTACTTGTTTACGAATAATATTCAAAGCACCACCCGCTTTAAACCATTCGATCTGTTGCTGATTATATGTGTGGTTCACGCTGATTTTATCAACGCTTCCATCAGCATGATGCAACACAATGGTAAGTGGTTGACCCGGTGCGAAATGGGTCAATCCTTCGATATCAATGGTATCATCTTCTTGAATCTTATCGTAATCACTTTTATCATTGAAAGTGAGTGCCAACATACCCTGCTTCTTCAGGTTGGTTTCATGGATACGGGCAAATGATTTTACCAATATCGCACGAACGCCTAAATGACGTGGTTCCATAGCTGCATGCTCTCTTGATGACCCTTCACCGTAATTCTCATCACCCACAACGATGGATCCAATGCCTTTTGCTTTGTAAGCACGCTGTGTAGCAGGTACAGGACCATATTCTCCGGTGAGTTGATTTTTTACCAGATCCGTTTTCTCATTAAAGAAATTCAATGCACCAATCAGCATGTTATTACTGATATTGTCGAGGTGTCCACGGAACTTCAACCATGGACCAGCCATTGAAATATGATCGGTTGTACATTTTCCTTTTGCTTTGATGAGCAGTTTCAATCCTTTAAGATCTGTTCCTTCCCAAGGCGCAAAGGGATCTAACAACTGCAAACGTTTGGATGCAGGATCTACGGCCACTTGTACACCACTTCCATCAGCAGCAGGAGCCTGATAACCTGCATCTTCTACTGCAAAACCACGTTGCGGTAATTCTTGTCCACTAGGTTCATCCAGTTTCACTTGTTCACCCTTTTCATTGGTCAAGGTATCTGTGATAGGGTTGAAAGTAAGATCACCTGCAATAGCAAGTGCGGTTACCAATTCCGGTGACGCAACAAATGCCATTGTATTCGGATTACCATCAGCACGCTTTGCAAAGTTTCTGTTGAAGGAATGAACGATGGTATTTCTTTCGGCTTTCTCCGCACCCACGCGATCCCACATACCAATACAAGGTCCACAAGCATTGGCGAAAACGGTAGCACCGATTTCAGAGAATATCTCCAAAAAGCCATCACGTTCAATCGTATAACGTACTTGCTCACTACCCGGTGTAATTGTGTACTGCGCTTTGGTTTTTAGTCCTTTTTCTTTTACCTGACGCGCCAGACTAACTGCACGGCTAATATCTTCATAAGAACTGTTGGTACAGCTTCCGATCAAACCCACTTCTACTTTGGTAGGCCATCCATTAGCGGCAGCCACTTCTTTCATTTTAGAAATAGGAGTAGCCAAATCCGGAGTGAATGGACCGTTCAAATGGGGTTCCAATTCACTAAGATTGATTTCAATGACTTGATCAAAATATTTTTCAGGAGAAGCATACACTTCAGGGTCTGCGTTTAAATAAGCTTTCACGCCATCTGCCATCGTAGCTACTTCTTCGCGACCGGTAGCTTTGAGGTAACGACTCATGCTATCATCATAACCAAATGTAGAAGTAGTGGCTCCTATCTCTGCACCCATATTACAGATGGTTCCTTTACCTGTGCAACTCATTGCTGTAGCACCTTCACCAAAATATTCCACAATGGCGCCGGTTCCACCTTTAACGGTAAGAATACCTGCCACTTTCAGGATCACATCTTTAGGGGCAGTCCATCCACTCAACTTACCCGTCAGTTTCACACCGATCAGTTTTGGCCATTTCAGTTCCCATGGTAAACCTGCCATAACATCACAGGCATCGGCGCCGCCCACACCAATGGCAATCATTCCTAAACCACCGGCATTTACGGTATGAGAATCGGTACCGATCATCATACCACCCGGAAACGCATAATTTTCCAAAACTACTTGGTGAATGATGCCGGCACCGGGTTTCCAGAATCCGATACCATATTTATTGGAAACAGAAGCCAAAAAGTCATATACCTCTTTGCTTTCTGCATTGGCTACTTCCAAGTCTTTTTTAGCTTCTAATTTGGCAGTGATGAGGTGATCACAGTGTACAGTTGAAGGAACCGCTACTTTCGGACGACCCGCCTGCATGAACTGCAAGAGCGCCATTTGTGCGGTAGCATCCTGCATAGCAACCCGGTCCGGTGCAAAATCTACATAAGATTTACCTCTTTCAAAATTACTGAGTTGCTGATCCTGATGCAGGTGTGCAAAAAGGATTTTCTCAGAGAGTGTCAAAGGGCGACCGAGCGCCTTGCGTGCAGCATCTACCTTGGCAGGCATCTCAGCATACACTTTCTTGATCATTTCAATGTCAAATGCCATGGGTCTACGATTTAAAGATGTATGGTTTCTGATATCTGGTTTGAAAACTCATTATGGAAAACTTCCAGAGAATAGTTGATTCAAACAGATGTATTGTTGACTAAAATCTGCGCGAATTTACGGAAAAATAGGGTGGGGGCAAAGACAGAAATCAGTGGTCTTTGACTACTTCGTTCAGACTTACGACTTACTGGCTACATTCTTAAACTTTTTTCACTAAAATTTGTCTAATTTGCCATATAAAGCCCCCGTTCAACTGTCAGATATATGCAAAAGATCAGAGAATTTCTTGAAGTAAGGGCGTTTGGTGTATGTACCGCTATTGGAGAAAAACTAGGTATCGCCAGCTCCCGTATCAGGATGTGGTTTATTTATATCTCTTTTTTAACCATGGGATCTCCTGTCATTATCTACATGATCCTTGCCTTTTGGATCAATATCAAAAATTATATCCTCGCCGGAAGAAGAAACCCGTTGCGTAATTGGTGAGCGAGGAAAGAAACAAGAATAAAGGCACAGGATTCAAGGAAGTTACAAGCTGCAAGCCACAAGCATCAAGCGTTGGATTGTTTTTATAACTTGTCGCTTTCTTGTACCTTGATTCTTCATTCTTGTTTCTTCCTACACCACTGCTTTTTTCAAGCGAACCAGTTCTTGTAGCAATGGTTCCAAGAGATCAAGTCGTAACATATTGGCACCATCGCTTTTCGCGATGGCGGGATTGGGATGTGTTTCTATGAAAAGTCCATCTGCTCCGGCTGCAATCGCAGCTTTTGCGATGGTACCGATCAGTTGTGGATTGCCACCGGTGACACCGGTTGTTTGGTTGGGTTGCTGTAAGGAATGGGTACAGTCCATGATCACGGGACAACCATGTTCTTGCATCCAGGGAATATTTCTATAATCAACCACCAAATCCTGGTAACCAAAAGTTGTTCCGCGTTCGGTTAACATGATTTTATCATTACCGGCAAGTTTGATTTTGTCTACTGCAAATTTCATAGAGGGCCCGCTAAGGAATTGCCCTTTCTTTACGTTGACAACTTTTCCTGTGTCAGCGGCAGCTAATAATAAATCTGTTTGTCGACATAAGAAAGCGGGTATCTGAAGTATATCTATAAAAGGAGCAGCCATAGCTGCTTCATCATGTGCATGAATATCAGAAGTGGTGGGTAGTTGATAAGTGTCACCTACTTTTTTAATTAATGATAAACCATTGTCATCGCCGATTCCTGTAAATGAACTGGCACTGGTTCTATTGGCTTTTCTATAACTGGCTTTGAAGACATAAGGAATGCCCAGGTTCTTACAAATACCCGAAACTTTTTCACCAATTTCCATCACCAATTCCTCACTTTCCACCACACATGGACCTGCAATCAGAAAAAAGTTATTACTGTCGTATTGCTGGTGCTTAAAAAGTTCTGTCAAATAGCCTGGAATCATAACATGTTTGTTTGAATGGCGAAATTAGGGATTTGTTGGGTTAGTAGTCGATGGTCGATGGTGGATAGTCCATAGTCCATCGTGTATGGCTTTGCAATTATCAGTAGACTATGGACTATTAGCTATCAACCATAAGCCATCAGCTATGAAACATTTGCTATGGACTTGTCCGTATATAAAAAAGGTTGACCAAAAAAGGAGGTCAACGTTATGAAAAAGGGCAAGAAAATCGCACCGAAAAGGGTGTTTAGTGACGACTTTAAGAAGAGTGTTGTCAAAGAGTACGAATACGG
>Ga0208492_1002127_pt1 | contig 10349 bp, 9 predicted proteins | sample Subbioar_CSW14AB_FD_184820 | JGI IMG/M metagenome (GOLD analysis project Ga0208492, IMG submission 184820) | Serpentinite rock and fluid subsurface biosphere microbial communities from McLaughlin Reserve, California, USA - CR12Mar_CSW14AB (SPAdes) | ecosystem: Environmental > Terrestrial > Deep...
CTCACTTGCTCCCCGGGCCGGATAAATCCTGCCCGATGAGGTCATGATCCCGACTGCGTACCCCGCGCGATCCACATCTCCTGCTGTCGCCGTCGCTTGGCCCGGCCGCTTCGCGTGGCTTTCACGCACACCTGCATCCACCCCGCGCCGTTGAACAGTGTACAGCTGCCCTCCTGCGGGGTGGACGAGGAGAAGTATACGGCAGCTTCGGGCCCCTAGGGTTTGGTACACTGTGTTTCCCTCATCTTTTGGCATGAGGTGTTTGAAATCACTGGAGTCAGCGTTTCTGGACCCCCGGGAATTGCGCACACTGTTTCCCTCATTCTCGGGGTGTGGCTGCGCGCTGGCTGTCCCTCACTGGAGGCAACCGAGATCCTCGGGACAAGCCCGAGGATGACTCCCTGGTGTCGTATGCGAAGCTACGCGCGGATGCTGTTGCGGCCGAGATAGCGGGCGGCGGCGCCGAGTTCGTCTTCGATGCGGAGCAGCTGGTTGTATTTGGCGAGCCGGTCGGAGCGGGCGAGCGAGCCGGTCTTGATCTGTCCGCAGTTGGTGGCGACGGCGAGGTCGGCAATCGTCGAGTCCTCAGTTTCGCCGGAGCGGTGGGACATGACGGCGCCGTAGCTGTTGATCTGGGCGAGTTGCACGGCTTCGAGCGTTTCGGTGAGCGTGCCGATCTGGTTGACCTTCACGAGGATGGCGTTGGCCGCGCCGCGTTCGATGCCCTGCGCGAGGCGGGCGGTGTTGGTGACGAAGAGGTCGTCGCCGACGAGCTGGCAGTTGCCGCCGATGGCTTTCGTGAGGGCGATCCAGCCTTCCCAGTCATCCTCGGACATGCCGTCTTCGATCGAGACGATCGGGAAGCGTTTCACGAGGTCGGCCCAGTAGGCGGCCATCTGGTCGGACGACAGCGACTTGCCCTCGCCTTCCAGCTCGTACTTGCCGTGTCTGTAGAATTCCGTCGCTGCGGCATCCAGCGCGAGGACAACGTCTTCGCCCGGCTGATAGCCGGCGGCCTCGATGGACTTCATGATGAAGCCGAGCGCGTCGTCGGTGGATTTCAGGTTCGGTGCGAAGCCGCCTTCGTCGCCGACATTGGTGTTGTGGCCGGCGGCCGCGAGGCCCTTCTTCAGCGTGTGGAAGACTTCCGCGCCGCAACGGAGCGCGTCGGCGAAGGTGTCGAAGCCGACCGGCATCACCATGAATTCCTGGATGTCGATCGGATTGTCGGCGTGAGCGCCGCCATTGATGATGTTCATCATCGGCGTCGGCAGGATGTGCGCGTTGGCGCCGCCGATATAGCGGTAGAGCGAGAGGCCCGAGGCGTTGGCCGCAGCCTTCGCGACGGCCATCGAGACGCCAAGGATGGCGTTGGCGCCGAGGCGAGACTTGTTCGGCGTGCCGTCGAGCGCGATCAGGGCGGAGTCGATGTCGCGCTGTTCGGTAGCGTCCATGCCGAGGAGTTCGGGGAAGATCTCGTCGTTCACGGCGGCGACGGCGTTGAGGACGCCCTTGCCGAGATAGCGGGACTTGTCGCCATCGCGGAGTTCGACAGCTTCGTGGGCGCCTGTGGAGGCCCCCGAGGGGACGGCGGCGCGGCCGGTGGAACCGTCGTCCAGCGTAACTTCGGCTTCAACCGTGGGATTGCCACGGCTGTCCAGGATTTCCCTAGCGTAAATGTCCACGATCTCGGTCACTGGGCTGTCCCCTGGCAAAAGCAACGGCGGAAGCGGCCCCGAATGATTCCGAGGGCCAAAAACGTGCCTGCCAATGCCCCGAACGGCGCAGAAATGCAAACGGCCGCCGAAGCGGCCGTCACGTCGGAACTGGACGTCGCCGGAGCGACGTTTGCCGGGCAGGAGCCCGGCGGTCCCGGTTACTCTTCGTCCTTGGCTTTCAGGACCTGTTTGCCGCGGTATTTGCCCGTTTTCGGGTCAACGTGATGCGGACGGCGCAGTTCGCCGGTTTCCTTGTCTTCCACGTAGGAGGACAGGGGCAGACGGTCATGGGCGCGGCGCATGCCGCGCTTGGAGGGGGATGTCTTGCGCTTAGGGACGGCCATAGTCGCCTCGGATCAGGCTGGGAAAACGGGGGGAACGGCCAGTTCTTGTCGAATGGGTCGTTCTTGCGAGCGGGCCTCATACGCTGTCTGATGCGGAGCCGCAAGACTTAGGGTCTGGCGGCCTGTCTGGGGTCAGAATCAGGCTGTGACATCGCAGGATTCCTCAACAATCATGCGCGAAGCGCATGCGTTGAAGGCGGCTGGACGTCTCGATGAGGCGGTTCGCCGCTATGGCGAAGCCGTGGCCGCGAATCCCCGGTCGGGGGCGGCGGAGCATGCCCTCGCCGCCTGCCTGGGCGAAGATGGGCGCTGGGCGGAAGCCGAGGGGCACATCCGGGAGGCGTTCACCAAGGGCCTGGATACGCCGGAAACCTGGCTGGTGAAGGGGCGCTGCGAGCTGGCGCTGGGGCGGCTGGACGGCGCCGACATGGCGTTCCGCGAGGCGCTGAAGCGGCGGGGCGACCTGCATGCAGCGGTGCGCGAGCTGGCCCAGCTGGCGTGGATGCGGACAGGCGACGCGAAGGCGGCGCTGACGGCGCTCGGACCTGCGGACGGGCTGTCGTTCAACGTTGTGAAGGCGCAGGTGCTGGAAGCCGCTGGCGATGGTGAGGGAGCGTTCGCGCTGATGGCCGAGGCGTCGGCTGCGGTGCCGCTGCAGGCCGGACTGGCCGTGCAGGCCTCGCAGATGGCGGCGCAGGTCGGACGCGCGGCGGAGGCGCTGGCTCTGGCGCTGCGGGCGCAGGCGGAAGCGGCGCATGAGCTACCGGTGCTGATCGCGCTGGCGGAGGCATTGCTGTGTGCGGGCGAGGCGCAGAAGGCCTCCGACCTGATCGGCGACATGCGGCGGACATGGTCGACCAACCAGCATGCGATCGCGCTGCAGGCGACGGCGTGGCGGATGCTGCGCGACCAGCGGTATCGGACGCTGTGCGACTACGACCGGATGGTGGGCACGGAGATGCTGGAGACGCCGGCGGGGTGGGCCTCGCTGGAGGCCTATCTGGCGGACGTGGGCGCCGCGTTGAAGCCGCTGCATCCGTTCGTGGCGCAACCATTTGGATCTCCTGTGCGACTGGGCAGCCAGGTGGGCGATATTGCGCGACAGGCGCATCCGGCGTTGCAGGCCCTGCCCCGCGCGATTGATGGCGCGATGCGGAGACTGTTGGACCGACTGGGCGAGGGAGATGATCCGGCGCGGGCGCGCAATCGCGGTACGTACAGAGTTCAGGGCATGACGTCGGTGAGGCTGGGCGCGGGCGGGCATGTTCGCGATCATGTGCGGCCGCAGGGGTGGCTGAGCGCGGTCTGCCGTGTGGAGGCGGGCGCAGGGAGCGGCTTGCGGTTCGGGCGGCCGGGGCTGCGGACGCATCCGATGCTGGCGGCGGAGCATGCGGTGACGCCGAAGCCGGGGATGCTGGTGCTGTTTCCGTCCTATCTCTGGCAAGGCTGCGAGACGATCGGCGCCGGACAGACGCATCTATCGCTGGCGTTCGACGTGTTGCCGGGGCCGGTGCTGTTGCCGAGAGACCCGCTATAGGGCGGGCCGGGAAGCCCGCTACTGCTGCAGCGTGCTCGCCATGCGGCGGATCAGGGTTTCTGGCGCCGTGGGTTTGGAGAAGACCGGCACGTCGGGATGAGCGGCGCGGATTTCCGGCGGCAGGCCGACGCCGGTCTGCACGACGACGCTGACGCGCTTCGGTAGCGCATCGAGCACGGGGCCGATCGTGCCATCGGGCAGGTTCACGTCGACAATGGCGCCGTCGATGGCTTCGCGGCTGATCAGATCGAGCGCTTCGGCAATGGTGGAGGCCGGGCCGATTACGACGGCGCCGTGTTCCTCCACCGCCATCTGCAGGTCGAAGGCGATGAAGGGCTCGTCTTCCACCACGAGGATACGCGCGCCAGCCAGCGGCCGGGCTGCGGCGGTGGACGTCAGGCTGGCGGGCGTCACGCGGAGAGCCTGTCAAGCGCAGCGCGGAGCGTGATCTGCACGCCCTCGGGACGCCAGTCATGCGCAACTTCGCCGCCGAGCTGCCCCTTGGCGCTCATGCGCGCAAGATCGGCGCCGAAGCCCTTGCGCTGCGGCGGACCGGCGACCGCGGGGCCGCCCTGCTCGGTCCATGTCAGGACCACGTTCGGGCCTTCGATGCGCCAGACGATGGAGATGCTTCCGCCCGACGTGGAAAGGCTGCCGTACTTGGCGGCGTTGGTGGCGACTTCGTGCAGGATCAGCGCGAGACTGGTGGCGCCCGTGGGGCCGACGGGAATCTCGGGGCCTTCGAGGCGCAGTTGTTCGGCGGGATTGGTCACATGGGCCGCGAGAATGCGCGTGATGATCGCCGAGACGTTGGTGCGCGTGGCCTTCTGGTCTTCAGACGACACGTTGGGGCGGATGAGATCGTGCGCTTCGGCCAGCGCGCGAAGGCGGCCGGTGAGCGTCTCCGCCATCTCCATCGTGGTGCCGGAGGTGCGGGCCGTCATGGTGACCATGCCGCTGGCCACGGCGAACAGGTTCTTCACGCGGTGGTTCAGCTCGCGAAGAACAACGAGGCGGGCTTCCTCTGCCTGCCTGCGCTCCTCGATCTCGCGCTGAGCCTTGTCGTAGAGGCGCGAATTGTCGATTCCGACGGCGGCCTGCGCGGCGATTCCGACGATGAGCTGTTCATCGCTGGCGGTGAAGATTCCGGGAGCGGAGTGGCCGAACAGGAGGCTGCCGAGCGCTTCGCCGGAGCGGGACCTGACGGGCGCCGCCAGGTAGGACCGTACCGGCAGGTGGCCTTCGGGCATGCCCTTGTAGGGGGCGTTGTGGCCGTAACGTGGATCGAGCGTGATGTCGTCGGAGCGAACGATGGCCGCCGCCTTGAAGGTCGGCGCGAAAACCGCAGTCTCGCGCGGATACGGAAACTTGGTGAAGTTCTCGCGATCCACACCGGAGACGGTGTAGAGCTGCCAGGCTTCGCCCTGCTCTGTCACCACATTGTAGAAGAAGGCGCCGAATTCAGCGCCCGTGAGTTCGACGCCGACGTCCGTCACCATCTGGACGAGGCGTTCGAGATTGAGTTCTGCGGCGACGCTGGCGGCTGTGCGATTCAGGATTTCGAGCAGGCGTTTCTGCTCTGCGAGCTCGGCCGATGCGGCCTCGAGCGCGCTAATGTCCGTACACGTCCCCAGCCAGGCCAGGATGGCGCCGTCTATGTTGCGGATGGGCGTGGCGCGCGCGAGGAAGGGGCGCGTCGTGGCGTCAGCGCCGCGCAGCATCAGGGTCGTCTCGTAGGGCTCCCCGGTTTCCATGGCGCGCCGCCAGCGGGCGGCAATCGCGGCGACATGCTCAGGATCATGCAGGTTGCGCCAGGCGCCGCTGAGCATCTGCTCTTCGGTCGTGCCGGTGTAGTCGTACCAGGGTTTGTTGAACCAGATCGATTTACCGTCGGGCGCGGCCATCCAGGCCGGTTGCGGCAGGTTGTCGGCCAGCGCGGACAGCGTAGCAAGGCTGGCGGCGTCGAGACCTGGTGCGCCAGGACTGGCAGAATCCGTCACAGTGGATGTCCCCGGTTGCGACCAGACAACAATCTAGTGCGTGGCTGGGGCCGACAAGGGGAAATTCGTTACGCCGTCGACAGTTAACACGCGAACGACGCCGGAACTGTCACCACGATCGCCCACAGACACCGGCGCAAAGCAAAAGAGCGCCCCGGTGAGGGCGCTCTTCCAGTCGCGTTGCAGCAGTGGTTCAGGAGCCCGAAGAGCCAGTCGCTGCCGGCGTCGCGGCGACGGGAGCCGCCGCCGGGACCGCGGCTGGCGCGGTTTCCGGCTCGAGCACGACTTCGAGCGGGTTCGGGACGAGATCCTGCAGCGAGCCGTTCGAGGCATCGACGCCAATACCGATGAGGCCGCCCACAAGGATGTTGCCGGCAAGGTTTGCAGTGCCGCCGCCACGGTTTTCGTTTGTGACATTCGTCGTCACAGTCTTGTAGCCGGGCTTGGTGATGGTGACGGTAAAGTTGGAGTTGCGCGCCACGTTCGGAAACACGCACGGCGTCGTCTTGCAGTAGAGGCCATTGCTGGTCTGAACCTCAGCGCCGCCGGGCGTGGTTTTCACTTCGAAAGCTTGCGTCGTACCACGCGTGATGGTGGCGCACGCACCAAGGCTTGTCGCTGCCAGCGCAGCGGCAATCAGTTTCATCATATTGGGAGTCCCCCTTACGTACTTACGCTGCTGAATCGCAGACGAGCCGACCTTGCCTGCCACAATCATCAAGTCAATCAGGGTCAATCGCGCAACGACGCGCTTTCAGCGGACGGAGAAATTGCGTCGAGGGGTCTCCATCGGAGAGCAGGATCCCGATTACACCAGCCGGCTCTTGTCACGCGCAGCCGCGATGAAGCTGGCGAACAGCGGATGAGGATCAAAAGGACGGGATTTGAGTTCGGGGTGGAACTGCACGCCGATGAACCACGGGTGATCGGTGAGCTCCATGATCTCGGGGAGCTTGCCGTCCGGGGACATGCCGGAGAACACGACGCCGTGCGGCGCGAGCTTGCCGATCACGTCGATGTTGACCTCATAGCGATGGCGGTGGCGCTCGGAGATCGTGGTCGAGCCGTAGATGTCGGCGACTTTCGTGCCGGGCTTCAGCGTGGCGGGATAGGCGCCGAGGCGCATGGTGCCGCCGAGATCACCACCAGCGGTACGCGTTTCCTTTTCGTTGCCGCGCACCCATTCGGACATCAGGCCGACGGCTGGATACTTCGGATCGCCGAATTCGGTGGTGCCGGCGCCGTCGATGCCGGCGAGATTGCGCGCAGCCTCGATGACAGCGAGCTGCATGCCATAGCAGATGCCGAAGCACGGCAGCTTGTGTTTGCGGGCGTAGCCCGCCGCGCGCATCTTGCCGATCGCGCCGCGTTCTCCGAAGCCGCCGGGCAGCAGCACGCCATCGACGCTGTCAAGTTCGGAGAGGTCAGCGTTGGGATCGTCATAGCGATCCGACGGGATCCAGGTGAGGTTGACCTTCACCTTGTTGGCGATGCCGCCATGGCCGAGGGCTTCGACCACCGACTTGTAGGCGTCGTGCAGCGCGACGTACTTGCCGACGATGGCGATGCGGACTTCGCCGTCAGGATTGCGGAGCGTCTGGGAAGTGTTCACCCAGGCCTTGAGATCCGGCATCGTCTGCTTCTCGAGGCCGAAATGGCGGAGCACTTCGTGGTCGAGGCCGCGCGCGTGATATTCGAGCGGGACTTCGTAGATGTTCTGCGCGTCGAGTGCTTCGATGACGGCTTCCGGGCGCACGTTGCAGAACAGCGCCAGCTTGCGGCGCTCTTCCGGCGGGATTGGCATGGGGGCCCGGCAGAGCAGGATGTCGGGCTGGATGCCGATGGAGCGCAGTTCTTTGACGGAGTGCTGGGTCGGCTTGGTCTTCAGCTCGCCGGCCGTGGCGATGTAGGGCAGCAGCGTGAGGTGGATAAAGAGGCTCGCCTCGCGGCCGACTTCCTGGCTGAACTGGCGGATGGCTTCGAAGAACGGCAGGCCTTCGATGTCGCCGACCGTGCCGCCGACTTCGCAGAGGACGAAATCGACGTCGTCCGAGTCCGAGCGGATGAAGCTCTTGATGGCGTCGGTGACGTGCGGAATGACCTGGATGGTGGCGCCGAGGTAATCGCCGCGACGCTCCTTCTCGAGGATCGACTGGTAGATGCGGCCGGTCGTCGTGTTGTCGGTCTTGCGCGCGGAGACGCCGGTGAAGCGTTCGTAGTGCCCGAGGTCGAGGTCGGTTTCGGCGCCATCATCGGTGACGAAGACTTCACCGTGCTGGGTCGGCGACATCGTGCCGGGGTCGACGTTGAGATAGGGGTCGAGCTTGCGCAGCCGGACGCGGTAGCCGCGCGACTGCAGCAGGGCGCCAAGCGCTGCCGAGGCAATGCCCTTCCCGAGGGAGGACACAACGCCTCCCGTGATGAAGATGAAACGCTTCATGACGGATGCCCAGTTTAACGATTCGCCCGCCCCTAGCGAGGGGGCATTGGTCGACTAGTTCGGCGATCCACCGTTATTCGGCGTCGGAGCCGGCGCGGTGGGCGCAGTTGTCGCAGGCGCCGTGGAGGCGGGAGGCGTGGTTGCCGGAGCGGCGGGGGCTGGGGCCAGCGGGTCCACGGTGTTGGTGGTGGGGGCCGGGGCCGTCTGCGCAGGGGCAGCCGGGGTGGTGGTCGCGCCACCGAGGGCGTCCGGCGCGGGCGTCGCCGGAGCGTTGCGCAGGGCGTCGAACGGATCGGCCGTGTCTTCGGTTTCGCGCTCCAGCGTCGAGGGGGCCTGGGCCGCTTCATTGTTGAGGCGGGTCATGACGATCGAGGTCACGAAGAAAATCCCGGCCAGGATCATGGTGGTGCGCACCAGGACGCCGGCTGCGCCGCGACCCGAGATGATGCCACCGGTGCCGCCGCCGCTCATGCCCAGAGCGCCGCCTTCGGAGCGCTGCAGCATGACAGCGATCACGAGTGCGACGCACGCGATCATGTGGATGGTGAGGATGACGTTCAGCATGGATGGGTACGCCGGCTAGCCGTTTGGACCGCCTAAGAGCACGTTGGCGGGGTGCGGCCAAGCCCCCACCGCGTTTCAGGCGACGTTTTGATGTAGGTGCGGCGTTATTATCTGGTTATGGGCAGCCTGCCGCAATCTTCAGGAAATCCACGGATTTCAGGCTGGCGCCGCCCACCAGCGCCCCGTCCACCCCCGGCACGGACATCAGTTCGGCAGCGTTTTCGGGCTTAACCGAGCCGCCATAGAGAATGCGCATCCCCCTGCCCGCGGCGCCAAAACGCGCCTCCAGCGCCCGGCCGATCGCCTGGTGGACCTCCGCGACCTGGGCCGTGGTCGGGGTGCGGCCCGTGCCGATGGCCCAGACGGGTTCGTAGGCGATCACTGTCGTTGCGGCGCCCGCTTCCTGGGGTATCGAGCCGGCCAGCTGGCGGGCAATCACTGGAAGCGTATCGCCGCGATCGCGTTCCTCGAGGCTTTCACCGACGCATATGATGGGGAAAAGGCCGGCCCGAACGGCGGCGGCGGCCTTGGCGGCGACCACGGCATCCGATTCACCGTGCAGGGTGCGGCGCTCAGAGTGGCCAACGATCACGTACCGGGCGCCGAGATCCGCCCACATTTCGGCGGAGATGTCGCCGGTGAAGGCACCGGAAGCCTTTTCGGCGCAATCCTGCCCGCCCAGGGCTATGGATGATCCCAGAAGCGCCTGCCCGACAGCGGAAGCGAGGGTGGCGGGCGGACAGATGGCCAGTTCGGCATTGGGAATCGCGCGGGCGCCGTCGACCATGGCCGCAACCTCGGAGAGAGACGCCCGGAGGCCATTCATCTTCCAGTTGCCGGCGACCAGCTTCCTGCGTTCCGTCATGCCTTCGATCCCCAACAGGGCCCCAAAGCGCCAGAAAACGGGGCGTCAGCCCCGGGCGCCGTCTGGAAGCCGCAATGTCGCATTTTCCTGTGGCGAAGCGGTTTCCCCTTCGCCGCAAAATGCTCTAGCAAGCCCAGTTCCAGCGGACAACCGGAGCCGGTTGTCTGCCCAGTATTCAGGGAGTTGCGCCGCATGATTGGCGGAATGCGCAAGTTCGCGAAATCGAAGTGGGCGGCAGTCGTCCTCTTCATTCCGCTGGTCATCGCCTTGGGCATGTTCATTCCGGACACGTTCAATGGCAGCGGACTGTCTGGCGGCGTGCTGAGCCGGATCGGCGGGCGCGAGGTCAAGGTCGCCGACGTCGATCGCGACGTGCAGCGGCTGATCGACGAGGTGCGCCTGCAGGAAGGCCGCAACATCAGCCAAGCCGACGCCGCGCGCGAAGGCCAGGTCGGTGCGATCATCAACGATCTCGAAGTGCGCAACACGCTGCTGGCCTATGCCGACAAGGTGGGCATCAAGGCGAGCTCTGAATCGCTGAAGCCCTATCTCGAGCGCAACAAGATCCTGGTGAACGAGTTCGGCAAGCTGAGCCGCGACGCCATTCTCTACCAGGCGGGCCAACGCCGGCAGACGACCAAGGAATTCGAGGCGTTCATCCGCGACTTCCTCACGCAGGACTACATTCGGCAGGCTGCAAGCGCGGCGCTGACGACGCCGGACGTGCTGTCGCAGCCGTGGATCAATTTCCAGGGCGAAAGCCGCACATTCCGCCTGGCGCAGGTGGGCAATGCCGCCATGGCGAAACCAGCTGAGCCGACGGACGCAGAGGTGCAGGCGTGGTATGACGCGCACAAGGCCAACTTCCAGCAGCCCGAACG
>Ga0208492_1002128_pt1 | contig 10342 bp, 7 predicted proteins | sample Subbioar_CSW14AB_FD_184820 | JGI IMG/M metagenome (GOLD analysis project Ga0208492, IMG submission 184820) | Serpentinite rock and fluid subsurface biosphere microbial communities from McLaughlin Reserve, California, USA - CR12Mar_CSW14AB (SPAdes) | ecosystem: Environmental > Terrestrial > Deep...
CCCAACCCGAGGGTGGCGAGCACAAAAAAGACCAGGGTGATGATCAGCCCGGTGTTCGATTCCCGTTTTTCAGCCATAGCAGGTCTCCCGGTGTGGGCAAACAACGAGCCTTGGGGAGTATGTGTAATTCCTTCTGAAGCATAATCTCCTGGATTCGGGAGTCAAACTGGGAAGGGGGAGAAATGGCTTATGACGACGGTATTTCCGGCAAATTCGCTGAGTGGATTGAGGAAGGCTGGGGGTGCGGACATTCGGTTTTTGGAGGCGGAGATTTCTTGAGGGGAAAAAGAAAAAAAGCCTAAATAGTTGTGATCTTTAAAATCACAGAGCGACCTGCTGAGCTGCCCACGGAGCGGCTTGAGGGGGCGCCCTTCGTTTCAATCACTTTGCTGCGTTTGGATGGGAAAATGACTGCTGCGACGGAAACGGCCTGGCTAGTGGATACGTTTTCGCTGATTTTTCAGGTGTTTCACGCGATTCCGCCGATGACGAGTCCGCGCGGGGTTCCGGTGAATGCGGTTTTTGGAATCGCGCGGGATCTGGTGGGGTTGCGCGATCGCAAGCCCGATTATTTGCTTTGCGCGATGGACCGGTCGGAGCCGACGTTTCGTTCGGACATTTTTCCCGACTACAAGGCGCACCGGCCGCCGGCGCCGGATGACTTGATTTCGCAGTTTCCCTTGATTGAGCAACTTATTGAGGCGATGGCGATCCCGATCCTTTCGTTTGAGCGGTTCGAGGCGGACGATTTGTTGGCGACGGCGGCTCATCATGGCCAGGGGAGGGGGATTCGTTCGTTCATTTGCACTTCGGACAAGGATTGCCGGCAACTGCTTTCGCAGCATGTGCGGATGTTCAACCTGCGCAAAGGGCTGGAATTTGGGGAAAAGGAGTTGATGGACGATTGGGGTGTGCGTCCGGATCAGGTGGTCGATTTGCAGGCCATGGTTGGGGACACGGTCGACAATGTTCCGGGCGTGGCGGGGATTGGCTACAAGACTGGGGCCAAGTTGCTTGCGGAGTTTGGCTCGCTTGAGGTCATTTTGCAAAACATTGACAAGATTGCGGGCGCGAAGAAGCAAGAGGCGTTTCGGGCGGCCATGAGCCAAATTTCGATTAGTCGCAAGCTGGTGGAGTTGGACCGGCACGTTCCCATGAAGATGGACTGGGAGAATTGGCGGCTTTCGGAACCCAATCATGCGCGATTGCTTGAGCTTTATCGAGAGTGGGGCTTTCGCACGTTGGCCAGCCAGGCGGAAAAGGCGCTGCAAGGAGGCGGGGTCTCGGCCACGGTTCCAGCTGGACCTGTGGCAGTTCCGGTCGCTCCGGTGAAGGGGGGTAGAGGTAAACGCGGCGGGAAAGATGAAAGTCTGGATGGGGGATTATTCGGGGCGGCTGAGAGTTCGGCAGTTCCTGCCGATCCGGTCAAGGCTGAGGTTTCGGCAAGGAGTGATGGCAGGCCGGTGCAGGGCGGGTTGTTCGATGAATGGGAGCAGGCCGGCGCGCCGATGCCGGCGACGACCGACGGGTGGGACTATTCCGGTTACAAGGCGATCCAGAGCGAGGCGGAATTACGCGCGTTGTTGACACGGTTAGAGAACGAGGGGCCGTTTGCGATCGATCTGGAGACGACTTCGCTCAATCCGCGCGTGGCGAAGATCGTGGGCATTGCGATCAGCAACAAGGAAGGGGAGGCGGCCTATTTGCCGATCCGAGGCCCCGCGGGAACGGTTTGTCTTGACGAGAAGACGACGCTGGCGGCGCTGAAGCCGCTGTTGGAAAGTCCGGTGCTTGGGAAAATCAATCAGAACCTCAAGTACGACATGATGATCTTTCTGGCGCATGGGATTCACTTGAAGGGGATCGCGGGTGATCCGATGATTGCCGATTATTTGCTCCATGCGGGGGAGCGCAGTCACGGCCTGGATGAGTTGGCGCGCCGTTACCTCGATCACCGGATGATTCCGATCACCGATCTGATTGGCGTGGCTTCGAAACGCGAGCCGCAGAAACTGATGAGCGACATCTCGCTTGAGCGGGTGGTTTCGTACGCCGGAGAGGATGCCGATGTGGCGTTTCGGCTGGCGAAACGGCTGGAGGGCAATCTGGGAGAGTGGGATGGGCCGGCGGGGAGCGCGCATGGCCGCTCGCAGATGCGCCTTTACAAGGAGTTGGAGTTACCGCTGATCGGTGTCATCGCGGCGATGGAGATGCGGGGAATTCGGGTCGATCAGGAGCAGCTGCGCGTGCTGGGTGGGAAGATGGGGGCGCAACTGATCGCATTGGAAGCGAAGATTCACGAGATGGCGGGTGGGCCGTTCGATATCGCTTCGCTGCCGCAGTTGCGCAAGATTCTCTTTGGCAAGCTTGGGTTGCCGGCGCTGAAGAAAACCGGGATCACCAAGGAGCCGAGTACCGATCAGGAGACGCTGGAAAAGCTGGCGGTGCTCAAGCACCCCGGCGCCCCGATGGCCGAGCTGCTCTTGGAGCTGCGTAAGATCGGCAAGTTGAAGAGCACCTATGTGGACACGCTGCCTGAACTTGTCGATCCGGTAACGGGCAGGGTGCATGCCTCGTTTCATCAGACGATCGCGGCGACGGGCAGGCTCAGTTCGAGCGACCCGAACCTGCAAAACATTCCGATCCGCGACGACATGGGGCAGGAGATCCGTAAGGCGTTCTTGCCAAAGGTTGGGTGGGATCTTTGGACGGCCGATTATTCGCAAATCGAGTTGCGCTTGCTGGCGCACCTGAGCGGCGATGCGGGGCTGAAAAAGGCTTATGAGGACCGCGAGGACATTCATACCGCGGTGGCGGCGGGGCTGCATGGGGTCACGGCGGCGGAAGTGACTTCGGCGATGAGGCGGGTGGCGAAGACGGTCAACTTTGGCGTGGTGTATGGGATTAGCGCCCATGGGTTGGCCGACCGGTTGCAAATTCCGCGCGATGAAGCGGCGGTATTCATCGATGCTTACTTCACGAAATATCCGGGAGTTTTGGAGTATCAGGAAAAGGTTTTGGCGTTTGGGCGCACTCATGGTTACTGCGAAACGATTCTTGGCCGCAGGCGGCGCATTGAAGGGATTCGGCCGAAGTCGTCTTTCTGGCAACGCAATCAGCCGGAGCGGGAAGCGATCAATATGGTGGTGCAGGGTTCGGCGGCCGATCTCATCAAAATGGCGATGATTGGGGTCGCTCACCGGATGGAAAAGGACGGGATGCAGGGCGGCCTGCTCTTGCAGATTCATGACGAACTGGTGTTGGAAGCACCAGTGGAAGAGCGCTCGGCGCTGGCGGCTCTTTTAGAAGAGGAGATGGTGGTGCGGCCCAGTCAGGCTCTTGGCTTGGAAGTGCCCTTGGAGATTGATTCGGGCTTTGGCCCCAACTGGGTCGACATTGTCTCTTTAGGCGATCATGCCAATTGAGGGGTGGCCAATGAAGGCGGTGACGTGAGGGCAACGGGTTCCCTTGGGAAGGCTGGGGGAGTTGGCGCATGAGCAGGCGGCGGATCGGTTGCGGGAACCGTGTATCCCACGGGTGCGCTGGATTTTGGGGCGATGGGCGCTTGGGTGCTAATTTCTGGCACGGCGCTACGGAATCGGGTGTTTTTCTTTAAATTATGCCTGGTTGGTATTTCGGTGTGCATGGCTTGTGGTTGGTCGGCTCAATTCTTTGTGCACTTGATCATGTCCTTCGGGCTTTTTGAGTTTTTCGCGGTAAGTTTTGGTTCTGCCATTTCTTGAGTGGTTTTGATCCATTGCAAAGGTCCGGCCCGTCGTTGTTTTTCAACGAGTGGGGGAGACTGTTCACGATTTCCCGCACGGGTTGCGTGTATAGGTGGTTGTCCGCGGTTTTCGGTATGAGTTTGTTCAAGGGGAATCAGGAATTGCTCATGGTTTTTCAGGAACAAAGTGAGTTGACCTGCTTTGGTTTTCCCCGGTCTTCCAAGCCGATTTGGGGGGTCACGGGGGGGATTGGGTCGGGAAAATCGACGGTGGGGCAGCTTGTTGCCAGTCATTTTGGCGGGCGGCTCATCGATGCCGACAAGATTGGTCATCTCGCCCTGGCTGATGAACAGGTCAAGGAAAAAATTGTGGCCTGGGCAGGCGGGGAGATACTTGACGAAGAAGGGAATTTGTCGCGAGGGCGCCTGGCTTCGCTGGTCTTTCCGAACCCTGAGAAGCTTCGTGTCTATGAATCAATCATCCACCCCTGGATTCGGGCACGGCTTGGGTCCGAAATTAGAAAATTTCATGAAGAACCTTCGCAAAAGCTGTTGGTTTTGGATGCCTCGCTGCTTTGGGAGTCAGGTTGGCATCAAAGTTGCTGGAAGATTCTTCATGTGGAGGTTCCCTTGCAAGAACGGGTCAGGAGAGTTGCGTTGTCTCGAGGATGGACCGAGGAAATGTTAATCCTTCGAGAAAGCGTGCAGATGCCCTTGACCCTCAAGGCTGTCATGGCGGATTATTGTGTTAGCAATTCAGGATCTATGAGCCTGCTCCATTCTCATCTTGGTTCCCTCCTCACTTGGGTCTCCACCCTGGGACATCTAACTTGAGAAACGCACGCTAGGTTCGGGTTTTGGTAGTTCCTCCCTCCCGGTTCCCCTTGGCATAGGTTTTGGCTCGCATCGCCGACCCTGGCCTAACCCGGTCAATTTTCAGTTTTTTCAGGAATGGATTCATGTCTGATTCGGAGGCTGAACGCAGCAAGGAAATGACGACGAAGACGAGGCGCCCAGTTCGAGTCGGATCGACGCGCAAAACCAGGGCGGTGGGAGAGGTGTTAACTTCCGTAGAGGATTCCAACTCGGAGGCGACGATGTTGAGCGCGAAAACTCCCGAGCCCACCGACGAGGAAACGACTTTTCGCAAGCGGCCGGTGAAAAGCGTGATCAAGGAGCCGGCCGATCGCGAATTCGACGCTTCCGAAGGTACCGCCGCACCTGCCGAATCTGCTGCCGAAACTCCCATCCCCGCCCCCGTTCGCCGTCGCGGCCGCCCCACGAAAGCCGCTGCCGCCAAGGCCGCTGCCATCGCGGTCGAGGAGCCGCCTGCACAGGAACAACTCTCGAATGCCTCCGAGGCGGAGTCGCAAGCTGAGCACGAGGAACCGGCGTCGCCCGAATTGGGCACCTCGCCACAGGCTTCAGCCCCGCGCGAAGATGTTCATGCCGAACTGAACGAGCGGCCAAGCATTGGTCCGCGTCAGGGCCGAACCCTTGGCAACAATGGGCAGGCGCATCGCAATCATGAGCCCGAGGGTTCTGGTAGATCGCTTTTCGACGAACCGTCCGAAGACGCCTCAGAAAATCGCAACGCACCCGAAGCGCGCGCCGAAGGCGAAAACCGGAGCTCCTTCAAGGGATCCCCCGCCGGACCAGCACCCCATCGTCGCGGAACGTCGACCTATCGCGCCAACCTTTCGTCCCGGGAAGGTTATGCCCCGATGGAGGACGAGGAGCCGCCGGCCAGACCTGTCAGGCCGCCGGTGAGCGCTCGCGAACAAGCGGTGCGTGAACCCGCTGCCCGTGATCGTTCCATGCGGGAACAGCCGGGACGAGAGTTCACCGGCCGCGATCATGGTGCCAGGGATCTGCCAGGCAGAGAAGCCGCGGGCCGCGAAACCCCTCCCAGGGAGTCGTTCACTCGGGAAAATCCGGGTCGCGACTTGCCGAATCGGGAGCTTACCCCCCGGGAGGCGCCCGCACGTCCCTCCGATGCCAGGGACCCGATCGCACCTGAGTCATCTTCCACAAACAGGGAAGAAGCGCCGAGCGCGGAAGAAGGCGCCCAGCAACCTGCCCGCGAAGTCGGCGCCGGCCTCGAAACGGAAATTCAGAAAAAGTATGAGGAGCTGAAAAAAGGCGCCCTCTACATCAACGAACTTCAGCAGATGCCGATGAGCGAACTGCTCACGCTCGCCAAGACCGAAGGCATCGATAACCCGACCTCGCTTCGCCGTCAGGATTTGGTCTTCCAGATCCTCAAGGAACGGGTCAAACAAAACGGTCTGATGTTCGGCGACGGCACGCTCGAAATCCTGCCGGACGGCTTCGGGTTCTTGCGCAATCCCGAGGCCAATTACCTACCGTGCCCCGACGACATCTACATCTCCCCGGCGCAGATTCGCCGCTTCGGATTGCGCCCCGGAACGATGGTCGCCGGCCAGATTCGTCCTCCCAAGGAGAACGAACGCTATTTCGCGCTTTTGCGCGTCGAGGCGATCAACCAAACTAATCCGGAAGCGCACGCCAACCGGATCATGTTCGAAGACCTGACGCCTTTGCACCCCAACAGCCGGCTCAAGCTGGAAATCGATCCTTCCGAAGTGAGCATGCGCGTCGTCGATTTGGTTTCGCCGATCGGCAAGGGGCAGCGCGGTCTCATCGTAGCACCGCCGCGTACCGGCAAAACGGTGCTGTTGCAAAAAATCGCCAAGTCGATTTTGCGCAATCACCCCGAATGCTACGTCTTCGTGCTGCTCATCGATGAGCGGCCCGAAGAAGTCACGGAAATGGAACGCTCCGTCAAGAGTCCGCGCACCGAAGTCATCAGTTCCACCTTCGATGAGCCGACCTCGCGCCATATCCAGGTCAGCGAAATGGTCATCGAGAAGGCCAAGCGCCTTGTCGAAGACAAGCAAGACGTGGTGATCTTGCTTGACTCGATCACTCGGTTGGCTCGCGCCTACAACACCGAAGTTCCCAATTCGGGCAAAATCCTCTCCGGTGGCGTCGACGCCACGGCGCTGCACAAGCCCAAGCGGTTCTTTGGCGCGGCGCGCAATATCCTCGAAGGCGGATCGCTGACGATCCTCGGCACCGCGCTGGTCGATACGGGCTCGCGCATGGACGAAGTCATCTTCGAAGAGTTCAAGGGCACGGGCAACATGGAGTTGCACCTCGATCGCCGTCTGGTCGATCGGCGTGTCTACCCCGCCATCGACATCAATAAGTCGGGCACCCGCAAGGAAGAACTCCTCATTGGCGAGCAGGATCTGCGCCGCAACTACATTCTGCGCAAGGTGCTTTCGGACATGAACCCGATCGAGTCGATGGACGCCCTCATCAAGGGTTTGTCCAAGACCAAGACGAATGCGGAATTTCTCCAGACCCTGGGAAGCTGATGGTCCTAAGATCAAAAGCATCGAGGACCATGGAGTTTCAGCATGCCGATCGTCCATGAGGGCGCACTCGTCCCTTCAGCCGGACGCTTTTTGATTGTCGCTTCGCGTTTCAACCAGCTGGTCGTGGATCAACTGGTCGCTGGTGCGCTCGACGCCTTCAGGCGTCATGGCGTCGCGGAAGGCAGCGTCGAGATCATCCGCGTACCCGGGGCCTTTGAAATTCCCCAGGCGACCCAGCGTGCCTTGCGCACGGGCAAATACCATGGGGTTGTGGCCCTGGGTGCCGTCATTTCCGGGGAAACCGACCATTATGACCACATTGCCCATTCCGCCACAAACGGCCTCAACCGGGTCGCGCTGGACACCGGCATCCCCGTCGCTCACGGCGTGCTGACTTGCAAAACGACCGAGCAAGCCCTTGATCGCGCCGGATTGAAATCGGGAAATAAAGGCTACGAAGCCGCGCTCGTCGTCCTGGAAATGAGCAACCTTTTCGCCCATTTGGTGCCGGAACGCCCAACGACCTGATGGACCGCTTTCGCCTTTTCCATGGAGCAACGACCAGGGGCAAGGATTGATGGCCGGAGATTTTTGCGGTGATTTTTATGACCATGTAAGATGATTTCTATAAAATACTGAGTTACTGCCCGCGCCTTTAAGATTCTCTCTTTCAAGAAATGCATTGATTCCCCCAACCATGCTCACCATTCGCCGCCGTTCCAAATCGCGTGAAGTGGCCCTTCAAGCCCTGTTTCAACTTGAATGCCCCAGGCGCTCGGCCTTTCCCTTTGACGAATTCATCAGCCGCAGGCTGCCAGGCAAGGATCAAATCCCCTTTTGCCGCCAGCTCGTCATGGGCACCCGCGGGCATCATCGGGAAATCGATCAGCGCATTTCGCAAGCCGCGGAAAATTGGCGCATCGAACGGATGGCGGGGGTCGATCGCAACATCATCCGCATGGGCGCCTTCGAACTCTTATTCCAGCCGGAGACCGGTTCGCGCGTCATCCTCGACGAGGCGGTCGAACTGGCCAAGCGCTTCGGTTCCGAAGATTCGCCCAAGTTCGTCAACGGCGTCCTCGACCAACTCCTCAAGGGCATTCCCGCACGCGTCAGCGAAATGAAAAAACTCGAAGCGGCCAAGGCGAAGGAGACGACTCCCGCCGGCAAAACTTCGGTCGTCAACGCGGAAGCTAGTGACTCGGGCGACGATATTTCTGCGGATTTGGAAGCGACTCCCGATGCCGTGACGGAGATCAGCCCCTGATGGCCCGGGGTTCCCCATTTACCCGGATGTGTCAGGCCCTCAGCCGCCCCCGCGCGCAAGAACGGGCCGACTTGCACCTTCACAGCGTTTTTTCCGATGGCGCATATCAGACCGCCGAACTGGCCAACCTTGGCCGGCGCGCTGGTCTTGCCGCCATGGCTCTTACCGACCACGACACCCTGGCAGGCTGGCCTTCCTTCGAGCAGGAAGTCACGATCGCCGGTATCACCCCCATTTGCGGCGTCGAGATCACCGCAGTCCACCTGGACCGTGAAATTCACATCCTCGGCCTGGGAGTCGATGCCCATTGCGCTCCCCTGGTCGAGGCTCTCGAAGGCTTGCGCCAATCTCGCCTGTTGCGCTATCGGGCCATGGTCGAGCGCCTGATCGCTTTGGGCGTGCGGGGTCTCGAAAGACACTGGGAAGATGCCAGCCGGCAGGCCGCCGAACGGCCCGGGCTCGCTTTGGGCCGCCGCCACCTCGCCGAAGCCCTGATCAGCCTCAAGCAGGCTCCGTCCGTTCGCATTGCCTTCGATCGCTGGCTGCGCCTCCTGCCCGAAGCTGTTGGCGAAAAAGCACGCATCGATGCCGCGTTGGCCATCGACCTCATCCATCAGGCAGGCGGCATCGCCAGTTGGGCCCATCCACCCGAGCGGGATTTCTCGCCTCACTTTTCGGGCCTGCTTGCGCATGGACTCGACGCCCTCGAAGCCGAATACCCCGATTTCAAAAACCGTAGAATTCAAGAACTGAAAGCGATTGCCAAAGCCAACCGGTTGGTCGTCACCGGCGGCAGCGATTGCCACGGACCAGGTCCCCGGTTTCCGGGGTCAAGTAGCGTCGGTCCCGAGGATTGGGCCGCGATTCAACAAGTCGTCGCAGGCAGATGGGGTGGGGTGCATGTTTCGGGCGCTGTATGAAAAACTCAAGGCCGGTCTGGCTCGCACCCGCGACCTTTTCAGCGGTATCTCCGGTCTGTTCACCGGCAAAGGCCGCGTCGATCGCAATTTCCTCGCGGAGATGGAGAAACGCCTACTCCTCGCCGATTTCGGCGCCACCCCCACCCGCGACCTGGTCAAACTTGTCGAAATGGCCTTCCTCGACAAGGAAATCGGCAAGGATCTAACCGGCTTCGTCAAAACGCATCTGCGCGAGATGCTGCCAAGCGAGGGCTTGACCCTCAATGTGGCCCCATCCGGACCTACCGTCATCCTGGTTGCCGGCGTCAACGGCTCGGGTAAAACCACCTCGATTGCCAAGCTTGCTAATCTTTTCACCAAGCAAGGGAAGAAAGTCGTCGTTGGCGCCTGCGATACCTTTCGCGCCGCCGCGGTCGAACAACTTGCCACTTGGTCCAGCCGCATTGGCTGCGAAATCGTCCGCGGTCAAACCGGCGGCGATCCGGCCAGCGTCGCCCACGACACCTGCGAAAAAGCGCTCGCCCGCGGCCTGGACATCGTCATCCTCGATACCGCTGGCCGTCTTCACACCCAAACGAACCTGATGCGCGAACTGGAAAAGATCCATCGCGTCGTCCAGCGCAAAATTCCCGGCGCCCCCCACGAAGTGCTTCTCGTCCTCGACGGCACGAACGGCCAAAATGCCCTCCACCAGGCCGAACAGTTCTCCAAATCGGTCGCCTGCACCGGCATCATCCTCACCAAACTCGACGGATCCGCCAAGGGAGGCTTCACCTTCTCAATCCGTCAGAAGCTCGGCCTGCCCGTGAAACTGATCGGCGTCGGCGAAGGCCTCGCCGACCTGGAACCATTCGATCCCGACTCGTTCATCGATGCCCTGTTTGACTCCTGATTTCCGTGTTATCCGGCACTCGGCCTCGTCCAGCCGCCCGGTCCCTGACGATGAATCAACCAATCACGGAGGATATGACTGATGGCGCTCAAGGAAAAAATCCTCGTCACCGGCGGTGCCGGCTTCATCGGCTCC
>Ga0208492_1002129_pt1 | contig 10336 bp, 9 predicted proteins | sample Subbioar_CSW14AB_FD_184820 | JGI IMG/M metagenome (GOLD analysis project Ga0208492, IMG submission 184820) | Serpentinite rock and fluid subsurface biosphere microbial communities from McLaughlin Reserve, California, USA - CR12Mar_CSW14AB (SPAdes) | ecosystem: Environmental > Terrestrial > Deep...
AGTGCCGGAGGAAACAGATTTAGAGAAGTGTTAAGAACTCAGGAAGCTGGGGGAGTGATTTTTCAGGATTATATCAATTATCAAATGCCTTTGGACGATTCGGTTACAACAGTGCTTAAATACGATAGTTTATTTGAAGCCGGAAAGCTTAGAGAACTATCCCGAATTGAACTAAAAAATATTGTGGTTAAGTAAAAAAGCTACCTGTTTATTCAAATACAAAGGGCTCTGATAAACTCAGGACCCTTTTTGTATTTTTAAAGGTCACATTGTTTTATAAGACAAAACTTAGCAGAAAATAGAACAATGCTGCAAGAAGAGCTGAAACAGGAATGGTTAATACCCATGCCCACATCAGGCTTATGGTTACTCCCCACCTGACAGCGGATATTCGTTTACTTAAGCCAACCCCGATAATGGAACCGGTAATAGTATGAGTAGTTGAAACCGGAATTTTAAAATATTCAGTCATGAACAGAGTCATTGCTCCTGCAGTTTCAGCAGCAACCCCTTCAAGAGGAGTTACTTTAGTAATCTTGGTTCCCATGGTCTTTACAATCTTCCAGCCACCACTCATAGTTCCTGCGGCAATGGCAGTATAACAGGCAATTGGAATCCATTCCGGAATATGGTTGATTTTGACTTTCCCATCAACAACAGTATAACTAAGCTGTAGCCAGTGGCTTAAAGTATCCATATCAACATGGGCATCTTTCAGATAAACAATAATTGCTGCAGCAATGATACCCATTACTTTTTGAGCGTCATTACCACCATGACCAAGACTGAATAATGCTGAGGAGACTAATTGTAACTTCTTGAACCACCATTCGGCACGCGAAGGGTTGGCATTTTTACAGATGTTGATAATGATCACAGTAATAGTATAGGCCATGATCATACCAATAATCGGCGCCAGAACAATAAATGAAGCTACTTTGCCGATTACTCCAAGGTTGATTACATCTAAGCCACCATGAGCAACAGCAGCTCCGGCAAAACCACCAATCAGTGTATGTGATGAACTTGAAGGAATACCAAACCACCAGGTGAAAAGATTCCAGCAGATAGCAGCAACGACTCCGGCCAGAATAACCACCAGATTAATATTCATGGTATCGGCAGTTTTCGCAACAGTATCAGCCACATTCAGATTAAAGATCCAATAGGCAAGAAAGTTGAAGAATGCTGCCCAAACTACAGCCTGAAATGGGGTAAGAACTTTGGTAGAAACAACAGTTGCTATAGAATTAGCAGCATCGTGAAAGCCATTGATATAATCAAATACCAGTGCTAAAACAATGATTACAATTAAAAGTGTAAAGCCCATATAGCTTGTGGAATATTTTTGTTTAAGCGTTCTTTACAAGAATTGATTCCAGAACATTTGCTGCATCTTCGCACATATCGGTTGCAGTTTCAAGACCTTGTAATACCTCTTTGTATTTAATCAGATTAACTGCATCTTTTTCATTGTCAAAGAGCTCGCCAACGGCTTTGTCAAAAACATAATCAGCCTGATTTTCAATACTGTTAATACGTACACATGAATCAGCAATTACACGGATATTCTTAAGATCCCGTAGCTCGTGAATTGCTTTATGTAAGTCCTGACAAGCTTGTAAGATAAGTCCGGCAAGCTCTTTAATAGGAGGAGTAACCACTGTTACGTTGTACAGATCCATACGACTTGCTGAACCGTGAATATAATCTGCAATGTCGTCAATGGCACTTGCGAGCCTGTGAATATCTTCCCTGTCGAAAGGGGTTATAAAATTTTTGCTTAACTCAAGATGAATCTGGTGAGTAATTTCGTCACCTGCATGCTCAAGATCTGAAATATCCTTAAATAATTCCCTGCGTCTGTTAAGATCTTCTGTGTTAACAGCTTCAACAAGTTTTTCGCCTAATCTGATCAGATTTGCACTGTCTTTTTCAAAAAGTGGAAAGAATTTCTTGTCTTTAGGGATGAAATACTGGAAAATACTATTCAGTGACATGTGTTGAGTTTTAAAGATGAAACAAAACTACAATCAGAATGTTAAGTTAATGTTAACTTATTGATTTTGTTAATTATGCCCTTGCAAGAGTAAACCCAAAAGTGGATCCGATATTTTCTGTACTTCTGACAGAAATGGTTTGCTGATGTGCTTCAATTATGTGTTTTACTATTGCCAGTCCTATTCCTGAGCCGCCAATTTCTCTGGAACGGCTCTGATCGGTGCGATAAAATCTTTCAAATAAGCGGGGTAAATATTTTTCCTCAATACCTATTCCGTCATCTGTAATTTCTACAAGTATCTGGTCATGAAGCCCGAATGTCTTAATGTATGTATTTCCGGGATTCTTGCCATACTTAATCGAATTGCTGATCAGATTCACCAGAACCTGTCTGATTTTCTCTCTGTCGGCATATACCCAGGTAGGTGATTTATATTTTTCCTTGAAATGCAGAGTAATGTGATTTTTATTTGCTTTCAGTTCAAGCGACTCAATCACTTCCGGTATCAATACTGCAAGGTCAAATCTGTCATAGTTTATCGGGATTTCCCCGGTCTCGAGCTTAGAAATCTCATCTAAATCTTTAATAAAAAAAGACAGCCTGTCAATATTTTTTGACGCTTTTTCCAGAAACTTCTGAGTAATTTCCTTGTCTTCAATATCACCATCCTGCAAAGCTTCAATGTATCCCTGAATTGCAAAAAGCGGGGTTTTCAACTCATGGGAGATATTGGATAGAAACTCTCTTCTGAACTTTTCCTGTTCCTTTAACTTATCAATTTCTGATTTTTTGTCGCGTGCCCATTCTTTTACTTCCTGCTCCACATCGTTAATCGGATCAGCACTTACGTATTCTCCAAGAGCATCCTTAAGATCCCTGCCAAGCTTCAGATTATGGATTAATTTATAAATGAGTTTGATTTTACTGTATACAAAACGTTCGATAAGATAATAGAATATGATGTAACTGGTAACCAGTGAAACCGAGAATGTGATGAGAGAATCAATAATATCCTTCTGGAAATAGAAGTTAATTATTGACAAGGACATTGCAACAGCCAGAGCATTGATAAAAACAAGAACCCATAACTTCATACTACAATATAGTTTTTTAATTCTTAATCAGAAAGTAATTGCAACAGCTATTTTTTACCGTTCCACTCATTTAAAAACTGTTCGAGATACTGTTCCATAAATTCATGTCTTCCTTCGGCTATTTTTTTGCCTGCGCCGGTATTCATTTTACTTTTCAGTAAGAGTAGCTTTTCATAGAAATGATTAATACTCGGAGCAGCAGACTTCTTATATTCTTCTTTGGTCATGTTCAATGCCGGTGGAATTTCCGGATTGTAGATTTCCCGGTTTTTAAATCCACCATAACTGAATGCTCTGGCAATACCTATTGCACCAATAGCGTCGAGCCGGTCTGCATCCTGAACGATTTCCAGTTCTTTTGAATGAAAATCTATTTTACCGAGGCTGGCTTTAAACGACATATTCCTGATGATTTGCTGAATATGTAAGATTATATTTTCGGCCAGTTTATGAGATCTGAGAAAATTTCCGGCTTTTTGCGGGCCAATTTCTTCATCTCCGTTGTGAAATTTACTGTCGGCAATATCATGTAATAACGCTGCCAGCTCTACAACCAGATGATCTGCCGGCTCAGTTTCAAGGATTTGCAAGGCGTTATTCCTGACACGCTGAATATGCCACCAGTCGTGCCCGCTTTCTGCTCCCTCCAGCGTTTGCTTTACAAACCTTTCAGTTTCATTAATCAGCAGTTCAGGATTCAGGTTTGGGCTCTCGTTTGCTTCCTTCATAAAGTTCGTATTCCAGTAATCTGCAATCCAGTTTTCCGTTGTAAAATTCGATCCGGCGCGAAGCCCGTAATCCTATTTTTTTGGCCAGGTCAGGGTTGCCTGTAAAAATATAACCACGGTAACCTTTACATTTCTGTTTCATGAAATCACCGATACGCTTGTAAGTAGCTTCGAGTTTGGTATGAACACCAAGTCGTTCACCATATTCAGGATTAAATATGACTACTCCAGAACCTTCAGGTACTGCTGTATCTGCAAAATCACAGACGTCAAAATCAATCAGATGATCTACACCTGCGGTTCTTGCATTTTTTCTGGAAACATCAACTGCATCTTCTGAGTGATCGGTTGCCACGATCCTGAAATCTATTTCTTTTTTGGCCTTATCTTTTAATTTACGTCTTTCTTCGAAGAAAATCTGTTCATCATATCCTATAATATGCATGAAACCATAGTTCATGCGGAACATGCCGGGAGTTTTGTCAGTGGCAAGTAATGCGGCTTCAATAGCGAGAGTTCCGGATCCGCACATCGGAACTACAAACGGACTTTTTCTGTCCCATCCGGTAGCCATGATCGTTCCGGCTGCCAATGCTTCCAGCATCGGAGCTTTTCCTGGAATTTTACGGTATCCATGCTTTGCCAGAGTTTCGCCGGAAGTATCAATAAATACCTCTGCATTATTTTCTTTCCAGTACAGGTGGATCACAGCCTTATTGGTATCCGGTCCGGTATTAGGTCTGATCTGCTTCTTTTCTTTAATGCGGTCTACGATCGCGTCTTTAACTTTCAGATTGGCAAAGAGCGGCGTAGTGATTGTTTCATTATCTACATTGGAGGTCACAGAAAAGTATCCGGTGAAATCAATCAACTCTTCCCATGCAATATCCATCAGCTCTTTATAGAGTCTTGCCGGATTTTCAGCGGTGAAAGCTTTTATGGAATAGAGAACCTGACTTGCACAACGCAGATTCAGGTTCAGAGGAATACAGTCATTGATTGTTCCTTCCAGTTCAAGACCGGTGCTGAATGCTCTTGTGATCTTATATCCTAATGCTTCAACTTCCTGCTGCAGATAAGGCGACAGGCGGTTATTACAGGTTATAATGATCTTACTTTTTGTGTGGAAAACTTGCATAATAATTTCCAAAGTTAGCAATTAAAAAAGCCTTAATTTTATACTTTTACAAATTGTATCCTGCCTCCGGTTCTTTCAGAATCAACTATAAGCAGATCAGTAAAAACCAAGAGGAGTACGATTAAAATTATATAGTTAAGCAATGGAAGTTAAAGGAAAAGTACATGAAATCTCAGCGGTAATAACCGTGAGTGATAAGTTCAAAAAGCGTGAACTTATACTTGAATATGCAGAAAACCCAACTTATCCGGAATATGTGAAATTTGAAGCAGTTCAGGATAAAGTTGATTTATTTGATAAAATTAAGGTAGGCGATCAGGTAGAAGTGTTTTTTAACCTGCGCGGTCGTCCATGGACAGATAAAACAGGTAAAACATCTTACTTCAATACTTTATCGGTTTGGAGATTGAATGCCATCGGTTCTACAGAGTCAGCGGCTCCTGAGTATGCTGCCCCGATTGATATCAGCTCTGCTCCGGGTGAGGATGACCTGCCTTTCTGATTTACAATATTAAACAATAAGCCCCGGTTCTTTACGAGAGCCGGGGCTTATTTATTTCGCACAAATCACAATTAGTTCTTAATCAGCTTCTTTATAAACCATTTCGAGTTCTGGTTAATTGTGATATAATAAATTCCGTTTTGAGGTAAGGTTATTTGTTTCATATAATTTCCCTGAAAGGAACTTACATCCTCACTAAAAACGACCTTCAGGTCAGAGTTCAGTATTTTTATTTTCATTGTTCCGCGTCCGTCCAGGTTAAAGGATAATCCTGTTTTACCATTTGAAAAGTTTGGAAATAGTGTAAGATCTTTTACATCCAGATCAGTAGATATATTTTCTGAGCCGGTTATAGCTTTTGTTTTTTCTTTTTCAGGATCGCTGATACGAATACTCATCCGGCTTGGTATACCATCCTTGTCTACATGGTTATAATTAAAGGAAGAGGAATTCTTTCTTTCTGTCATACCTGTCAAAGGAGTACGGTCAAAGAATAGGGGAGCATCAGGAGGCATCGGTGCGCGAGGGGCCTGAGGGCGTTTTAACATTCGCGGTCCCTCAAAATCGAAGTCTCTGTGCATAGTGATGATTCTTTTCCTAAGATTACTGTCAAGTCCGTTTAATCTAAATTTTAATGAATTGATAAGTGAATCAGGATTCATGCTTAACATCAGACTATCTGAGTCAAATCTGAAAAAACGCTTTCCTTCAGGCATTTTATCATCAAATTCAAATCTGAATTCATGCATATCGTCACCCTTTCCGGATAATTCAGGTCTGTCGGTCTCATGTTTTCGTTTGATTATTACCTGCCTGTCATGCTTCCCGGGTTCGTGCAGGCCCTTTTTCATTTCTTCTAATTCTTTCATAAGCTTAATACGATCACCGGATTTGGCTTCACTTAATTTTCTACCATTAATAATGGTATCACCATCCGATATGATAATACTGCGAACGATTTTCTTTTCGTCCTGCGCATTGACTGTTGAGCTTGAGCCAGCTAAAATCAGAACAAAGAAGCCCATCAACAGGAGATGTGGATTTAACATATATTTTTTCATCTGTTTGAATTTTTCATTTTTAAGAATAATGGACCAGGATTCCCCGGCATGGTAATAAAATTTATCTCTCAGCAGGTTAATAATTAAAGATTTAATTTTAAAAGCTACCAGGATTTAATTCAGATTTGATGTTAAAAATCTGTATAAATCATTTTTTGTCTGAAGCAAAAGTATATGGACTGATAAAGTGATTTTGTTAATACTTTGTTAAAATATGTTAAAACTAAGTTGACATATAGAGGGTTGCGTATTTTTGTGTTGTCATGAAAAGAAAAAGTATCAGTTTAATTATCGGACTAATGGCTGTTGCCTTACTTGGTGTAATGGCCATGCAATGGTATTTTTTCAGACAGTCTTATCAGCTTCAGTCCAGGTTATTTGACCAATCTGTTCATGAAGCGATGAATAATGTTGTGGAACGGCTGGCAAAGAGAGATGCCAATACCTTTCTTGAGAAAAAGGCTGAATATATTTCTGTACCCAAGCCTCCGGTGTCTCCGGTACCTGCACCTGTCCCACCACGAAGCTTAAAGAAAAAGAAGTTTTCTGATGCCTATCATCTGGCAAATGAACAGAGAAAAGCAGACAGTATTTTTAAGATCAGGGATAGCCTGATCAGGGCCAGATATCCCAATGTATTTTCTTTTAATGATGCAATAAGCCCGGCAGATCTGAAAGATATTGAGTATAATTTCCAGGTGGATATAATGCAGTTTGAAGATGATTTTGGCCGCATTCATGAGCAAACCCGCCGGACAGTAACCCGGGCTTTAAGCCGTTTGCCTTATCTTAATACCGAAACTGCTTCAGGCTCTGATTCAGTGACCCAGTATATTGTTATAGATCCTGTGGAGGGAGCTTTTCTGAGAACGGTTCCAAGGCCCAGAATCAAGGCATTGGTACATCGTCCATCCCCTGATCCCGAAAAGGAAAAGAAGGTTCAGAAAGTGAAGCAATATTTCGCCGAGGGGCAAAGTAGTAAGGAGGATGTTTTTAAGGATCTTTACAAGGAGTATAGGGAGGTAAATCTGCCATTAAACAAAAGAGTTCATCCTCAGACTCTTGATTCTATGCTGAGGGCAGAGTTCAGGAATCTCTCCATATTCAGTGAATTTGAATTCAGAGTTACCTCTGCAAAAAGGGATTCAGTGATATTTACCAGAGCTTCCAACCGTACTGAGTTTCTGCCTGATAACAGCTATGAGACCCCTCTTTTTCCAAAAGATATGATCAGGGATTCAGGTATGCTGACAATCACTTTCCCTGATAAAAATAATATCATCCTTTCTAATCTTACGGCCATGATGGGCTTATCAGGAGGCCTGCTTCTGATTCTGATTTTTAGTTTTGGTTATACTATTCATTCCATTCTCAGGCAAAAAAAGATATCGGAGATGAAAACTGATTTCATCAACAATATGACACATGAGTTCAAAACTCCGGTAGCTACGATAATGATTGCCAGTGAAGCTCTGAAAGATCCTGATCTCAGTTCAGACCAGAGCCGTATAGATCGTTTGGCTAACATTATTTATGATGAAAATGTGCGCCTGGGGAATCATATCGAAAGGGTACTGAATATTGCAAAAATTGAAAAGGGAGATCTTAAACTTGAGCATAAAGAAGTGAATATGAATGATCTTCTGGCTGCTATCGTGGACAGCATGTCGCTTCAGCTTCAGAAGCGCAACGCAAGTATTGAGTTGGATCTTAATGCCGAAAAGTCTGTGGTGATTGGCGATGAACTACACCTTTCCAATGTAATATTCAATCTGCTCGACAACGCCAATAAATACAGCACAGGAAATCCCGAAATTAAAGTGAGTACCCTGAATTCAGGGAAGAACCTGATTATTAAAGTGGCCGACAAAGGCATTGGAATGAGCCGGGATCAGCTTTCGAAAATATTTGATCAGTTTTACCGTATTCCAACAGGTAATCTGCATGATGTCAAGGGATTTGGCCTTGGATTAAGCTATGTAAATAATATTGTGAAACGCCTGAATGGTCATATCAGGGTGAGGAGTGAAAAGGATCAGGGTTCAGAATTTGAGATTAGCCTGCCAATGATCTGAATTCATAAATTTAGAAAAGATAATTTCCCAATTTGAGATTACCGATATGAAAAAAATACTGTTAGCCGAAGATGATCCGAATCTGGGGATGTTATTACAGGATTACCTGCAGCTCAAGGGTAAATTTGATGTCGTTTTATGCCGTGATGGAGAAGAAGCGCTGAAGACATTCAATAAAGATCATTTCGACATGTGTATTTTTGACGTGATGATGCCGCGTAAGGATGGATTTACACTTGGTAAGGAGATCCGTAAATTTAATCCTGATGTACCGATCATTTTTGCGACGGCAAAGACAATGATTGAGGATAAATCAGAGGCTTATAATCTTGGCGGTGATGATTATATCACGAAACCATTTCGTATCGAAGAACTACTCTTAAGAATTAACGCCTTGTTCAAGCGCGTTTCAGATCCGAATAAGGCTGAAGTTACAGATCAGCCTTCAAAATTTGAAATCGGGAAGTACAGATTCGATTATACGGCTCAGCTCATTATAAACGGGGATTCGCAGCAGAAGGTTTCTACTAAAGAAGCCGAACTTCTCAGGCTTTTGTGCTTAAAAAAGAATGAGGTTCTTACCCGTGAGGAAGCCCTGATTACGATCTGGCATGATGATAACTATTTTAATGGGAGAAGTATGGATGTTTTCCTGAGCAAGCTGCGGAAATATCTGAAAGAAGATCCCCGTGTGGAAATTGTCAATGTACATGGAAAGGGTTATAAACTGCTGGTAAGCTAAGCCGGCAGGATATATTTTGTTTTACCTGAAGATAAGCGGAATAATCCTTAAAAATCAAACTTTATTCCCTGTGCCAGAGGTAGTTTATCAGAGTAATTGATGGTATTGGTTTGTCTTCGCATGTAAGATTTCCATGCATCTGAACCGGATTCACGCCCGCCTCCGGTTTCCTTCTCTCCTCCGAATGCTCCTCCGATTTCGGCTCCTGAGGTGCCGATATTAACATTGGCAATCCCACAATCAGATCCTGAGGCTGAAAGGAATTGCTCGGCTTCTCTGAGATTCAGGGTCATTATCGCTGAAGACAATCCCTGAGGTACATCATTCTGCATACGAATGGCTTCGTCGAGGTTGCTGTATTTCATCAGGTACAGTATGGGTGCAAAAGTTTCGTGCTGAACGATGCTGAATTCATTTTTTACCTCAGCAATACATGGTTTTACATAACATTCTGATTCATAGCCATTACCTTTAAGTACTCCGCCTTCTACCACGAAGTTTCCGCCTTCTGCTTTGCACTTCTCAATAGAATCAAGGTAATTTTTTACAGCTTCGCGATCTATCAGCGGACCTACATGATTATTCTGGTCAAGCGGATTACCGATTTTAAGCTGTTTATAGGCATTAACCAGTTTATCGCGGAATTTATCATAGATACTTTCATGGATTATCAGCCTTCTGGTGCTGGTACATCGCTGTCCGGCAGTTCCGACAGCACCAAAAACTGCTCCCACCAGCGACATTTCCAGATCAGCATCTTTAGAAATAATGATTGCGTTGTTTCCTCCAAGTTCAAGTAAACTGCGCCCTAACCGTGCTGCTACAGCGGTTGCTACTTCTTTACCCATTCGTGTTGAACCGGTTGCAGAAATCAGGGCGAGTCTCTTATCATGGCTCATCAGTTCGCCTATGGCCCTGTCGCCGGTAATTAAACATGAAACGCCTTCAGGGACATCGTTTGCTTCAAATACTTTTTGAATAATATGCTGACAGG
>Ga0208492_1002131_pt1 | contig 10330 bp, 12 predicted proteins | sample Subbioar_CSW14AB_FD_184820 | JGI IMG/M metagenome (GOLD analysis project Ga0208492, IMG submission 184820) | Serpentinite rock and fluid subsurface biosphere microbial communities from McLaughlin Reserve, California, USA - CR12Mar_CSW14AB (SPAdes) | ecosystem: Environmental > Terrestrial > Deep...
GCGAGCCTGTCGCGGAGTCGGTCCGCTGCGCCAGGCTCTGTGGGGCACCCCGCCGCGACCCAGGCCTGCACCTCCCCGGGGACGAACAGCACCGCCCGCCCCACACGGCGGTGCGGGAGGGCGTTGCAATTGATCAGGGACCAGACGGTGCGCTCCCCCAGGCCGGTGAGTTCGCAACCCGCGCGGATGCCCCGCACCATGAGCGGAGCGAGCGGCTGGGCCGGGTTGAGGGTGTCGTTAGCGGGCATTGGTCGTCCCCCCGGTTGCGCGGCGGGTGGCCAGACCGGCGGCCTCGTTCAGGTGCTCGAGGCTGATGCCGAATTCGGCCAGCCTGTCTTTCGCCTGTGCCGCCTTGGTCCGGTCCCCCGTTTCGACCCCGTGCATATACATCGCGAAAGTGGCGATGATCTCGACGGTGCGACGCCGCCGCGCCTGCTGCTCAGATTCCTGCCTGGTGCTGCCCATGGGAAGCCCTCCGCGGCGAAACTCATTGCCGCTAGGCCTTAGGGCCAAGTTGCGCGAGCACTTGCGCGAAGAGGGGGTGTTTTCACCAACGTCTAGGCGATTCCGCCTAGTTCACTTGCGCTTTGGATTGCGCTTGCGCTCCAACTCGTCGAACTCGCGGTTGAGACGATCGTCTGGATCCTCGTCGTCAGGCGTCCCCTGTTGAGTCCCATCGCGGTTCCCGGCGCTAACGATCCCATCCACGTTGCTCGTCTCGGCCTCAATGAATCCGAGCAGGCGGGTGCCCCCTTGCTTGCTCATTCGCACCGCCGACTGGAAGAACTCACTCTTGCTCAGGGTTCCGGGGTGTTTCCCCACTGCCCGGGCGATTTCCTGGTGCTCCCGCTCCGGATTATCCAGGAGTAGTAACGCCGCCTCGAACTCCCATTGGCGCCTCTTGCCGAGACGCAGGAGCGGCGCCTGGCCCGACGTCCGCGGCATTTCCATGGGCGTAGGTGCCTGTTGCGTGGCAGGCCTGATTGATTCCGGGGCCGTCAGTTCGGTTTTCCGATTCGCTGCTCCGGGCGCCGTATTCGGCACCGACTTCAGCAGCGCAAGGTCCTGGATCAATGGTTCCATACCGGCGCGAAACGCCGAGAGGTCAACATCGGAGAGGGGATGAGTGCCTAGCTCTGGGAGGAGCCCGCCCGAGCGGTTCAGGGTCGCTAAAGCCAGGGCGGTCCACCGCTGCACGGGGGGAAGGCTCTGGTTATCCATCCACGGGGCGACCGTGGGAAGACCCTTCCGGGCGAAGTTGAGCTCCTGACGCCACTGCCTAATGGCGAGCTCCACACCGTCCAGCGCATCCCAGACGCCATGCCAATCCCGGGCCCCCGCCGGCCCCCGATGTCGCCTCGCCGACATGTGGTCGGCGAGCTGGCGGAAGGTCATGACGTCGGGCGGCAACGCCGTGCGCCACCCCTCCGGTTCCTCCCGCCTCGTGAGCCTCTGGACTCTGGTCCCGTATTCGCTCCACTTGCGCAGGACCAGGGGCCAGCGGGTGAGGAGTCGCGAATAGACCTTCACCATCGCGGTGACCTCTGGTGGCCAGAGTTCTTCCCCGACCTGCGGCCCCACTTCATCGGGATCGTCAGGCCCGACAGTGACGCTCAGTGGGCGTGTCGCTCCCGCGGCGACGGCTTTCGCGACCAGTTTCAGGTACGTGTCTGCATCTCGGTTCGAGAGATTGACGACCTCCATCCGCAACAACATGCTGGGCCCGGCGGCGGCCGGAAGCGCAGCCTCTCCCTCTGGGGGGCGGTGGGTGAACAGAAACGCGGACAACCGCAACGCGGCGATCCATGTTTGCTCCTCGGGGATCAGAGACTCCCAGCTCCGCATCTCGGGTGTGGCCATCAGGCGTTCGTTGGGCTTGGGCCTCTGCTGGGGCCCCCCCACGTACTCCCCCGTCTCCTCCCACCAGCGCTTCCTGAGCTTGTTCGAAGCCATGTGCACTGCCCGCACCTTCGCACGGGTGCGCACCTCGGACTCCCACCACTCCCGCCCCTCGTGCACCCACGCCAGGAACCCCGGCCGCCGGAGATACCCGGCGAAGGCATCGAGGATGTCCTCGCGTGCCGCATCGCCCGCCGGTCCGGTTTCCGGCACTTTCTTCGGCTTCGCTTTAGGCTTGCCTGCCATGGCGACCTCCCTTTCGAACGTGGTGGCCAGTCAGAGTAAGGGGGCCTTCAGGGTCAGGCGGAGGGGTCATGAGGCGCGCGCTAATCAACGGGGTAATCAAACGAGCTCCCCAACACGTTCCACCGCCGCCATTCCGCTAGTCTGACCACCCCCATGACCCCCGCCGCCTTCGTCGCAAAGTGGTCCCGCGTCAACCTCCCCGAGCGGGCGGCCAGTCAGGAGCACTTCATCGACCTGTGCCGCCTGCTGGGGCAGCCCACGCCCGCCGAGCACGACGCCACGGGGGCGGAATACGCCTTTGAGAAGGGGGTGGAGGTCACCGGGGGAGCCGCCGGCGGGGCCAGCAAGGGGTCCAAAGGCGACCGCGGCTTCGCTGACGTGTGGTGGAAGGGCAAGTTCGGCTGGGAGTACAAGCGGAAGGACAAGTACAAGACCCTAGACGACGCCTACCGACAGCTTCTCCAGTACCGCGAGGCCCTCGAAAGCCCGCCACTCCTGATCGTCAGCGACATCGGCCGGACCGAGATCCACACCAACTTCACGGCCACCAAGAAGGAGGTCCACACCGTCGCCCTGGCGGACATGGACAAGCCGGAGGCCCTCGCCCTCCTCCGCCGCGTCTTCACCGACCCCGAGAGACGTGACTAAGCGCAACCGCGGTATGTGGATCATCGACTTCGGCTGTGATTCCGAAATGTCTGTCGCATGCGGGTTTGAAAAGCCGTTCCAGTACATCGAGAAGAACGTGAAGCCTGAGCGTGTGCTCAACCGCCGGTCCTCCTACGCAACGAACTGGTGGATCCACGTCGAGCCCCGTCCTGCACTCCGCGCGGCCATGCACGGACACCCACGCATTCTCATCACCCCTCGCGTAGCGAAACACCGGGTCTTCGCCTGGTTCACGGCGGACACGCTGCCGGACAGCCGCCTCTTCGCGTTTGCTTGTTCGGGCGACTACTGGTTCGGCGCCCTTCACTCAACCCTTCACGAGCTGTGGAGCCTTCGTGCGTGTTCATGGCATGGCGTTGGAAATGACCCAACCTATAACGCCACCACCTGCTTCGAGACCTTCCCGCTCCCCTGGCCGCCGGGCAAGGAGCCCGTGAACGACCCGTGCTACAAGGCGATCGCGGCCGCGGCTAAGGCGCTGGACGAGCAGCGTGAGCGGTGGCTCAACCCGCCGGAGTGGATCGCCCCCATCGCGGCCCAGATCGACGCCGCGGACAAGTTCCTCGACGTGCCCGAGGCGGCCCGCCCGTTGATCCGCCACTCCGCCATCATGGCCGCGGCCGCGCAGGACGCGAAGCTCAAGAAGCGGACGCTGACGAACCTCTACAACGAACGCCCGACGTGGCTCCGCCTCGCCCACGAGCAGCTCGACCGCGCCGTCCTCGCCGCCTACGCCGCCGTGGACCCGCAGGGCGGCTGGCAGGAAGACTGGGCCGAGGTGTGGGTGGAGACCGGGGCGGGGCAGCCGTTGTCAGAGGGCCACGCGCTCGCGATGAAGCGGGCCGAGGTGGAGGAGCGGGTGCTGGGGAACCTGCTGAGGATAAATGGGGAGCGGGCGGGGTAGGCGCTCGTGGCCGACCGGACGCCGGGCGATGGGGCGAGAATGTCACGGAAGAATCAGTGGCGACCCACGGTCGATGAGCTGGGGTACGACATTCTCGCGCAGGGGCGGGCGGGGCTGGTGCACGCAACCGGTCGCCTGGCCGCTTAGGGCGCGGGCTCCATGAAGCGGAGCTGGTTGCCGTCCGGGTCGGTCACGGTCATGTTGCGGAAGCCCAGGTCGTTGTTGGGGGCCTCGGCAATGAGGGCCCCGCGGGCGGTGAACTCGGCGTGCCAGGCGTCCACGTCGGGAATCACAAAGTGGACGAGCCCGCCGACCTGGCAGTCGCCGGTGTGCTCGGTCAGGTACAGCTGCATGCCATCGCGGGCCAATGACATGAACACCGGGAAGTGGGGCTCAAAGCGGTGCTCCCACTCCACGGCGAAGCCGAGCGTGGTCACGTAGTACGCCTTGCTCCGCTCGTAGCTGGTGATGCGGAGCGCGGGGATCACACGCTGGTCGGGCATCGCCACGGCTTCGTCTCCCGGTTGAATCTCTACCTCGTTGTCACTCACCGGCCGCGCAGTCGGGCCGCAATCTCGTCCGCGGTGGGCACCCCGCCCTCGTAGATCCGGCAGCCCATCTCCGCCGAGGCCGGGGCGTGCAGTCCGAAGAGGTCGCGGCCGTCGACGAGGATGGTCGGCGCCGGCCAGCCGCGGCGGGGGTCGCCGCTCGGCAGCAGCTCCTGGTCCACCTCGGTGAACGCCGCGCCACCCAGGGCGCGGGAAAGGTTCGCACGCAGGCGCGGCGTGAGCGGGCAGGCCGGGAAACCCAGCAGCTCGATCCGTGCGTACGGGTCGCCCTCGCGGGGCCGCTGGTCGGGGGTGTCACGCCCCGCGTGCGCATTCAAGTCCTCGCGCGCGGGAACGGGCGGGCCGCGCCGTTCGGTGACGCTCTGGTCAGGCCCCGAGTGCCCAGGGACGCCCAGCCCCCTCCCGCCGCGCGTGGCCGAGGCGCAGCCCACAAGCAGGACACCCACCGGTGCAAGTGCGAGGATCGCGTAGTGCAAACGCCTGAGCATGGGCCATCATAGTGGCCCCCGCCGAGAGCCCCCCTTGGCCATCATGCGGCACCGGCAGGCGAGCGGGCCAGTGGCACCAGGCCGTTATACGTCTACATCAGCCCGTGCTTGCGGAGTTCCTTCTCGTACATCGCCATGACCTCTTTATGCCACTCCTCAAGGATGTTCGCGAACGCATTCATGTTGTCGAAGCCCGTGTTGCCCAGGAGCTTCGCCCCGCGACGCAGGTTCCCGGTCGATCCCTTCTGCAAGCCGAGCAGGGTGATGGTCGGCGCTGTCTTGGCGGCGTGTCCGGACAGCGACGCCCAATCCCCGATCCACTCTTCACGATGTTTGAAGTAGTTGGCGAGGGCGTCGAGGGCCTGAACCAGAGACACGCCAGAGCTCCCGACCTGCGTGCAGCCCAGCCGCATGATGTCCGTCTTCTCGCCGTTGGTCGTCGTCAGGCGGACGCCACTCTTGCCCTTAGAACCCTTGCCAGCCAGCCGGTGCAGCGTCTTCACATCCGACACCACCTTCGCGATATGGGTCTGGCAAACGGTAAACGCGCTTCCCAGGAGCGTCTCGATCACATCGCACTCTTCGTCGGTCACCGCGTCGGCATATTCAGCGTGCCCGCTCGCGTCCGCCTCATCGATGCGTTTGGCGCAGCGGCGAACTCCCTCGCCCAAGGCGGACAATGCTTCGCGTACCAGCCCAATGTGGTAGTTGTTGTCACCCTCACCCACGATCCAGCCGTAACCCCAATCAATCGTCGCCATGCGTACCTCCTGGTTAGTCGGAACCTCCATGCTAGCAGGCGAGCTGCCAGTGGCACCGGGCCCACTACGAGCCGATCGTCGGCCCCACCGCTTGATCCCCTAGGGTGATCCAGAATCGACGCAACCGGCGGCGGCTGGAGGTCTGCAAGGCCCCGCGGCCGTGAAGCAAACGCCCGTTGTCGATCACCAGCACTTCGCCTTCGGCCAAGCGGACCTCTTGAACGTGACTCGTGGTGCGCCGCTCGATCTCGGCCCGAAGCGCGTCAAAGGCCGCGAGCGAGTGCGGGTCGCGTTCGAGCGGTTTGATCCACGACGCGAAGAAAAGCCGATCCCCGTCGGGAGTGGCCCGCACGATCGGCACCTGCGATGGCGGCGAATCGCCGCGTACGCGCACCTCCGCGTGAACCTGAGTGAGCACGTCGCGCACGCGCTCGCCGCACGCTTGCAGTGCCGCCAGCCCGTCCACCATCTGTTGCGTCCCGTCTGAATCGTCCTGGACCTCGCAGCGCCACGACATCAAGTGCGCGTCGGGATGGTCCGTGTGGAACGGCACGGCCTCCGGCTTGCACAGGTAACTGCGCACGTTCGGGCGCAGTTCAACGGCCGTCTCGCACCACGGCGTGCCCAGCCGGGCGACGAGTTCGCGGTACTCCTCGTCCGACATCGGCCCGAGGCGATACCACCCGGTGCGGCGCACCGCGTCCATGATGTCCGACGTGTCGATGGTCATGGCGGCGTCTCAGATCGTGACGAGTTCCGCCTGCTTTGCGCGGGAGTTGCAGGCGTGCCAGCAGCGCCCCGAGCAGTCGTGCCAGCAGTTGGTCATGTTGGGGTCGAACTCGCGATCGACGTACTTCTCGCCGAACTCCTTCTCCCACAACTCCGCCGTGCGGTTGAACGTCGCCTTCAACTCGGGCAACTCGGCCGGATCGTGACCGAATCCGCCGTCGTGGTCGAGAATCTGCCCGAACAGCCGCATGCAGTCCTCGTGGTACGCGCGCGGGTGCGTCATGTGCAGGTGCCACATCTGATCAATCTGCATGGTCGGCGCGAGCGGCTGCCCCGGATATCGCTGAGCGAGGAGCAGAAATTTGCCGTAGCGGGCAAGCTCGCGGCGGATCATGTCGTCGTCCCAGTCCTTCGGGAAACTGGGCGACTTCTTGGCGGCGGTGTACAGGTCGGCAGAGATCGTGACGCTCATTGATGGGCCTCCACGGGTGCGAGTGGGTACGCATTAATGATACCCCTGGTGTCAAGAAATGTTCCATTACGCAACTGAGAGCGGAGGCCGGACCGGCTTCTGGGGCCCCGCCCGGTTCTGCTCGTGGCACAGCGCGGTTTGGGGATGGCACGGCGCGATCTGGGGAGGCTCCGGCGCGAATTGGGGATGGCACGGCGCGAGTTGGGGAGGCTCCGGCGCGATTGTGGGATGGCACGGCGCGAGTTGTTGGTGGCACGGCGCGAGTTGTTGTTGACATCCGGAGAGGTTTACGGGGGGTGGGGGCGTCGGGGCGTGGTGAGCGGCGGTTTTATTGGGCGTGGGGGGTTGCGGGGCGTGGCGATAACGGCGTTGGTGCCGATAACTGAATCTGCGGGTGAGTCCCAAGATTCCGCTGGTGCGGGCCTCAAGGGTTGCAACGCGTGTGCCGAAGGTAGGTGTGGAGCCTGGTGCTCCCGTGCGTGCCGACGGTGGTCCAATCGCGGGCGACCTGAGGCACGGCGTGATCCCGGCCTCCCGTTGGAAAGGAATCAAGACATGACGAATACAAACCCCCGTGTTCCCCGCAAGACCGTTGACTTCGTGAACTGGCTCAAGCCGCGCGGGCCGAAGTGGAAGGCCCAGGCGGTCATCCTGGGCTTGCAGGCTTCGCAGGGCACCGCTGCGGACAACGCCGCGACCAAGCTCCTGGCGGCCTTCGACGCCCGCAACGCGGCGGAGCAGGCGTTCCGCAACGCCGTGGCCGAGCTCGACTCGCAGCTGTCCGACGCCCGCACCACCGTGGGCGACTGCATGCGGACCATCGACGCCTTCGCCAGCAACGCCGCCAACCCCACGCTCATTTATACGACCGCGGACATCCCCGCCCCGCTCCCGCCCAAGCCGACCCCCGCGCCGGGTCTCCCATCGGACCTGCGCGTGACGCTGGGCAAGACCGGCGTGCTCGAGCTGGCGTGGAAGTGCGTCAACCCCGGCAACATCGGCGGCGTGGTGTACGAGGTCAAGAGAAGCCTGGGCAGCCCCGAGGGCCCCTTCAACTACCTGGGCGTCACGGGCGCCCGCAAGTTCAGCGACGACACCCTCCCCGCGGGCAGCTCGTCCGTGTTCTACCAGGTCACCGGCGTGCGCTCGACGCAGCGCGGGCCCAGCGAGGTGTTCCTCGTGCAGTTCGGCGTGGGCGGCGGCGGTGGGTTTGCCATCAGCACCGTCAACGCCACGACCAGCGGGAAGCTGGCGGCGTAGGAAAGCTGAAAGCGTACAGCTGAAAGCTGAAATCAAGAGTGAAGGGCCGGCGCGTGGGCGTTGGCCCTTTTTCGTTTGCGAGGACGGGGGTCAGCAGGGGGAGCCACCCAGCACGCGGAAGAACGACTCGATGTCCGCGTCGGTGCCGAAGTCCCCGTCGCCGTTGAAGTCGCTGCCGCCCTCAAAGCAGGTGGGGCAGCACGTCCCGCCCAGGCAGGCGAAGAAGGCCTCGATGTCCGCGTCGGTGCCGAAGTCGCCGTCGCCGTTGAAGTCGCTGGTGCCGCAGGGTGGGAGCACGCGCCCGGTGACCTGGATGGTGCGCGTGGGCGCGTCGGCGCCGGTGGCCGTGACGGTGATGGTGCCGCTGAACGTGCCCGGCGCGGCGGTGCTCATGGTAATGGTGTGCGTGTTGACCGCACCCCCCGCGGCGTCGGTGAAGGTCCCGGGGGGGGCGGTGAAGCCGGCGCTCGCCGCCAGCGTGTAGGAGAGGGCCGCGACGCCCGCCGCGCCGAACAGGGCGGTGTCGCCGCCGTTGCCGATGGTGAGGCCCGCCGTCGCGGTGGAGCCCTGCGCGACCGTGCCGAAGTCCACGGTGAGCGGGGCCGCGACCTTGGCGGGCACGCGCAGGTCCAGGTACACCGGCAGGTGCCCGCCGCTGGTAGTGGCGCAGTTGATGAGGGCCTGCGCGATGGCCGGGCCCACCTGCGCGTTGCCGGTGGTGGTGAGGGGCGTGTTGTAGCTGGTGCCGTCGTTGCCCCAGCAGCGGTAGGAGTGGTTGGGGTCGTTCCAGGTGTTGAGGTTCCAGCGCACGGTGGGGTTGCCCACGTAGTCCATGCCCACCGAGTCCACCAGCGTGCCCCCCAGCAGGATCTGGTCGTAGCGGTCGTCCATGCCCGCGGTGGTCGCGGGGTCCTGGGTGTGGATGGCGGCGAAGGCGGGGTTGTTGTTCCAGCTGCCCGCGTCGGTGCCGCCGCCAGGGGTGTAGTAGATGCCGGGGCGGCAGATGGGGTCGTAGAAGCGCCCCAGGTTCCCGCCCGCGCCGCTGATCAGCTCCTGGTAGCTGCTCTGCCCGGCGCTCTGCATGTTGAGGTCGCCCGCGAGGATGAAGTGGTAGCCCGCGGGCAGGCCGGTGCCCGCGCCGTTGGTGTCCATGCCCGAGGCGTTGTCGCGGATGTTCGTGCTCTCCACCAGGCGGCGGGCGTTGTCGGCGCTGGTGTCCCCCGCCTTCATGTGCACGTTGTAGATGGCGAAGGTCGCGTTGGCCGAGGTGTAGCCCTTGGCCCGCAGGTCGTAGCGGTAGGTGCTGCGGGGCTGGTCGGTGCTGGCCGAACTGCCCACCGCGATGGTGAGGGCGCGGATGAGGTCCACCTTGCTGGTGCGGTACACCAGCACCGATTGGGTGTCGGGCCCGGTGATGAACGGCGCCGCCGCCCAGTCCCCCGGGCTGCCGGGGGCGGAGTTGAGCACGCCCACAAAGGTGCTCAGCGCCGCCGCGGTGGTGAACTCCTGGAGGGCCAGCACGTCGGGGGACATGCTGCGACCGTTGAAGACACCGTACACGGCGGCCTGGATGTCCGCCACGCGGCCGGTGCCGGTGTAGAAGGAGATGTTCCAGTTGGCAACGCGGAGCTGGGCCTGCGCGGTGCCCGCGAGCAGCCCGCAAGCGACCACGGGGACGGTCAGACCGAGGAACAAACGCATGCGATCTCTCCCGATGATGCGAGCCGGGGTGACCGGCCGCGCCGGGAGTATACCCCGCAGTGTCTCGTGCCAAGTTCGGTTTTCACAAGAGGTTGCGTCCCGCAGGCGGCAGGGTCAGTGGTGCCCGCCGTGGTGGCCGCCATCGTGGTGGCCGCCGTGCCAGATCAAGCCCCCGTCGATGATCACCTGGGGTTGGCTGTAGTAGACGCGGGGGCGGGGCGGGGGGTAGGTGCGCTCCTCGACCACGACCTCCTGGCCATTTTCGTAGGTGGTGTAGGTGCGGCTGGTGTAACCCTCGTGGACGGGCTGGTGATCGGCGTGATGGGCGTGGGGGTGCTCGTAGACGCAGCCGCCCAGTGTGCACAGGGCGGCTGCGGCGGGGAGCAGCATGGCAACGGCTGGGCTCATGGCTGGTCCTTTCGCAGGGGTTGGATGGGTTCGCTTTGGATGGGTTCGCTCGGGTGGGTCGGCAGGGGCTCATCGGTGGCCGGAGAGAGCGGGCGCGGCGAGGGCGAGGGCAGACACAGACACAGGCGGCGCCTCACAGGACCTCACAGAAAGCGACTTGGCCGCGATTCGCGCCTCCCGCCCGCTCCCTCGTCATGCGCACCACCGTGGCGAGCGCGCCCGGC
>Ga0208492_1002132_pt1 | contig 10328 bp, 12 predicted proteins | sample Subbioar_CSW14AB_FD_184820 | JGI IMG/M metagenome (GOLD analysis project Ga0208492, IMG submission 184820) | Serpentinite rock and fluid subsurface biosphere microbial communities from McLaughlin Reserve, California, USA - CR12Mar_CSW14AB (SPAdes) | ecosystem: Environmental > Terrestrial > Deep...
TCCGCCGCAACTTCGACCACCGGCACGGGTCGCGTGGCTTGCCAGGCCAGGTAGCCGATCCCGACCGCAGCCGTCCCGCCCAGCAGCAGGATGGCAACCCTTGTTCCCCGGTCCAAGGCCCCGAATGCCGACATCCCCGTCTCTCCCCGGCGCGGTCCGCCGCTTTGGTTTTCTTGTGATCAGGAATCGCTATATGACGGGGCAAAGCAACCTTTTTTCCGGCTGGCCCATGTCCCTGCGTTCCGTCTGCGTCTTTTGTGGCTCTCGCTCTGGCCGCAACCCGGCCCATAGCGGCGCCGCCCGACAGACCGGCGAGATGCTGGCGCGCCGCGGCTGGCGGCTGGTGTTTGGGGCCGGTGATGTCGGGCTGATGGGCGCAGTGGCCGAAGCCGCGAAGGCAGCCGGGGCCGCGACGCTGGGCGTGATCCCGACGCATCTTCTGGGGCGGGAACGGACCGACCGTGACAGGACGCGGCTGGTGGTGACCGAGGACATGCACGAGCGCAAGAAGGTCATGTTCATGAACTCGGACGCCGTGGTCGTGCTGCCGGGGGGTGCCGGGTCGCTGGACGAGTTCTTCGAGGTCCTGACCTGGGCGCAGATCGGGCTGCATGGAAAGCCGATCCTGCTGGTCGATGTGGACGGCTACTGGCAGCCCCTGCTGCGCCTGCTGGACCATGTGATTGCCGAAGGCTTCGCCGACGCGTCGCTGTTGCGGCACTTCCGGGCCGTGCCGGATGTGCCCGCGCTGGAGGCCGCACTGGCCGAAGCCTTCGGGTAGGACGAAAGCGGGCCCGCAAGATCGCTCTCGCGGGCCCGGGTCATTCGGTGGACAGGGTCAGAGACCGGCAGCCACCGCCTCCCAGTTTGCCAGCTTTTCCAGAAAGTTGGTCAGATAGGCCGGACGCTTGTTGCGGAAATCGATGTAGTAGGAATGCTCCCACACGTCGCAGCCCAGAAGGGCTTTCTGCCCGAAGCAGAGCGGGTTCACGCCGTTTTCGGTCTTGGTAACCTTTAGGCTGCCGTCCTTGTCCTTGACCAGCCAAGCCCAGCCCGAGCCGAACTGGCCCGCACCGGCGGCGGCGAAATCGTCCTTGAACTTCTGGACCGAACCAAAGCTGTCCGTCAGCGCCCTTTCCAGCGCCCCCGGCATCTTCTTGCCTTCGCCCGGGGCCATCCAGGTCCAGAACATGTTGTGATTCCAGTGCTGGGAGGCGTTGTTGAAAATGCCGTTCTGGGCGACCGCACCCGCCTGATAGGTGCCCTTGACGATCTCTTCGAGAGATTTGCTTTCCCACTCGGTCCCGGCGATCAGCTTGTTGCCGTTGTCGACATAGGCCTTGTGGTGCAGGTCATGGTGGTATTCGAGCGTTTCCTTCGACATGCCGAGGGGCGCGAGGGCGTCGTGGGCGTAGGGAAGATCGGGGAGGGTGAAGGGCATGGCAGTCGCTCCTGTTGGGTTTGCAGCTTGCGACGAATAAGGGGGCATCGGCGGCCAAGGTCAAGGGCAAGCGGACGCTTTGCCTCGTGCGATTGAAGGTTTGGCACCCCTGCCCCGATGCGGTTGCGGCCCCCTCGGGAGCGGGCTGTCAGATCTCGCTGCCCGGTTGCGCCGAATGGGTCAGAAGCCCCATGACATAACTTGCGACAGACCGAAAGCAGACCAGGGTAAACCCTTGATCCTGCTTCCACATCGCCGCCGCGACCTGGGCGGTGCGGCTCCGGCGCAGCTCTCCGGGTGCGAGTGTATCGAAGTCGACCGGCGACAGCTTGCGCAGGACGTCGGCCGCGCTGTCGCCTTCGATACGGAAGACGGCGCGGGCGTCGGAGACGTCGACGGCAAGATGATGCTTTTTGTCCAGGGCCTTGGCCAGTTTGGCCAGCGCCTCGGCCACGTTGGCGTAGGGCACGATCAGAAGGTACTCGTCCGGGCTCATCCAGCCGCAGGCGCGGTCGCCGTTGACCTCGATGCGTCTTTGGGCCGGGGCTTTGGTTCCCGTTACGGCCTTGATCGCCTTGTCGAGCGATTTCAGGCCCTTGGCGCGCAAAGTTATCATGCCAAGGGGGCCGATTTCGCGGATGCTGGCGAAGCCCTGGAAGCTGGCGCCGTTCAGCGCGGAGACCGGATCAGACATTCTGCTTCTCCCCGTCCTTGTCATAGAACACGCAATCGCGCACACGCGCCTTCACGGTTCCGCCTGCGACAGTGTTGAACTCCACCACCTCGCCCATCCGGCTAGGTCCTTGATACAAAAGGCCCATTGCGATGCCGCGTTTCAGAGTGGGCGAATAGTAGGTCGAGGTCACGCGGCCTTGCGTGTTGCGCTGGCCGTTGGCGTTGACCCCGTCGGCGATGATGTAAGCGCCGTCCGGGATGACGGAGCCATCGAGGGTTTCGAAGCCGACGAGTTTCCAGCGGTCGGGGCTGGAAAGGTAGGTGCGTTCCTGCCCGCGTTTGCCAAGGAAGTCGGCCTTCTTCTTGGAAATCGCCCAGTCGAGGCCGAGATCCTGCGGGATGATGGTGCCGTCGGTTTCATCCCCGATCATGATGAAGCCCTTTTCGGCGCGCATCACATGCAGGCATTCCGTCCCGTAAGGCATTGCGCCCAAAGCCTTTCCGGCCTCTAGACAGGCGGCCCAGAAGGCGGCGCCGTGGCTGGCGGGGACGGCGATTTCGTAGCTGAGTTCGCCAGAGAAGCTGATCCGGTAGACCCGCACCGGGAAGCCCGCCAAAGTGCCGTCCGCCCATTGCATGAAGGGCAGGGTTTCCTTGGAAACATCCATCCCGCCAAGGACTTGCAGAAGCTTTCTCGCGTTCGGGCCGACGACGGCGACCTGGGCGTACTGTTCGGTCACGTTTGCGGTGTAGACCTGCCAATCCCACCATTCGCATTGCAGCCAGTCTTCCATCCACGCATGGATGCGGTCGGCCCCTCCGCTTGTGGTGTGGCAAAGCCAGGTGTCCTCATCGATCCGGGCGACGACGCCGTCATCCGACAGGAACCCCTGTTCGTTGCACATGAGGCCATAGCGGCACTTGCCGATCGGCAGCGTGGACATGACGCCGGTGTAGAGCATGTCGAGGAAACGGCCCGCGTCGGGGCCCTTGACGATGATCTTGCCAAGGGTGGAGGCGTCGAGGAGGCCGAGGTTCGCCCGCGTGTTCAGCACCTCGCGGTGGACAGCCTGTTCGTGGGTCTCGCCTGCGCGCGGAAAGCAGTAGGGGCGGCGCCAGAGGCCGACGGGCTCGAAGTAAGCGCCTGATTTTTCGTGCGCTTCGTGCATCGGGGTGCGGCGGAGGGGCTGGAAGATGTCGCCCCGCGACTCGCCGGCCAGCGCGCCGATGGTGACGGGCGTGTAGGGCGGGCGGAAGGTCGTGGTGCCGACCTGCGGGATCTCTTGACCCAAGGCATCAGCAAGCACGGCGAGTCCGTTGATGTTGCTGAGTTTTCCCTGATCGGTGGCCATGCCGAGCGTCGTGTAACGCTTGGTGTGTTCGACCGACTGGTAGCCTTCGCGCGCCGCAAGCTGGATGTCGGAGACCTTGACGTCGTTCTGGTAGTCCAACCACATCTTGTTGCGCAACTTGATCGGCGCGCCCTGCGGCATGACCCAGACGGGGGGAATCGTTACCGACGTGTGAACTGTCTTCCTTCCGTCTTCCTTGCGTCTTCCTTTGGCCTCTGCGCCCGACGCCAGAATCGACCCGAGGTCGAGCAGGCCCGCGGCGCTGCCGACGACGTCGACCATGGCCGAGCCGTCGTGGTTCAAGGGCGGGCGCGACGGGTCGGGGATGAAGGCCGAGATCCCCTCGTCCCAGGTCAGCTTGCCGCCGCAATGGCTCCACAGATGGACGACGGGCGACCAGCCGCCGGACATCGCGACGGCCTCGCAGGCAATCTCTTCCTGCACCGCCCCCTCTCCGGCTTGCGCGCAGATGGCGACGCCTGTGACGCGCTTGCCGCCTTTCACCGATGCGATGGCCTTGCCGGTCAGGACGCGGATGCCTGCGGCGCGGGCGGCCTCGGGGAGTGCCCCGGTGGCGGTGTCGCGGGCGTCGAGGATGGCGGGGACGTCGAGGCCCGCGGCCTTCAGCGCCAGCGCGGTCTGATAGGCAGAATCGTTGTTGGTGACGACAACGGTGCGGTCGCCCGGCGAGACGGCGTAGTTGACCACATAGTCGCGGACGGCACCGGCCAGCATCACGCCGGGAATGTCGTTCCCGGCAAAGCTGAGGGGGCGTTCGATCGCGCCGGTTGCGGTGACGATCCTGCCCGTGCGGATGCGCCAGAGCCGGTGCTTGGGGCGGCCGTCGCCGGGGGTGTGGTCGGCGACCCGTTCGTCGGCCAGCACATAGCCGTGGTCGTAGACGCCAAAGCCGCAGGTGCGGGTGCGGATGGTGACGTTGTCGCGGGCGGCGAGGTCGGACTCCATGGCGGAGAGCCAGGCGTCGACCGGCTGGCCCTGGATTTCGGCTTCGTCGACCGGGGCGCGACCGCCGAGGGTCGGGGTCTGCTCCAGGAGGATGACGCGCTGACCAGCGTCGGCGGCGGCCTTGGTGGCGAGAAGGCCAGCCACCCCTGCCCCGATGACCAGCACGTCGCAGAAGGCATAGGCCTGTTCGTAGCGGTCGGCGTCGCCCGTGGTGGGGGCCTTGCCGAGGCCTGCGGAGCGGCGGATGATCGGCTCGAAGACGTGCTTCCAGAACGGGCGCGGGTGGATGAAGGTCTTGTAGTAAAAGCCCGCGGGCAGGAAACGGGCGGCAATGTTGTTGACGACGCCGACGTCGAATTCGAGCGAGGGCCAGTGGTTCTGCGAGGTCGCTTCCAGCCCGCCGAACAGCTCGGTCGTGGTTGTGCGCTGGTTGGGTTCGAGCCGCGCGCCGGTGCCGAGGTTGACAAGGGCGTTGGGCTCCTCCGGCCCCGAGGCGACGATGCCGCGCGGGCGGTGATACTTGAAGCTGCGGCCGACAAGCACCTGGTCGTTCGCCAGCAGCCCGGCGGCGAGGGTATCGCCCTCATATCCCCGCAAGCGTTTGCCGTTGAAGGAAAATTCGACGGGCGCTGCGCGGTTGATCAACCGGCCCCCCTTGGCGAGACGCGTGCTCATGGCTTGGTTCCTGCGGTTTGGTCAGAGCCCCCCCACCCCAACCCTCCCCCACCGGGGGGGAGGGAGGCGCGGGTTGGAAGCGCCGGGTCAGAATGAGAGCGGATGGCGCGGCTGGGCGCGACCGGCCCCTCGCCCCGCGTGGGGGAGGATGGGTGGGGGGGCTGGTGGATCATTGCGCTTGCCCGTCAGGCTGCCAACCCGGGCGGCGGGCCTGGATCTTGGCGATGATGTCGGCGGGGGGTTCGGAGACCTGCGCGGGATAGGTTCCGAACACCTCCAAAGTGGCGGTGCAGCGGGCGGCGAGAAACCACTTGCCGCAGCCGTAGGAATGACGCCAGCGTTCAAAATGCACGCCCTTGGGGTTCTTGCGGGCAAACATGTAGGCCTCGAACTCCTCGGGGCTGGATCCCGGGCCGAAGCGTTTCAGATGCGCCTCGTAACCTGGCGACAGCTCGGTCTCGTCGGCCATCACGCCGCAACAGGGGCATTCGAGGATCAGCATGGCAGGGGTTCCCGGAAAGGAGGGGCGGAGGTCATTGGTCGTCGTCCTGCGCAGCGCCGGTGCCCCCAAGGAAGAAGGTCAGCAGCTCTTCCAGGGGCACGGCGAGGCGGTCGGGGGCAAGGCCGACAAGCCAGCCCGCGACATTGAACGGAATGAGGCCCGTCTCAGTCAGCATAGCGATGCAGTCGGCCTCGGAGGCGGTGCCGGGGGTGGCATGCACGAAGACGAGCGACGGATCGAGGGTGGCGAGGTCGATGCCGCGCAGCACCTGCGCCTCGTGCCCGCCTGCGTTGACCGCAAGGAGCTGGGCGCTGTCGATGCCAAGTTCGTCCAGCACCGTGTCCATGCGCAGGACGGGCAACTCGGTCACCTGCAGGTCATCCTCGGCGATACCGGGCCGGGCGATGCGGTCGCGGATCAGCGAGGCGCGGCCCCGGGGGGAGCGGCGCTGGCGGGCCTCGGCCTCGGGCGTCAGGCTGTGGAGCGGGAGGCTGGCGGCGACATCGGAGATGCCAAGGTTCAGGATCGCGACCCGGTCGCTGTCCTTGTGCAGGGCTTCGAGCTGGGCGAAATTCTGCGGCTGGGGTTCGATCAAGAGGCCGGACCAGCCGTCGTCGCGGAAGCGGGGCAGAAGCGGCAGCGTGCCTTCGCCATTGCCCGCGCCGACCTGGAGGACGAAGACCCGGCCCTTGTGGTAGTCATGCACGCCGTTCAGGAGCATGGCCAGAATCGGGGCGGTCAGCTTGTAGGCCCGTTTCGGGACGTAAGGGCCAAGGTCGCGGATCAATGCGCCACCCCTGCGGAGAGGGATGCGTTGGTGAAGTGGGCGTCCTTGAGGAGGCGCATGTTGAAGGCTGCCCGATGCAGGATCTTATTGAGAACTTTACAGATAAACATCTGAGCTACTTCTCCCCAGTCTTCGACCAAAATGCATGGAAGGACATCGGCACCGAAAACTCGATACTGTGAAGACTGTTTTCAGAAGTTTGGCCTTTTCCGGAGACGTTGACGCTGCCGGTCACCACTGAAATCAACGTCGCCCCAGGTGCTGCAGATGCGCTCTTTTCCGATGCACTTTCCGCTTGAAGCGAGATGTTGAACTTAACCAACTGGTCGCCAGACGCCACTAGCGCTCCGTCTAAGTTTCCGGCTGCGACGGGTATTCCATCGACCTCCTTTGAAAAGGTCTGCGCCTCACGCACTCCTTGCGAAATGCTCTTTAGCGTCTCGGCAATGAAGTCTTTAAGCGAAACCTGTTTCATCAATGGGCCACCCCCGCCGCCACCGACTCATCGATGAACTGGCCGTCCTTGAAGCGCCACATGTTGAAGGCTTCGGCCAGGGGGCCGGGTTCGCCTTTGGCCATCAGCTCGGCCATCGCCCAGCCGGAGCCGGGGATGGCCTTGAAGCCGCCGGTCCCCCAGCCGCAGTTAATGAAGCAGTTGCCGAGGGGGGTTTTCGAGATCAGGGGCGAGCGGTCGCCGGTCATGTCGACGATGCCGCCCCATTGGCGGAGCATCTTGAGGCGGGAGATGATCGGGAAGGTTTCGACGAGGGCGCGTAGGGTTTCCTCGATGTGGTGGAACGATCCGCGCTGGGTGTAGTTGTTGAAGCCGTCGGTGCCGCCGCCGATCACCATTTCGCCCTTGTCGGATTGCGACATGTAGCCGTGGACGGTGTTGGCCATGACGACCACGTCCATGCAGGGCTTGATCGGTTCCGAGACGAGGGCCTGCAGCGCCACGGCTTCGATCGGCAGGCGGAACCCGGCCATCTCGGCAAGCTGGCCGGAGTGACCGGCGACGACCATGCCAAGCTTCTTAGTGCTGATGAAGCCTTTGGTCGTGTCGACCCCAGTGACCTGGCCGTTTTCCGACCGCACGCCTTTGACTTCGCAGTTCTGGATGATGTGCATACCCATCGCCGAACAGGCCCGGGCATAGCCCCAGGCGACGGCGTCATGCCTGCCGGTGCCGCCCCGCGCCTGCCAGAGCGCGCCGAGGACGGGGTAGCGGGGGCCGTCGATGTTGAGGATCGGGCATAGCTCTTTCACCCGCTGGGGGGTGATGAATTCGGTCGCGACCCCTTGCAGGGCGTTGGCGTGTTGGGTGCGCAGGTAGCCGCGCACCTCGTGGTGGGTCTGGGCCAGCATCATCACGCCGCGGGGGGAGAACATGACGTTGTAGTTCAGGTCCTGGCTGAGGGTCTCATACAGGCTGCGCGACTTTTCGTAGATCGCGGCCGAGGGATCCTGCAGGTAGTTCGAGCGGATGATCGTGGTGTTGCGCCCGGTGTTGCCGCCGCCAAGCCAGCCCTTTTCCAGGATCGCGACATTGGTGATGCCGAAGTTCTTGCCAAGGTAGTAGGCGGTGGCAAGGCCATGGCCCCCGGCGCCGACGATGATCGCGTCATAGGCGGGCTTCGGCTCCGGCGAGGCCCAGGCGCGTTCCCAGCCCATGTGATACCGCATAGCCTCACGGGCGATGGCAAAGACCGAATAGCGCTTCATCGGGGCCTCTTGTCGGACGGGGGCTGCCAGAGCGGGTCCGGCACCCATGTCTGGATCGAAGTTGGGTTATAGCCACACCCGCCTGCGGCACAATCGGGAAAATTGCGACATGATCCGCGCAGTCGAGCTTGTCGGCCCAAAGCAGCACGGTGCTGCGGCTGAATGCCCCTTTCTTGACCCTCGGGAAACGATTATGTCGGGGCCGAAAGGTGGTGGACATGCAGGCGATTGCGGGCTGGGAGTTCTGGGCAGTGGCCGGGGGCCTTGCGGTTGGGGTCGTTGTCCTTTTGGCGGCGGCGATGCGCCGGGTGCCGGTGCAGGTCGCTGATAACGCCGCCTCTGACCTTGCGGTCTACCGTGATCAGCTGGCCGAGATCGAGCGTGACCTGGCCCGCAGCACCATCGGCCCGGACGAGGCCGCGAGGTTGCGGGCCGAAATCGGCAAACGGGTGATCGAAGCGGACCGGGCGCAAAGGTCGGTGCCGGCAACAGGCACCTCGGCGGCGTCCTACCGGCTGGCGCTTGGGCTGATCCTGGGCCTTGTCCTGCCGGGGGCGCTGGCGGCCTATTGGGGGCTTGGGGCGCCGGGCTATCCCGACATGTCACTTGGCGCGAGGCTGGCGGAACTGGACGCGCGCATGGCGAGTCGCCCGGCACAGGAGGCCGAGCTTGCGACGCTGGGCCGGGCGCGGGATGCGGCTTTGGACCAGCGGCTTTTGGCAGAGCTGGCGGCCATCAGCGACCCCCAGGCCCTGCGCGACCGCTTTCGCCAGGCATTCGAGGCCGGCCGGATGCAGGAAGCCGTCCGGCTGCAGGAGCGTCTGCTGGCCGTGCTGGGCGATGCGGCCGGGTCGAACGACCAGGCGAACCTGGCGCTGGCGCTGGTGGCCGAAGCGGAAGGCTATGTCTCGCCCGAGGCGGAGGTCGCGCTGAGGGCGAGCCTGAAGGCGGACATGGGCAACGAGCTGTCCCGCTATCTGGTGGGCGAGATGTTCCTGCAGGGCGGGCGCTATGACCAAGCCTTCCGGTTCTGGCGTCCGATCGCCGAGGACGGCATGCCCGGATCGCCCTGGGTCACATCGATCCGCGAGCGGATCGCCGAGGTGGCAAAGCTTGCGGGCATCCCCTATGCCCTGCCCGAAACGGCGCAGGCGGCCGGACCGACGGCCGCGGATATGGCGGCGGCGGGCGCGATGAGCCCCGAGGACCGCCAAGCGATGATCGAGGGGATGGTGGCGCAGCTTTCGGACCGGCTGGCCACCGAAGGCGGCGCGGTGGAGGATTGGAACCGGCTGATCCGGTCGCTGGCGGTGCTGCAACGCTTGCCCGAGGCGCAGGCGATCTATGACGAGGCGAAGGCGAAATTCGAGGGCCGCCCGACGGAGCTGTCCTTCCTGCGGCTGGCAGCGGTCGAGACCGGGCTGAACCCGTGATCTGCGCATCGGTCGAGGACTTCCTTGCCGCCCTGCCGCCGAACCGGGCGATTGCCGGGCTGGACCTGGGGGACAAGACCATCGGGGTGGCGCTGTCGGACCTTCGCCGGCAAGTGGCGACGCCGGTCGAGGTGATCCGGCGCGAGAAGTTCACGCTGGATGCGCGGCGTCTGCTGGCCCTGTTGGAGGCGCGCGGCGCCTCCGGCATCGTGTTGGGCTTGCCGTTGAACATGGACGGGTCGGTCGGGCCAAGAGTGCAGGCGACGCAGTCTTTTGCGCGCAATCTGGAGAAGCTGACGACGTTGCCGATCTGCTACTGGGACGAGCGTTTGTCGACGGTTGCGGCGGAAAGGGCACTTCTGGAGGCGGATACGTCAAGAAAGCGTCGCAAAGAGGTGATCGATCAGGTGGCGGCGGGCTATATCCTGCAAGGGGCGCTGGACCGGATGGCGCATATGGGGCGGAGTGAGCTTTCGTGAAGGACGATGTCTGGAAGCGTGACGAAATCGCCTCGCCCTGCGTGAAGCTGTGCGTCGTGCATCCCGAGGAACGCCTCTGCGTCGGCTGCTTGCGGTCGATCGACGAGATCTCTGGCTGGTCGCGGATGACCCATGAAGAACGGGCAGGGGTCATGGCCGACCTGCCCGCACGCGCGCCCCGGCTGCAAAAGCGGCGCGGCGGGCGGATGGCCCGGCTGGAGCGCTAGCAAAGCGGAGCGCCTTCCGGCGCGAGTCTTTCAAGCCGACTGCGCGGGACTTCGCCCGCTTGTCGTCCG
>Ga0208492_1002133_pt1 | contig 10325 bp, 8 predicted proteins | sample Subbioar_CSW14AB_FD_184820 | JGI IMG/M metagenome (GOLD analysis project Ga0208492, IMG submission 184820) | Serpentinite rock and fluid subsurface biosphere microbial communities from McLaughlin Reserve, California, USA - CR12Mar_CSW14AB (SPAdes) | ecosystem: Environmental > Terrestrial > Deep...
GTAATCAGGTTATTTTCTGCTTTCAATTCCTGAAGCTTTACAGTTTTATTCTTATATCCGATGTAAGAGAACAATAATTCTCCATCGGCATTGCTTTTAGGAATTTTAATCGAAAATTCTCCTTCGCTATTCGTTACCCCGGCAATATTTGTTCCTTTCAGTGATAAAGTAGCAAAGCTGAGCGTATTTCTGTTCTTACTGTCAACCACCTTTCCTTTATACTGGATAAAGCCGAGGGTATCCTGTAAAACAGATTTCGGACTTGATGCCCACAGACTTTCCGGACCAGATACGACAATAAATGATATTATTGAAGTAGTCATTATTGCTTTAATGACAAGATTGATCAGTGTTTTCATGTTAAATGATTTAAGGATCTATTTTGAATATGTATGCCTGTATCTAATAATTGGTTATACAAATTTAAGCATGGGAATTGGTATTTGATTCTCAATTTTTTTATTCTGACAGATATCAGACTTCTTTCTTTCTCAAGTTAAAGGATCTAATAAGAGAAATTTCAGAGTTAAATTTTTACAAATATAATATATTGTTAATGAGTTAGTTGTAATTTTTATTTTGATCGGATAAAAGCAAGGCGTTTTCCTGCTCCGGTTATTCTGATGATGTAGTATCACGGCTTATTCAAAATGTTACATAACAATCTTACAGGCAGACCTGACATTTACTCTATTTGAGTGGTGATCATTCATTTTTTGCAGATGAAGGGGCATGTCAAATGGTAAATTTGATATTCAGCAGACCGAATTAGTAGTTGTATTAATCTTTTTATTACAGATATTTGCTGCCGTAATTTTCTATTCTAGCCAAATAAACAGTATGGATTTGCCAAAAGATAATCGAGCAGTAACCAAATGGTTGTATATCGGTTTAATTATGATCGTGATACAGGTTTTACTGGGAGGTATTACCCGTTTAACAGGTTCTGGCTTATCAATTACTGAATGGCAGCCTATTATTGGCGCATTCCCTCCAATGAATGAAGATGCCTGGCATAAGGCTTTTGATAAGTACAAGGAAATTGCTCAGTTCAAGCATCTGAACAGCCATTTTTCTTTAAGTGATTTTAAATTTATTTTTTTCTGGGAATGGCTTCATCGTGACTGGGCCAGACTGATGGGTTTAGTCTTCATATTTCCGTTTATCTATTTTCTGGTGAAGAAGAAGATTGAAAGCAATATGGTTAAGCCAATGATTATTCTTTTTCTTTTGGGTGGTTTACAGGGGGCAATCGGATGGATTATGGTTCAAAGCGGATTGAATGCTGAAAATCTTTATGTAAGCCATATCCGGCTAGCGATTCATTTTATTGCAGCACTCATTCTACTGTGTTACGTTTTCTGGTTTGCTCTTAAATTGAGTATCCCCTCTACTGAAATTCTTTACGTTCCGTCGCTCAGAAATATAAATCTGATTTTATTGATACTTATAACTATCCAGTTAATTTATGGTGCGTTTATGGCCGGATTGCACGCTGCCTTAGCTTCACATACCTGGCCTGATATTAATGGAAGTTACTGGCCTGCCGGAATGGCTACCTTATCGAACTTCTGGGATGATATTTCACATAATCTGATTACTGTTCAGTTTATTCATCGCGGACTTGCCTATCTGATCTGTATTCCGGTGGTGATCTGGACTCTGAAGGCTAATAAATTACCTGCATACAGTATTTTATTTAATGTCCGATATCTGCCTATGTTATTTTTGACAATTCAGATAGTTTTAGGAGTATTAACTATCCTGAACAGCAGAACTGAGATTCCAATTCTTTTCGCTATCCTTCATCAGTTTGTTGGAATGCTGTTCCTTCTGGTACTGGTGTTTACTATGTTCTTAAGTAAAGGAAAACCATCTAAGAGAATTCAGTTCTGATCTTAGTGCAGAGGTCTTTGTTTAATGATACCACCTTTGGTATCACTTATGGTACTCATTGCTATAAATGCTTTATGGTCAATGTTTTCAATTTCGTGTTTAAGCTTAGGTAATTCCAGGCGGGTAACCACGGTAAAAATGATATCGATATCCTTGTTCTTGAACTGCGAATGTTCGAGCCCTCTCTCGCCTTTATAAATGGTTACACCTCTTCCCAGTTTTTGAGTAATTGCCTGTCTTATCTGAGCACTTTTAGAGGAGATAATTGTTACTCCGGTATACTCTTCTATACCCTGAATAATGAAGTCCACTGTTTTTGAAGCTGATAGATAGGTTAAAATCGAATATAGTGCGGTTTCAATATCCAGGATGAATGCTGCCATCAGAAAGATAAAAACGTTTATCAGCAGAATGATATCACCCATGCTCAGGATACTTTTCCGGTTAATATAAACTGCCAGAATTTCTGTTCCGTCAATAACGCAGCCACCCCTGATCGCTAAACCGATACCCGAACCAAGAAAAAAACCACCAAAGATGGAGATTAGTAATTTGTCATCTGTAATGACAGGAAAATCAATGAAATAAATGATTAATGCGAGAGTAATAATGGCAATGGAGGTACTGATTGCGAAATTTCTGCCGATCTGTCTGCCACCAAGAAAAATGAATGGAATATTAAATATAATGAGCCAGACTGATACCGGAATGCCCGTTAGCTGATGTGTTAATAATGATATGCCTGTGATACCACCATCAATGAAGTGATTGGGAACCAGAAATCCTTTCAGACCAAAGGAAGCAAGACATATTCCCAGGAATACTAACACCCCCTTTCCTAAACTCTTCTTGAATTGTAATGCTTTTCTTGATTTTCTGGTTGCTTTCATATACTTTAAAAATACTCAAAACGTTTGCAGCTAAGAAAAACTTTATTCATATTTGTTTGAACAATGAATTCAAACAAATTATATACTATCTGGTGGTGGCAAATGTCTAAGCATTCGGCAATCAGCAGAGGTATATAATTTTCAGAACATAGAAAATATTACTTAGGGTTGCCCGGAAGGCAACCCTTTTTTTGTGAAAAATATGAAAGTCCGGTCAGGCTTAAATTGTCAAAGGCAATAATTACAAATGAAAAAGATACTTAACCATCTATTTGAACACAAAACATTCAGTCGTGAAGAGTCTAAAGAGATCCTTACGAATATTACAATGGGTAAATACAATTCATCTCAGATGGCTGCGTTTATGGCAGCCTATTGTATGAGGAGTATTACAGTAGAGGAGCTGGAAGGCTTTCGGGATGGCATGCTTGACTTATGTCTGAAAGCAGAACTAAGTGATTATGAACTTATCGATCTTTGTGGAACCGGTGGTGACGGAAAGGATACATTCAATATCTCCACGCTGGCTTCGTTTGTGGTAGCAGGTGCAGGATATAAGGTGTCTAAACACGGTAATTATGGTGTTTCTTCCGGATGCGGTTCTTCAAATGTTATGGAGTACCTGGGTTATGCGTTTACCAATGAAAATGATAAGTTGAGAAGAAGTTTGGATGAAGCCGGAATATGTTTTCTGCATGCTCCTTTATTTCATGCTGCTATGAAAACGGTAGCTCCGATACGAAAGGAATTAGGAGTTAAAACATTTTTTAATATGCTTGGTCCTATGGTTAATCCATCTATGCCTAAATATCAGGTAGTGGGTGTATTCAGCCTTGAATTAGCCCGATTATACGCTTATCTCTATCAGAAATCGAATATTAAATATACTATTCTTCATGCTTTGGAGGGTTATGATGAAATTTCGTTGACTTGCGATTTCAAAACATTCTCAGCGCGAGGTGAACATATTCATTCTATCTCCGAGCTTGGTTTCGAGAAAATTGATCCTGTAAAAATTGGAGGAGGAAGCACAGTAAAGGAATCAGCGGATATTTTTACTGCTGTTCTTGAAGGACGCGGTACTACCGAACAAAATAATGTAGTTATTTGCAATTCTGCACTGGCCATTCAGACCATACATCCGGAAAGATCTTTTGCTGACTGTTTCTATGAAGCAGAAGAATCTTTAATGAGTAAAAAGGCTTTAAATAGTTTTAAGAAATTGCTGGGATGAAAATCAAGGTTTGTGGAATGAGGGATAAGGAAAATATAATCGGGCTTTCCAAACTGAAGCCGGATTATATGGGATTAATCTTTTATGCTCAATCCAAACGGTTTGCAAATAAGCCTGATCAGGAGATTTTAGCTACCCTACCCGAGTCGATTAAATTGACAGGGGTCTTTGTGAATGCGCAAATTGATGAAATACTTCAGAAAGTAAGTCAGTTTGATTTGGATGCCATTCAATTGCATGGTACTGAAAGTGCTGAGTTTTGTTCTCTGTTGCAGGGTAAACTCAGCAAATCAGTTGCTGGCAAACATGTTGAAATATTAAAAGCGTTTGGAATATCTCCTGATTTTAATTTTAATATCCTGGATGCTTATCAGAATGTTTGTGATTTTTTTCTGTTCGATACTAAGACTGCAGATCATGGTGGCTCGGGAATGACATTTGACTGGGAATTACTTGCAAAGTACCGGGGCCCTAAGCCGTATTTTTTAAGCGGAGGTTTGAGTCCGGAAAATATATCCGGTATCAGTAAATTTGGAGGTAAGTATTTATATGGAGTGGATCTGAACAGTAAATTTGAGATTGAGCCCGGTTTAAAGGATCTGGATAGCCTTAAGCAGGCATTTAAATTATTAAGGAATTAAATTACCCCAAAATGGATAAACATATGAATAAGGAATATTTACAGAGCTCGGTTAAATGGGGAGTAAACGAAAAAGGTTATTTCGGTGACTTTGGTGGTGCCTACATCCCTGAGATGTTGTACCCTAATGTAGAAGAACTGCGTAAGCAATATCTTGAAATTATTTATGAGCCGGGGTTTCAGGCAGAATTTGAAATGTTGTTGAGAGATTATGTTGGGAGACCCTCTCCATTGTTTCATGCCGAGAGATTATCAGCTAAGTATGGCACCAACATTTATCTTAAACGGGAAGACCTGAACCATACCGGAGCACATAAGATTAATAACACAATCGGACAGATTCTTTTGGCGGAACGATTGGGGAAAAAAAGAATCATTGCAGAAACCGGAGCCGGGCAGCATGGTGTAGCTACAGCTACAGTATGTGCCTTGAAGGGACTGGAATGTGTGGTTTATATGGGAGAGATTGATATTGCCCGGCAGGCACCTAATGTGGCCAGAATGAAAATGATGGGAGCAAAGGTAATTCCGGCAACATCCGGAAGCAGAACTCTTAAGGATGCAACAAATGAAGCGATGAGGGATTGGATAAATAATCCTGTTGATACACATTATATTATAGGTTCAGTTGTTGGTCCGCATCCTTATCCGGATATGGTTGCCCGTTTCCAGTCTGTCATTTCAGAAGAAGCCAAAAAGCAGTTGCTGGAGAAAACAGGATCTGAAAATCCTGATATAGTAATGGCCTGCGTTGGTGGTGGAAGTAATGCTATGGGGATGTTCTATCATTTTTTGGATGATGAAGATGTCAGGTTAATTGCCATTGAAGCTGCCGGTCTGGGCGTAAACAGTGGTGAATCGGCGGCAACAACTTATTTAGGTAAAGAGGGGGTATTGCATGGAAGCCGTTCCATTTTAATGCAAACGGAAGATGGACAGGTTATTGAGCCTTATTCTATTTCTGCCGGACTCGATTATCCCGGCATTGGTCCGCAACATGCTCATTTATTCAAAGCAAATCGCGCTGATTATGTTAGTGTAACAGATGATGAGGCAATGCAAGCGGGCAGATTATGTGCTGAATTAGAGGGAATAATTCCTGCAATCGAAAGTTCCCATGCTCTGGCTTATCTTGAAAAGATGGAGTTTACAGGTAAGGAAAATGTCGTAATCTGTTTATCGGGTCGTGGTGACAAGGATCTGGATACCTATATGAAATATTTTAATTTATAATCATCTAAATGAACGGAAAGATCAGAAATGATTGGTCTTTTATCATAAAAAATAAACATGAACAGGCTTAACGAATTATTCCAAAATAAAAAGGAACCACTTTTATCTTTATATTTTACTGCAGGTTACCCTCAACTAAACAGTACTGTGGAAATAGCAGAAGCTGTAGAGAAGGCTGGCGCCGATTTTATTGAAATTGGGTTCCCGTATTCTGATCCACTTGCTGACGGACCTATAATCCAACATAGTTCGCAGATTTCACTTCATAATGGGATGAATCTGAGAGTGCTTTTTGAGCAGTTAAAAGAGCTAAGAAAAAGGGTAAGTATACCGGTGTTACTGATGGGGTATGTGAATCCTGTTTTGCAGTTTGGTGTTGAGAAGTTCTGTGATTCATGTGCAGCAGTTGGAGTGGATGGCGTTATTGTGCCTGATCTTCCGATGTATGAATATGAAGAACTTTACAAAGACAATTTTATCAGTAATCATTTGAGTAATATTTTTCTGGTAACGCCTCAGACTTCAGAAGAACGTATCCGTAAAATAGATGAGTTAAGTAACGGGTTTATTTATCTGCTTTCTTCCTCTTCAACTACGGGTAAAAATCTTAAGGTTTCCGATGAGGCTGAAACATATTTTGCACGGATCAGGGGAATGAAACTTAAAAATCCTACAATGATCGGCTTTGGTATTTCCGATCAGGCAAGTTTTAACAAAGCAGCAGAATATACCAGAGGAGCTATAGTAGGTAGTGCGTTTGTTAAGTTTCTGGGAACAGAAAACGCTATTCAGCGCATCCCTGAGTTCGTCAAATCAATCAGACCCTGAGTTTATAAAACTTTTACCTGGTTTAACCTAAGCCCGGCTATTATTAAAAAACACCGAAGCCTTGAAACGTCACACTAATTTATGTGAAGTTTCAAGGCTGTTTTATTTAAAATCATATAATTAATTTAAACATCATCAACCTTATTTACGGTAGAAATTGCTTTATTTCAGTTTCTTTTGCTTAAGAAGTTAAGAAAAAGATATCCTGCAATTCCTGCACTTACAGATGCAGTCAGAATAGCAAATTTTGCTTCAGTCTGAAATTCGGGATTGCTGAATGAAAGCATTGATACAAAGATTGACATTGTAAAACCAATACCTGCCAGCATACCTAATCCGGTGATATGCTTCCAGTTTGCCCCTGAGGGTAGGGTTCCAAAACCCAGTTTAACGGATAACCAGGAAAATAAAAGCACCCCGAATGGTTTTCCGAGGAATAATCCAAGTATAATACCTGCTCCAAGCGGACTGAAAAGTCCATCAACCATGCCCTGTTCAAACCTGATATTCGTATTTGCCAACGCGAATATTGGCATAATCAGGAAGTTTACCGGCCTGACGATGATGTGTTCAAGCTTTTCTAGCGGTGAGGTTTCTTTGACAGGGTTTGTGGGTATTGTTAATGCCAGTAATACTCCTGCTATGGTCGCATGAATTCCTGAATGATGGACGAAGTACCAAAGAAATATTCCCGGAATAATGTAGAATACCAGTTTTTTTACTCCCATTCTGTTCATTAGGATCAGCACTAAAAGGATACTTCCGGAATATAATAACTCCATCCAGTGAAGTTCATTTGTATAAAAAACTGCAATTACAATGATTGCGCCAAGATCATCAGCAATTGCCAGAGCCGCCAGGAATACCTTTAATGATGCCGGAACGTGTTTCCCAAGCAAGGAGATAACCCCTAAGGCAAAGGCAATATCAGTAGCCATTGGAATACCCCAGCCATGGGCTGTTTCATAGCCCTGATTAAAAAAAGTATATATCGCTGCAGGTAAAAGCATTCCTCCTAATGCAGCCATAATTGGCATCGCAGCTTTGCGTGGATTTGATAATTCTCCTTCAAGCATTTCCCGCTTTATTTCTAGGCCTACAAGCAGGAAGAAGATTGCCATTAAGCCATCATTAATCCACATGGAGAATGAATAGTCCAAATGCAGGTTCTCTGTACTGAAACCAACTTTAGTGGACAGCAATTGTTCGAATTCACTGCCTAATGATGAATTTGCAATGCTAATGGATACAGCCACACAAAAAAGCAAGATGATACCCCCAATTTGCTCTGATCGGAAAAAGTCCTTGAAAGGTTGGATATTGATATGTTTAGTCATTTCGCAAGATAGTAAAATGGCTTTATTTAATGAATAAACAGGGGTTAATAGCTTAAGATACTATTTAAAGTTCAGAACTAATTATCACAGATACAGATTAAGATCTCCTTTGCCCTGTCTTAAGATTTCAAATTCGCCTTCGCTGCAATCGACTATAGTAGAAGGTTCATTTCCACCATAACCTCCATCTATTACCATATCTACAATTTCCTCGTATTTCTCATGAATCAGTTCCGGATCTGTAGAATATTCAATGATCTCATCATCGTCATGTATAGACGTTGATATAATTGGGTTTCCGAGGGCTTTTACTATAGCTCTTGCAATACTATTGTCGGGTATTCTGATACCAACTGTTTTTTTGTTTGAGCTTAATAGCTTCGGAACATTTTTATTGGCATTGAAAATGAAGGTGAAAGGACCAGGAAGAGCTTTTTTTATAACCCTGTAGGTTTCATTATCAATCTGACGTGTATAATCAGAAATATGGCTCAGATCATAGCAAATAAAGGAAAAGTTAGCTTTTTCAGGTTTTATATTTCTGATTCTGCAAATCTTTTCAATGGCTTTTGAATTTGTAATATCGCAGCCCAGACCATATACCGTATCTGTGGGATAGATAATAACACCTCCTTTTTGAAGAACTTCTGCAATTTGCTGTATAAGTCTTTCATTAGGATTTTCGGGATATAATTTGATAAGCATGCTTAAATGTACTAAATTATGCGTTTTATGTTGCTAAGGAATGTGATTTTATCAATCCCGTATTAACTAACCAATTTTTTTTACGATGAGAAAGATCTTTTTTGTTTTTGCACTGTTGTCAACCCTTATTATTCTTGGACTTAGTTTAATTGTAAGTCAGGTTCTGTGGATTTTTATGTTAACTGGTCCGATAATTTTACTGGGTATTTATGATATGATTCAGCGCCGTCACAGTATTGCGAGAAACTTCCCGGTAGTTGGACGACTACGATTCTTTATGGAAGATCTCAGACCTAAAATATATCAGTACTTTGTAGAAAGTGATACCAGCGGTACTCCTTTTAATCGTTTAAGCAGATCTGTTATCTATCAGCGTGCAAAGAACGTTGACGATTCGGTACCTTTCGGAACTCAGCTTGATGTTTATCAGAGCGGATATGAATGGTTGAATCACAGTATATCTGCTTATTCTCCCAATGAGATCAATCATAATCCAAGAGTGCTTGTTGGGGGGCCGGATTGTACTCATCCTTACTCTGCCAGTATTTACAATATATCAGCTATGAGTTTTGGCTCCTTGAGTGAAAATGCCATACTAGCTCTCAATGGGGGAGCCAAGCTTGGGAATTTTGCACACAATACCGGCGAAGGAGGTTTAAGTGATTATCATTTAAAACCGGGAGGTGACTTGATCTGGCAGATCGGAACAGGATATTTCAGCTGCCGTAATAGTGATGGTACATTTAATGAAAAGGCTTTTACTGAACGGGCGCATTTGCCGCAGGTTAAGATGATTGAGATTAAAATGTCGCAGGGAGCTAAACCGGGGCATGGAGGGATTTTACCGGCACGTAAAGTAACCGAAGAAATAGCTAAAATCCGCTTAGTGGAAATGGGGCACGACGTTATTTCGCCGCCAACACACTCTGCTTTTTCGAATCCACTGGAGATGGTAGCATTTATCAAAAGACTTAGAGAGCTTTCAGGGGGTAAACCAATTGGGTTTAAATTGTGTATCGGAAATAAATGTGAGTTTATTGCAATTTGTAAAGCAATGCACTCTACCGGTATTTATGCTGATTTTATCACGGTTGACGGAGGAGAGGGTGGAACCGGAGCGGCACCTCAGGAGTTTTCAAATGCAGTTGGTATGCCTTTGAGGGATGCTTTAGCCTTTGTTCATGATATTCTGACCGGATTTGATCTCAGGCGTCATATTAAAGTTATTGCATCAGGTAAAATTATTACAGGTTTTGATATGGTTAAATGTTTTGCTCTTGGAGCAGATATGTGTAATGTAGCCCGTGGAATGATGTTTGCATTAGGTTGTATTCAGGCACTTGAATGTAATAAGAACACCTGTCCAACGGGTATTGCCACTCAGGATCCGTCACTGACTATTGGTCTTGATGTTACCGACAAGAAGGTCAGGGTATATAATTTTCATAAATCAACGATAAACAGTGCGGTACATTTAATTGCGGCTGCAGGTTTAAAGCACCCATGTGAAGTTCATCGTGCACTGATTTATCGGCGTACCGGTCCAAACAGTATCAAAACTT
>Ga0208492_1002134_pt1 | contig 10322 bp, 9 predicted proteins | sample Subbioar_CSW14AB_FD_184820 | JGI IMG/M metagenome (GOLD analysis project Ga0208492, IMG submission 184820) | Serpentinite rock and fluid subsurface biosphere microbial communities from McLaughlin Reserve, California, USA - CR12Mar_CSW14AB (SPAdes) | ecosystem: Environmental > Terrestrial > Deep...
TATGACAGAATCTGTTTTTGTAATAGGGCATAAATCCCCAGATTTAGATAGTGTGGCGGCGGCAATTTCTTATGCAGAATATAAAAATAAAATTGAACAAACCGATAGATATATACCTGCAGTTACCGGTGAATTAAACAAAGAAACAATTCTTGTTTTAAAAAAATTAAAAATTAAAAAACCGCAAATAATTGATAATGCTGAGAATTTATCCGTTATTTTAGTTGATCATAATGAAAATTTGCAAAGTGTTGCCGGTATCGAAAAGGCAAATATTTTAGAAGTCATCGATCATCATAAAGTTGATTTTAAATATTCGATGCCGATCGTATTTGAAGTGAAACCCTGGGGAGCTAGTTGTACGGTGATTTATGATATTTATAAAAAAAATAAAATAAAACCTTCAAAAAAAACTGCCGGCTTGATGTTAGCTGCAATCTTAGTGGACACTGTGATCACTAAATCACCGACCTGTACTGAGATTGATAAATTAGTCATTAAAGAGTTGGCTGTAAAAGCGAGAATTAATTCTTGGCAAGAGTTTGGCATGGAATTATTTAAAGAGCGTTCAAATGTGGCACTGTTAACAGTTCAACAGATTATTGAAAGCGATTATAAGGATTTTACAACCAATTCCGGAAAATTCGGAATAGGCCAAGTGGAAACAGTGGATTTAAATGATTTTAAAAGCAGGGTAGATGAGATTTTAAAAAAATTAAATGAAATAAAAATTGAAGGTGGTTATCATTCCGTTATTTTATTTATAACTGATATTATTAAAGAAGGATCTTTATTTCTGATTTCCACTAATGATCAAATAAAAATGGAACAGGCGTTAAATTGTAAATTTCAAAACAATCGAGTTTATATTCCGGGTATTATTTCACGAAAAAAACAAGTAGCGCCAAAAATAACTGAAATTTTTTAATTAATAAAAATAATATTATTATATATGAATGTCGAAAAAAAGGATTTAGAAAAATCACAAGTTGAACTATTAGTTAAATTAACAGTGGATGAATTTAAACCTTACATAAAACAAGCAGCTGATAAAATATCTCGCGAGGTGAAGATTGATGGTTTCCGTCCCGGACACATCCCGATGGATGTTTTGAAGCAGAAAATTGGAGAAATGAGTATTTTAGAGGAAGCGGCAATGATAGCTGTAAATAAAACTATCGGACTAGTAATTAAAAATAACCTTGGTGATAGGAGCGTCGGTCAACCGAAAATTGATATTACGAAGCTCGCACCAAATAACCCATTAGAATTCAAAGCGGTAATAACAGTTGTTCCGGAAATAAAAATAGCCGATTATAAATCCGCAAAAGCAAAGAAGGACACTGTAAAAATAGAAGATAAAGAAGTTGAGAGAGTAATTGAAGAGTTGCGTGATATGCGAGTTAGTGAAAAAATCGTCGATCGAGACGCGATGGATACTGATAAAGTTCTAGTGAATATTAAAATGTTTCTGGATAAAGTGCCTTTGGAGGGCGGCCAAAATAAAGATGTAACCATTATTATCGGTAAAGATTATGTTATTCCCGGATTCGATAAAAAAATTATCGGAGCAAAAAAAAATGATGTGCGTGAGTTTGAATTATTATACCCGTCTGACTATCACATCAAAAATATAGCTGGTAAAATAGTGGAATTCGTCGTCGATATCAAGGAGGTTTACGAAAGGGTGGTTTTAGAAATCAATGATTCATTTGCTGTAAGTTTTGGTTTGAAAAATTTAGAAGAATTAAAGAAAAATATCCATCAAACGCTAGAACAGAGAAAAAATAAAGAAGTTACAGAAAAAGCCGATCGAGAAATTATCGATCAGTTGGTTGAGAAATCTCGATTTACCGATCTCCCGGAAATCCTTATTCAACATGAGACAGATGTGATGTTAGATGAGTTGCGACACTCAGTTGAGGAGCAGGGCGGATCCTTTGATGATTATTTAGTGCACATAGGGAAAAATCTCGATCAGTTGACTTTAGAAATTCTTCCAAATGCGGTTAAGCGCGTCAAGGCATCACTGATTATTCGTGAAATTGCCAATTTAGAAAATATTAAAGTATTAAAAGAAGAGTTAGATGATCATGTCGTTGAAATGAAAAAACATTATAGCAGTAACGCGGATATGTTAGCCAATTTACAAAGACCTGAATATCGAAGTTATGCCGCAAACGTTTTGAATAGTCAAAAAGTTATTGACAGGCTTCGTGAATGGAATATCGATAAATAAAATATAGTTATGAATAAAATTCCGATTGCTCGGAATTTTATTATCGAAAAAATGCAGTATATTATTGATGGTAATAATTTAGCTGGGTGTTTAAAGATACTTGACGGACGTGATTTTGATCAAAATTTAATCAGTATATTAAAAATTTATTTTCAAAAAAGGAAAAATAAAATAATTTTAGTTTTCGACGGTTGTTGTCGTTTTGGTGATCGCTATCAAAGCGGTGCTTTAGAAATAATTTATGCGGGTCGCCATCAGAACCGTGGTGCGGCAGATGACAAGATTATCGAATTGATTGAGGGTTATATTCAAAAAGAGTCGTTAACACTCGTGACAGATGATTTGGAGTTATCTGAGCGCGCAAAATTACTCGAGATTCACCACCGAAAGAAAATCGAAATAATAAAAGCTAGTTTATTGGCTAAAAAAATTACTTATCAATCTAACGATAAGACAATAAGCCGAGAAGAAAAAGAAATTAATCCTAAAATTGAGCGAGAGATAAACGAAGAATTATTACGGCTATGGACTTGAATATTAAATTTATTTTGGGGAAAAATAAAAAATTCCGCGGTTGCGGAATTTTTTTTGTGCCCGGAGAGAGAATCGAACTCTCATGGCCTTGCGGCCAAGGGATTTTAAGTCCCTCGCGTCTACCAATTTCACCATCCGGGCGGACATGTGGAGATGGCGGGAGTTGAACCCGCGTCTAATAAGAGATTGAGCATATGTTTACAAGGTTATCACGGCTTGTGATCTGGCTTAGATAATAAAAGTCGTGAGAAAGCTATCTAAGCGGACGGTCTTTGTTTAAACTTGGTTAGACCGTAGTCGCCAAGTCGATCCTGAGAATATGACACCCTTCTCGAATATCAGGCCGTCATCGAGTCGGATGGTCGCGACTATTAAGCGGCGACAGGTGCGTAGACAGGCATGCTGAAAGCAGCCTTAACTGACGCGAAAGTGTTGTTTACACTTGTGTTTTTGTCTGCGATTTTTACGCGCTTGCAGACGTGCGCGCCTTGAATATGATCAAGCTGAGCTTATTATCGATGCCCAGCATCCCCAATAATTACATAACACGTAACATGGAACACATAACATTTTGAAATGTTACATATTTCGCGCGAAGCGTGTTTTTGTCAAGGTTCGTATTTGGCGGTCAATATCTTTTTTCTTGATATCTTCGCGCTTATCGAATTTTTTCTTGCCTTTACCGACGCCAAACTCTAGTTTGACGCGATTGTGACTAGTATACAATTTAAGAGGTACAAATGTCAAGCCTTGTTCTTGTTTTTTTCCAATTAATTTGCTAATTTCTGCACGTTTTAATAATAATTTTCGCGGACGCTCTGGATTGTAGTGTTCGATAGTGCTCGCTTCACTGTATAATGAGATGTGGCAATTGGTTAAATATAATTCCGGGGATTTATTGCCTTGTTTGATGGTGACAAAGGCGCCTTTGAGATTGACATGACCAGCGCGAACGGCCTTGACTTCATAACCAAGTAAAACCAAGCCGGCTTCGTAGGTGTCGGTGATAGTGTAGTCGAAATTAGCTTTTTTATTGTAGGCTATGGTGGGCATATGGCTATAGGTTAGCGAGAAATATTGGGAATGTAAAGGGTGGTCGTTTGTCATTTTGAATCCGCTTTAGCGGTGAGAAATCGCTTCGGAGTTTGTATTTCATTGAGGTTTTCAAGTAGAACAGAGCCTGGAGGGATTTCTCCTCGCTCCGCTCGTTCGAAATGACAATACTGGTGGGAGTTATTTGGTAATAAAAAAGGGGCCCGGATCGGGCCGGACCCCTTCTTTTGAAGAATATTTAGGTTGGCGCTTATTGATCCGAGCCCCAAACCTAAATTTTTAAATTGATATTTTTTATTTTTCAATTTATATTCAGGTTTATGGGCCCTATTCGATTTATGAGGCTAGAAATCTCCAGACAAGAAGTATTTACATTTTTTTTAAATGAAATACTATTTATTTTGTTTTTGTTTTGGTGAGTGTATCGAAGCCACTCTTTTTGTCTAGGGATGTCTTTTTTAAGAACTTATAATAGTATAATAACACGTGGAAAAGAATATGTCAATCATTTGATGTGAAAATGTCATTTAATTGCTAAAGTTAAATGTAAAATTACAATTTATATTTTACTTAAGTCCACATTCTTGTGGACTTAAGTATTGGGTTATGCACATATCCACATGCTTATCCACATAAAATAGATAAGTCCACATTGCTGTGGACTAAAAAAAAGATAAGTCCACAGCAATGTGGACTTAAGTTGAGGTCGCAGAGGGATTTGAACCCACGAATGGCAGTTTTGCAAACTGCTGCCTTACCACTTGGCGATGCGACCTAATAATTATTTTTAAACACTAGAAAGAAACTTGAATTACACTTATATATAATATAGAATATTTTTAAAAAAAACAAGCAGGATTTTTCAATTTTTTTCTCCACTTGATATTAACAGCTTATAAACATTATTACACCTTTTTTTTAAATTGATTAGTTGTTATAATGCAAAAGCTATCTTATGGTGGTAAAAATAAATTTAATATCTATGAATAACAATCAACTTTGGCAATCGGTTTTGGGGGAAATTGAGTTAAGTTTATCGAAGGCGAATTTTACCACTTGGTTTAAGAACACCTATATTTCATCGTATGAGGATGGTCGAGTTGTGATTTGCGTGCCTAATACATTTACACAGGCATGGTTAGAAAAAAAGTATCATCAGCAAATAAAAAGTGCTATTGAGAATATAAAAAATGAAAAAATAAAAGATATTTACTATAAAGTCGAGACTAAAAAAATTGTTGAAGCGGCAGTTGAAGAAGTTGCTCAAGTCAAGGTGAAAAAAAACAGCGAGTCAGGTGATGATATAGCTGTGGGAACTGTAAATTGGTTTGGTTTGAATACTAAATATCAATTTGAAAATTTTATTGTCGGTCGCGGCAATGAATTGGCACATGCAGCAGCACATGCTGTAGCCGCAAATCCCGGCAAAGCATATAACCCGTTATTCATTTACGGGGGTGTCGGTTTGGGTAAGACTCATTTATTGCAAGCAATTGGGCATGAAGTTATGAAGAGTACTGACAGGATTTTGTATGTAACTTGTGAGAAATTCACTAATGATTATATTTACGCTGTGAAAACCGGTCATGCCAAGGAGTTTAAAGAGAAATATCGCAACGTTGATTTGTTGTTGATTGACGATATTCAATTTATGGCCGGTAAAGACGGAACTCAGGAGGAATTTTTTCACACATTTAATGAGTTACATCAAACTAATCGTCAAATTGTGATTACATCCGATAGGCCGCCAAAATCGATTCCGGCACTTGAGAAACGATTATTGTCGCGCTTTGAGTGGGGAATGATTGCTGACGTGTCGAGCCCGGACGTTGAAACGAGAATGGCGATTTTACAAGCGAAGTGCCGGGAGAAGAATTATCCTTTGGATCAAGAAATTATTTATTTCATTGCTAATAATATCCAGGCTAACATCAGAGAGTTAGAGGGTGCTTTAAATCGTTTGATTGTTTTTCATGAATTCAACAATACGAAACCGACGATTGATTCGACTCGTAATGTCCTTGAGAATGTAATTGCGAGCACAAAATCCAAATCGATGACATGTAAAAATATCATCGAAGCAGTGTGTAATTATTTCGATGTGCCGATAAAAGATTTGACGGGTGCTTCACGCAAGAAAGAGCTGGTTTATCCGCGACAAGTATCAATGTATCTGATGCGCAAGCTCTTGAACTCTTCATATCCTACCATTGGCGATGAGTTAGGAGGGCGCGATCATACGACGGCAATGCACGCTTTCAATAAAATGTTGAAAGAAATCGAGGCAAATGAAAAAACCAAGCGTGATGTCGATTCGATCAAACAAATAGTACTCCAACATTAATTTTTATACTTACTTTCAAATATGAAAATCACAAGTTTGCAGGAAAATTTAAAAAACGGTTTATCGTTAGTGGGGCATATCGCCGGCAAGAATCAGAACTTGCCGATATTGAATAATGTTTTAATCAAAACGGAAAACGGTGTCATTAAATTGAGTGCCACTGATCTGGAGATAGGAGTCGTGACAAATGTGCGCGGAAAGGTTGAAGAGGAAGGCTCATACACAGTGGAGGCGAAAATCATTTCGGATTACGTTTCATTGTTACCGAATCAAAAAACCGAATTGACGCTCAAAGAAAACAAAATCGAGGTATTGTGCGGTAATTATCATACCATCATGAAGGGGCAGTCAGCGGAAGAGTTTCCTTTGATTCCGCAAATAGAACGTCATATTTTTCATAAAGTAAAGGCGGAAGATTTTAAAAAAGCGTTATCACAGGTCGTGTTCGCGGTATCAAGCAGTGAAACACGGATAGAATTGTCCGGCATACTGTTTACAATTAAAAAAAATGAATTGGTTTTGACGGCGACTGACAGTTATCGTTTGGCGGAGAAAAAATTAAAAATCGAGTCCAATGTCGAATCGGAAGCTGATCATAAAATAATCGTGCCGGCGAAGACACTGCAAGAATTGGGACGCATTTTGGCGTCGATAAAAAACGAAGGCGTTGACGAGAAGAATAACGAATTGATGTTTTATTATACCGACAACCAAATTTTGTTCGTGATCGGCGAGACGGAATTGGTATCGCGCTTGATTGAAGGACAGTTTCCGGATTATCAACAAATCATTCCCCAGGGCATTGAAACAAAAATAGCCGTCCAGAAAAGCGAGTTGATACGCGCGGTGAAAGCGGCGGCGATTTTTTCGAAGAGCGGGGTCAATGATGTGAATTTGGATTTTCCGGAAAATCAGAATAAGGTCGTAGTATCATCGTCGTCCGGACTATCCGGTGAAAATATTTCCAATGTCGAAGCGGAAGTTTCCGGCCGCGATAATGGCATGGTGGTGAATTATCGTTATCTGTTGGAGGGATTAAATAGTTTGAATGGTGATAATGTGAAGATTCATGTAGTAAATGGCAATGCGCCATGCATCATGAGAGCGGCGAGCGGTGATGATGAATATTTATATTTGATCATGCCGATAAAGCAATAAGTTGTTAAAAAAAGTCCTGCAAAGGGCTTTTTTTATTAGAATTAAATTTTCTCTTTTGTAATCTAAAAAAAGTCATTATGAAAAAAACATTTATCATTTCATTGGGCGGTTCGTTGGTGGTTACCCAAGACGGGATTAATTTTGAATTCTTGAAAAAATTTCGCGCTCTTATCTTAGGTGAAATCAAAAAGGGGACGCGTTTCTTCTTGATTGTTGGCGGCGGGGCGACGGCGCGGAACTATATTCAAGCGGCGGACAAGGTTATCAAAGTCAGCGATAATGATCGCGATTGGCTCGGGATTCACTCGACACGCTTGAATGCGCATTTGTTGCGTACGGTTTTTCGGGATGTGGCACATCCGGAAATCATCAAGAATCCGACGATCAAACTGAATACGAATAAAAAAATAATCGTGGCCGGCGGTTGGAAGCCGGGATGGTCGACTGACTACGTCGCCGCGCTGATTGCGCAAGAATATGAAGTGGATACGGTAATCAATCTGTCAAATATCTGTTGCGCCTACGATAAAGATCCGAAGAAGCATATGGATGCGAAAAAAATCATGACCATCAATTGGCCGGATTTTCGTAAGATCGTCGGCAATAAATGGAAGCCGGGATTGAACATGCCATTCGATCCGATCGCCTCGCAGAAAGCCGAGAAGTTAGGGCTCAAAGTTTTTATCGCTAATGGAGAGGATTTGAAAAATTTCAAGAATATTTTGGAAGGCAAGAAATTTAAAGGGACATTGATCGTGTAACACAGAACAAGACAGTCTAGTCTTGACAATAAAATAATCTTAAGGTAATCTTAGGTTGAACTAATAATTAACTTAAAATTATGCAAAAAGCGGTAGGCTTGAAGGAATTACGTTTGAATATGGATAAATACGCCCGCAAGGTTCACGAGGGTGAGTCTTTTGTGGTGTTTAACCGGACTAAGCCGATATTTCAGATTGCTCCGCTTGATGAACAATGGGAGGAGGTAATCGATTTTACGAAAATAAAAAAAGGCGGTGTAAATATTGACGAAATTTTGTCGCGCCTTTAATTGTATGGATAAGATTGAAAAAAACTTGAAGAAATTGGGCGACAAAGAAAAAGAAGTTCTAAAAAATGTTTTAGACAAAATCAAGCGCGGCGATTACAAAAATCTAGATATAAAGAAATTAAAAAATCATGACAATGTTTTTCGTGTCCGGAAGAGTAGTTTAAGAATTATCTATCAAATAAAAAATGAAGAAGAGTTGATTTTGGCGATTGAGAGACGCTCGGACAATACTTATAATTTTTGATCGCCTAAACCAGTTTCTCTTGGACTATTATAGGCACTGAGAAAAATCTCAAGGAGCTGTCGGTTATATAAAGTTATTAATGAGCACCAACCTGATTTGAATAAATTCTTGGAATATTTTGAAGCGGTAATAAGTGATCCGCAAAAATTCGGTTTGCCGATATAAAAATGTGCAATAAAATAATCCGCACAAAATGCGGATTTTTTTGTGGTAAAAAGCTATTGTCAGAAAAAAGCATATGCATAAATTTGACAATGAAATGCAGGGAGAAGAAAATGGATGAGGATTTTTTGTCGGCTAAATTATTTTAAAGTTAGAAATATATGTGTCAAAAATCCGCATATGCGTAATTTTGACCTATAAATTGATGAGGAATGGCTAATGTTTAATGGTTTTTTGGTGGTTATTATTTTTATGATTTAATGTTGGTTAAAAATTCGTTAAATTCCGGTTATGGGGGTTATAAAACTTTAAATACTGAGAATTGAGATTGACTTTTTTTAGGTAGTTTTGATATAATGCGGTTAATGTTCATATTGAGGTGATGAAAATTTCAAAATCTACTTGGAGGTGGATAATGAAAAAGAAAATTAGGTTGGCAACTTGGCTAACCATTAACAGGGCATGTAATTTGCGCTGTGAATGGTGTTACGCAACGATGACCGGATTCAATCCTAAGGATACGATGACCATGGCTGTGGTCGACGCTTCCGTTAAGGCGATGAAAGACATCGGCGTAGAATCGGTTATCCTCATCGGAGGAGAACCAACAATCCACCCTCACTTTCTCGAGATCGTGAGGCTTATCAAGGCATATGGCTTGAACTGCTATTTGGTCACGAACGCATTGCGTTTCGCAGACCAGAGCTTCTTGGACAGGACAATCGAAGCTGGAGTTGACTCCATCACGATTTCTTTCAAGTCGCCCACTCGTGAACTCTTCAAAAAGGACACGAGTATGGACATGTTCGAAGTCCAGTGCCAAGCGGTAAAGAACGTTGGTTTGTCGCCCATCCATAGCGTCATGAACGTCACGGCTTGTGACACGCTTCTTGAGAACCTCGATGGTATGATTGAAATCGCCAAAGAGCTCAAGGTTAGTTCATTCGCCATTGATACTGGCAAACCTATTTTCTTGAATGACGAATCTTATGCCGACGGGATGGGGTCGCCGAAACGAATGGTTAACTTCTTCATCGAAGCTAACCGTAAGTTGAAAAATTCCCACCTCCGTTTTTCTCTTAAGGTCGCCATTCCTTTCTGCCTCTTCCCGAAGGCATATTTAGATGAGATGTTGGCGGACGGAAATGTGATGTCTGGGTGCCAGATGCAGAGTGGTAACGGTTTGATTGTCGATCCTCAAGGTCGTATCATTCCTTGTAACCACATCTGTGACAAGTTCCTGGGCGTTATGGGCGAAGAAGGTGTTATGGATCTCGAAAGCTATTGGAGATACCGTAACAGTGAACAGGTAGATAAGTTCTTTCAGATCGCGGCATCGTGCCAAAGTAAAAAATGCGTTGAGTGTAATTACTGGACCAAGTGCGGTGGAGGGTGCAAACTTTATTGGATGCACTATCAACCAAAAGACTTATACCAAATTAACTAAATCTATGCTATAATAGTTTTGTAAGTAATTAAATTTAAAACAAAACTATGCCCCAAGCAACACTAAAAATTAAGCCTCATTTATCCCATG
>Ga0208492_1002135_pt1 | contig 10319 bp, 5 predicted proteins | sample Subbioar_CSW14AB_FD_184820 | JGI IMG/M metagenome (GOLD analysis project Ga0208492, IMG submission 184820) | Serpentinite rock and fluid subsurface biosphere microbial communities from McLaughlin Reserve, California, USA - CR12Mar_CSW14AB (SPAdes) | ecosystem: Environmental > Terrestrial > Deep...
GGATGGACTTGCCGTCGATCTTGCCGCCGCCGAGCATGAACATACCGACGCGCGCATAGTCGCGGAGCGTCATGCTCATGCAGCAGCCGCCGCGTTCGAGGCCGGCGCGGTCCGTCATCCAGATCGCATCCTGCTCCATGCCGAAGGGCTGCCAGAGTTTTTCGGAAGCGTATTGCGACAGCGACTTGCCAGCGATGGCGCGGGTAAGCGCGATGCCGGCAAGGTCTGTCTCGCCGGTGTTGTAGTTCCAGACCGTGCTGGCGGGCGCAGCGCGTTTCAGCTTCGACATGTATTCGACGAGCGGGTTGTTCTCGATCGGATGCTTGCCGCTGAAGGGGCGCTGGCCGGACTGGGCGACGTCGGATTTCGGATTGGCGTAGGTCTCGTCCCACTTCACCCCGGTGGTCATCGTCATCAGCTGGCGGAGGCTGACGTCTTCATAGGGCGAGCCTTTGAGCTCGGGGATGTAGCGCGTCACCGGATCGTATTCGGACTTGATGAAACCGTCCTTGATCGCCGCGCCCATCAGGATCGAGGTGACGGACTTCGCAACCGAGAAAGACGTCCAGCGCTCGGTCGGCTTGCGACCGAGCGCGTATTTCTCCAGCACGACCTGACCATCCTTGATGGCGATGAGGCCGGAGACGCGGTTGTCTTTCATGAAGGCGTCGATGGTGGACGACTTGCCCTTGTACTTGACCTTCGGATTGACCTGCGTGGCGGCCATGGGCAGTTCGAAAACTTTCGTGCCTTTCTTGACCGTGTTGACCTGGTAGACGGTCTCGATCGCCGGATAGCGTTCGAGCTGCTGCTTCTGCGTCCAGGTCAGGATCGAGGCGACGGGCGGCTTGCTGATCGGCTTCTGCGCCAGCGCGGGAGGCGCGAGCGCGAGAATGAGAGCGCCTGTGGCAATAGCCGAAAGACGCGTGACGCGTGCAGTCATGATGGTGTCCTCCTCGATGCCTGAGTGTGTCCCAGGCTTCCGGCGCTTGCGGCCGGTCCCTCCGGGAAAATCGCCTGACTGCGGGGCCGGGGCAAGGGGGCGTGGATTCCGCCGCGTATTGGCGCGTTCATGTGCTGTCTCCGGGCGTGCGCTCGCGATCCCGCCGGTGTGACCGGCGGGTCGGAAGGTCTCGTTTCATGGATGACTAGCCGGGCTCGGCGCGGCGATTCCAGGCGTCGATGCGGTCGTCGCAGATGGGGGCAAGTTTTTCGATCGCGCTTTCAACAGCCATCTCGCCGCGTGACCGGATGCGCGTGACGTTGAACACGCCATCGCTCACCAGCTTGCGCGGCCGGTTGCTCGTCCTGTTGGTCGCAGCAAGGCGCGCGAGATAGAAGGCGGCGCGGCGAGCGCTGTTCTCGGGTGCGACAAGCACGCGGCGCAGGGCTTCCAGCCGACGCGCCACGGGCAGGGCGCTGACAATCGGCGGAATGTGATCTGGCCGGGTGTATGGGCGACCTGAGCCCTGCGAGGGTTGCGGGAAGATGCTGAAGCTGAGGCGGCGCCAGGTGGAGGGCTTGTTGTCCCAGACGACGGCGATGCGGCGGGTGCGCTTGTGCGGTTGTTTCGCGAGCGTCGATACAGTGACGCGGATGGCGAGCGCGGCCGTGATGATGAGATGGCGCACGAGTTCCTCGAGATGATGCAGCCAGTTGCACATCTTGCGATGCTCGACGCGCGAGACCAGTCCGAACTCGCCAAGCTCGGCGATGCTCTTCGGATGACGGTCGAAGAACTGGAGGAAGATCTCGCGGGCGCGGCGCCAGACATCGAACAGGACGCCGGTGAAGCTGGGGTGCAGCCGCTCGCGCACGCGCGCAGTGCGGGCGTGGCGGGCGATGCGTTTGCGGCGTGATGCGCTCATGCGGCCTCCGTTGGGCTGGAGGCATTATGTGGTCGAGCGCGCGGGGGGTGGGACGGACGTTATCGAAAAACACGGTCCCGGAATTGTAGGGCCTTGGGGGTGTTGGGATTGTTGTGAAAAGCGCGTGTGCCAATTCCCGGGAATTGGGGGCAAGCGAAGACTGTGAGCGTAGAGAGAGTGACCCCCTCCTGACCTCCCCCTTTCAGGGGGAGGGACCTTGTTGCGCTGACTTACCTGACAATGAGGGACGATCTCTCAACGCTGGTTCCTCCCCCTGGAAGGGGGAGGTCAGGAGGGGGTCTTCTCTCGGCAGGCGCGTTAGCGCGCGGCGACCGCTTCCGGGCCGAGCTCCAGTTCGGTGCGCGGGCCTTTGGGGGCGGCCGTCTCGGGCAGCTGGCAGATGACCGAGGTGCCGGCGCCGGGTTGGGATTTGATCTTCACGTCGCCGCCGTGGAGTTCGACGAAGGAGCGCACGAGGGCGAGGCCGAGGCCGGCGCCGCGGGTGTCGCCGCCGGTGGTGAAGCTATCGAACACGCTTGATTGCTTGTCGGTGGCGATGCCCTTGCCGTTGTCCGAGACGGCGAGGCGGATGATGTTCTCACTCGGCACGGGCTTGGAGGCTTCGATCTTGATGTGGCCGCCGGCGCCGGTGAAGCGCAGGGCGTTCGACAGGAGGTTGAACAGCACCTGCTTGATGCGGCGTTCGTCGGCGTGGATGTTGCCGATGCGATCGTCGCACAGGATCTCGACGCGGACTTTCGTGTTCTGCGCCGAGGAGACGACGAGATCGACGGCGTCCTCGATGGCGCCGCGCAGCGAGAAGGCCGACAGTTCCAGCTCCATCTTGCCGGCCTCGATCATGGCGAGGTCGAGGATGTTGGAGATGACTTTCGAGAGGTGGTCGGCGGCAGAAAGGATCGAGTCGACCTGCACGCGCTGCTTGTCGGAGAGCGGGCCGGGGCGTTCGCTTTCCAGCAACTCGGCATAGCCGAGGATCGTCGTGAGCGGCGAACGCAGCTGGTACGAGACGTTCTGCACGAACTCGTTCTTGAGCTTGTCGGCGGCCTGCAGGGCTTCGTTCTTGTCCTTGAGCGCCTGTTCCACTTTACGGGCAGCGGTCACGTCCATGAAGGCCACCAGGGTTGCGCCGTTGGGCAGCGGCTGGGTGATCCAGGTGATGGTGCGGTCGTTCGAAGTGCGCATCACGCCCTGCGCCGGCTGGCGATAGTCGGGCGAGGGGTTGGTGACGCGGCTGCGGATCGTGGCCCACACATTGCGGTCGTGGAACATGCGCGCGCACTGGTTCACGACGGCGTCGAAATCCGGGCTGTCGTTGAGGTTCTCGCGCTGCAGTTCCCACAGCTCGGTGAAGGCGTCGTTGTTGAGGCGCAGGCGGCCATCGGCGCTGAACACCACGACGGCTTCGCGCAGGTGGTCGAGCGTGGCTTTCTGGACGTTGATGAGGCGGTTGAATTCCGACTTCAGCGTCACTTCATCCGTGATGTCCTTGAACAGCAGGAGCACGCCGCCGAGCGGGTGGCGCTGGCGCGTGACGCGGATGATGCGGTTGTCGGGCAGGGTCCAGAGGGCCTCGGTCAGGTCGACCTTCTCGCCCTGATAATAGGCCAGCTCCTCGCGGCGCCATTTGCCGAAGTCCGGCTGGGCGGGGAGTTTGCGGCGTTCGCGCAGGCGATCGAGGATCGAGCCGTGATCGGGCTTGTCGAGCAGGTAGGCGGGATCGAGATCCCACATCGCTTCGAAGGCGCGGTTGTTGAAGATCAGCTTGCGGTCCGGGCCGAAGATGGCGACGCCGTCAGCGACGTGGTTGAGCGTGTCGTCATGGGCCTTGGAGTGTTTCTCGAGTGTCTCCCGAGCCGTCTCCAGGTCCGTGATGTCGAAGGCCATGCCGCCGAGACCGCCGGAGAGCGGGAACATCTTCACGCGCATCGCGCGACGCTCGCCCGAGACAACAATGTGGCGCATCTCGTCGGTTTCGGCGTTACCGTTGATTGTCTTCTGCGCCTGGCCGGTGACGTGCTGGTCGAGCATGATCTGACGGTCGAGGACGTGGTCGATGCTGGGCGCGCCGACGGCCTTGAGGTAGGCGCGGTTGACCCATTGCAGCTTGCCGGCGCCGGACATTCGCCAGGCGGGGAAGGGCGCCTTGCCGAGCATTTCGAGGAAGGCCATCGGGTCGCGGGCGACGGCGGCGCGGGCTTCCTCGATGCGGGCGCGGGCGCCGGATTCCTCGAGGCCCTTGATGGTGGTGTCGGTGATCCAGAGCACGGCGCGCGCGCCGGCTGTGCGTCCGTCGGCTTCGAGGAAGCGGCCGGAGGGGCCGATGATGGTGAGCGAGAACGGCGCGCCGTCCTTGCGGAGTTGCTTCAGGCGCTCGCGCAGCGTGGCGTCCTGACCGGCGCCGTCGCGGGCTTCGAGATCGGCGAGGCCTTCGAGGATGCGGACACCCGGATCTTCGGACGTGCCATCGTCGGCGAAGCGGAGAATGCCCATGAGGGCGACGGGCGAACCGTACAGGTTGGGCGCGCCCCATTCAGACTGGTTCTGCGGGCGCGGGGCGCCTTCGGGAAGCTCGGCGTCTTCCCAGACCATGATGACGCCCGGGTGGGCGCCGAACACACTTTCGGCGCGGGCCAGCTGTTCGCGGGCCTTCTGTTCCTGCTCGCGATACTTCCGGGCGGCGCCGCGTGCGCCATCGGAAATCCGCAGGGCCCAGAGCAGCGCTGCAATGCCAAATGCCGCTGCGCCTGCGACGAGCAGGACGAGCGGCTGGGTGAGGTTCATGTCCATGGTCGACGTTCCGCCGGGGCCGAATCACTACGCGGAGGCATCCTACAGGCGGATGGCCTCAGTTAACCAAATGGCAGGGTGGGGGGTTAATGGGCGGTTAAGCAGCTGCAGACGGTCGGCAAATTTTGCCGGGTTGGCCCAATCTACAACGGAAATACGCGCCCAAGTATCTGTTTTCGCTGCCGAAACGTGTCGGCGGGCGGTTACTGGGCTGGGATCAGGCCGCTCATCTGGTGGGCCGTCCACTGGGCGGCTTCTTCGGGCGGGTAGCTGGCAATGACGCTCCAGTAGGCCGCCATGACGATGCACTGGTCGTTGATGGGGAGGCTGGTGAGCTGGCCGGACTGGAAGCTGGTCCACTGCTGGGTGGTGAGGCGCTTCTGCAGCTCGCGGTTGAAGTCCTGCACCTGGGTCGGCGAGGGCGGGACGCGTGCGACGCCGGCGCTGCGGCCCGAGGCGACGGCGCGGATCAGCGAGAGGTTGCTGGCGGCGGCGATGCGGCGCGCTTCGATGTTGGTGAGCGGCAGGGGCTGATACGCGCCCTGCATCGCGGCGTGGCAGATCTCCGTGGTGCGCATGGCGCGCTGCATGTTCGCCGCCATCTCGGCCAGCACAGGCGTCTCGGCGGCGATGATGGCGCGGGCGTTGCGCGCCTGGAAGGCTTCGAGCTGGTCGGAGAGGAGTTCGTCGAAGCGATCATGCTCGCGCTGCGGGTCGGGGACCTGTGCCAGCAGCGGAGCGAAGATGGCGGTGTAGTCAGCGGGCAGGAGCTGCTTGAACGTTATGTAGAACGGACCGTCGATCGGATCGGCGATCATCAGGGCCTCGGCGGCGGCGGGAACCTCGCGTGCGGACGGAGCGGGCGCTGCGGGGATCGGGCCGCCGGGCGCGGCGGCGCTGGGGCGGGTGATGATGGGGCGCATCCAGTCGGGCAGCGTCATGCGCTCGGGCGGGGCGGAGGCGTCGGCTGTCTGGGCAGGTGTGGGCTTTGCGGGCGAGAGCAGGCTGGCATAGGGCGCGCCCTCGCGCAGGACGCCCCACCAGACACCACCGCCGGCCGCAGCGACGAGCACGACGGTCAGTGCGATGACAAGCGGCGCCTTGCTGCCGCGCCCCTTTGCAGGCCCGCGTACGGCGTCGCCGGTGGCGTTGCAGTTCCAGCAGGTGTCGACGTCAGGCGGGATTTCCGCGCCGCAGCTGTGGCAGGTTGTCGTCGTCATGCTTCAGCCCCTGTCGGTGTCGAGAGCATAGCGGGGTCTGCTGAAGGGGCAATCGGATGGGGAAATCCGCCTGCTTCGCAGGCGGCCCCTTCCGGCCCTTCGGGCCACCTTCCCCGCTTCGCGGGGTAGGACCACTTACCGCGCGGTTTGTAGTCCTCTCTCGCCCGAGGCGAGGGAGGTGGCGCGAAGCGACGGAGGGGGCTGCCGGCGAAGCCGGCGGATTCCGGCGCGTCAGATTTCCTGGTTGTAGTGGCCGACTTCGGCGAACTTCGCGAGGCGGGGTTTCACCTCGTTGCGGAAGAGGGCGCGCATGTCGTCCTCGCCCTGCATGGACTCGACGACGACGACCAGCTCCGGCTTGTTGGACGAGGCGCGGACGAGGACCCAGGAGCCGTCTTCCAGCGTGACGCGCGCGCCGTTGACGGTGTTCACGTCGATGACTTTCCGGCCGAGGATTTCACCGCCCGATTTGCCGAGCGCCTGATAGTCGGCGACGACCTGGTCGACGATGCCGTATTTCTTTTCGTCGTCGCAGTGCGGCGACATGGTGAGCGAGGTCCACGCGTCGCCGAGATCGGCCTTGAGATCGGAGAGCGAGCGGCCGGGGTTGCGGTCGAGCATCATCAGCACCGCGGCGGCGGCGACGAGCGCGTCGTCATAGCCGAAGCCATAGGGCTTGCGGAAGAACATGTGACCGGACTTCTCGAAGCCGGCGAGGGCATCGAGCTCGGTGGTGCGGCGCTTGATGTAGGAGTGGCCGGTCTTGAAGTAGTCGACCGTGACGCCGTTCTCCTTCAGCACCGGATCGGTCTTGTAGAGGCCGGTGGATTTCACATCGACCACGAAGGTCGCGTTCTTGTGCAGCTTCGAGAGATCGCGGGCGAGCAGGAGGCCGATCTTGTCGGCGAAGATTTCCTCGCCCTTGTCGTCGACCACGCCGCAGCGGTCGCCGTCGCCATCGAAGCCGACGCAGAGGTCCGCGCCATGTTCCTTCACGGCCTGGCCCATGGAGACCAGCATTTCGTGGTCTTCCGGGTTCGGGTTGTATTTCGGGAAGTTGTAGTCGAGGTGGGTGTCCATCTCGATCACTTCGGCGCCCATGGCGCGCAGCGCTTCAGGCGCGAAGGCGCCGGCCGCGCCGTTGCCGCAGGCGCAGACGACTTTCAGCTTGCGCGTGAGCTTCGCGTTCTTCGAGACGGCGGCGATGTAGCGCTCGCGCATGCCGTCAACGCGGATCAGCTTGCCGCCGGGCTGCGGGTTGAACTTGCCGTTGAGGACGATGTCTTTCAGGCGGCCCATTTCTTCCGGGCCGAAAGTGAGCGGCTTGTTCGCGCCCATCTTCACGCCGGTCCAGCCATTCTCGTTGTGGCTGGCGGTGACCATGGCGACGCACGGAATGTCGAGTTCGAACTGCGCGAAATAGGCGACGGGCGAGAGGGCGAGGCCGATGTCGTGCACTTCGCAGCCGGCCTCCAGCAGGCCGAGCGTCAACGCCTGCTTGATCGAGAGCGAGTAGGACCGGTAATCGTGGCCCGTGACGATGCGCGGTTCGACGCCCATCTCCCGGATCAGCGTGCCGAGGCCAAGGCCGAGCGCCTGCACGCCGAGGAAGTTCAGCTCCGGGGCCTTCGGATATTGCGGTCCGCCAAACCACCAGCGCGCGTCATATTCGCGGAACCCGGTCGCCTTCACCAACGCGGTCGTCTCGAACTCGTACGTATTGGCTTGCAGGTCGGTGCTGGGCTTCTTCATGTCGTGTTCCAAAACGTCTGGAGCGGCCCGGTGGACCCGGGCGCGGGAGGTTCCCTGCCGCTGAGCAAGGCCGGGGCCAACCTAGTCGAATTCGCGCGCGAGGCGAGAGGAAGATTGGCGCGAACTGCAGCGCGCGAGTGCGTGCTCAGATGGTCAGCTGCGTGCCCATTTCCACGACGCGCGAGGTGGGGATGCGGAAGAACTCGGTGGCGTTGGTGGCGTTGCGGCTGAGGAAGATGAAGAGGTGGTCCTGCCAGAGCGGCATGCCCCACTTGCCATCGGCCAGCAGCGTGCGGCGGCTGAGGAAGAAGGACGTGTGCATGATGTCGAAGGACAGGCCGCACTTCTTCGCCAGGGTGAGGCCGCGCGAGACGTTGGGTGTCTCCATGTAGCCGAACTTCATGGTGAGGCGGTCGAGGTTCGGGAAGATTTCGGTGACCTCGATCTTCTTGTCGTCCGGCACATAGGGCACGGGCACCGTCTTCACGTTGAGGACGACATTGTGCTCGTGGAGCACCTTGTTGTGTTTGAGGTTGTGCAGGAGCGCGGTTGGCGCGGCATCTGGGTCCGCAGTGAGGAAGACGGCAGTGCCTTTCACCGTGTGGGGCGGGCTGATCTCGAGGCCCTTGAAGACGTCGATGACGGAGATGTCCCTCCGCGTGCGGGCGAGGAGGATCTTGGTGCCGCGCACCCAGGTCCACATCACGATCATCAGCACCGCCGCGATCAGCAGCGGGACATAGCCGCCCTGCGGCAGCTTCAGCATGTTGGAAGCGAGGAAGACGCCTTCGACGATGAGGAAGGGTGCGACGATGAGGGCGGAGAGCCAGACGCTCTTCTTCCAGATGCGGCGGGCCGCGATGAAGATGAGGAAGGACGAGGTAATCATCGTGCCGATCACCGACACGCCGTAGGCGGAGGCCAGTGCGGACGACGAGCGGAAGGCGAGGACGAGGATCACGACGCCGGCCAGCAGCATGTAGTTGATCTGCGGCATGTAGATCTGGCCGTGTTCGCTGGCGGACGTGTTGACGATCTGCAGGCGCGGCAGGAGGCCGAGTTGGACCGCCTGCTGTGTCAGCGAATAGGCGCCGGTGATGACAGCCTGGCTGGCGACGACAGTGGCAAGGGTGGCGAGCACGACCAGCGGGATCTGCAGGACATCCGGCGCCATCATGAAGAAGGGGTTTGCCGTCGTTTCGGGATGCGCGAGCACCATGGCGCCCTGGCCGAGATAATTGAGCGCCAGCGAGGGCAGCACCAGCCACGTCCACATCGCAGCGATAGGCTTGCGGCCGAAATGGCCCATGTCGGCATAGAGGGCTTCGGCGCCGGTGACAGTCAGGAAGACGGAGCCGAGCACGACGAAGCCGAGCACGGAGTGCGTCATCAGGAAGGTGACGGCGTAGTGCGGGCTGATGGCGGCGAGGATGGCCATGCCATCCTGTGCGATGTGCCAGACGCCAAGGCCGGCGAGCGTGAGGAACCAGACAAGGCAGACCGGGCCGAACAGCTTGCCGACGACGGACGTGCCTTTCTTCTGGATCAGGAAGAGGCTGATGAGGAGGACAAGCGCGCCGGGCACGATGAAGGGTTCGACGCGACCTTCAAGTTCCGGGATGACGGTGAGGCCCTCGATGGCGGAGAGAACCGACATGGCGGGCGTGAGCAGCGCGTCGCCGAAGAACATGCCAGCGGCAACAAGCGCAATAACGAACAGGAGCGGCGTGCGGCGACCGATCGTTTTCTGCAGCAGGGCCGAGAGCGAGAGCGTTCCGCCTTCGCCGCGGTTGTCGAGGCGAAGGAGGAGCAGGACGTATTTCAGCGTGACGACAATGATCAGCGACCACAGCATCAGCGAGACGACGCCAAGCACATCATCGCGCAGAAGCGTGCCGTCGCGCTCCGCATTGATATGGTGGATGCTTTCCTTGAAGGCGTAGAGGGGGCTGGTGCCGATGTCGCCGAAGACAACGCCGATCGATGCCAGTGCAAGAGGCCAGAACCTCGCGGCTCCGGGCTGCCTCTCCGCCGGGTGAGCTGCGCCGCCTTCAGACGAAGCATCGCTCATAGTGTTTTGCCTTCAGCCGCGAACCGGATTCCGGTCCCGAACGGGCGCGGCTGGTACGCCTGTCGCCGTAGGGATGGAAGCGGGAATATTTTCAGCGCAGGATATTTACATTGCATTGCAGCAGAGGCAGCGGCGCGGCGAATTTCACTGTCACATAGCGCCTGAGACGGGCGATTCAGGGTTCCCCGGCCGGCCGGAAACGAAAAAGGCCCGGCGGTGAGCCGGGCCTTTTGGTATGTGAGTTCCGCCAGACCTAGTAGCGGTAGTGTTCCGGCTTGTAGGGGCCTTCCGGCGCGACGCCGATATAAGCGGCCTGGTCGTTCGAGAGTTTGGTGAGGTTGGCGCCGAGCTTGTTGAGGTGGAGCAGGGCGACCTTCTCGTCGAGCTTCTTGGGCAGGGTGTAGACCTTGTTCTCGTAGGCCTTGCCGTTGGTCCAGAGTTCGATCTGGGCCAGCGTCTGGTTGGTGAACGATGCCGACATCACGAAGGACGGGTGGCCCGTCGCGTTGCCGAGGTTGAGCAGGCGGCCTTCGGAGAGAAGGATCATGCGCTTGCCATCGGGGAACTCGATCATGTCGACCTGCGGCTTGATGTTGTCCC
>Ga0208492_1002136_pt1 | contig 10316 bp, 8 predicted proteins | sample Subbioar_CSW14AB_FD_184820 | JGI IMG/M metagenome (GOLD analysis project Ga0208492, IMG submission 184820) | Serpentinite rock and fluid subsurface biosphere microbial communities from McLaughlin Reserve, California, USA - CR12Mar_CSW14AB (SPAdes) | ecosystem: Environmental > Terrestrial > Deep...
CCTGTCGGACAAGGTGGAGATCCATCTCCGCCATCAGCTCTCCGCCATCTCCCGCACGCGCGATGGCCTGAAGCTGCGCTTCAAGTCAGAGGACGGCTCGCTGATCGACCGCACCTTCGCGCGTGTGGTGATGGCGATGCCGTTCTCGCGCCTGCGCGAAGTGAGCGGGCTGGGCGGGCTCGCCCTGCCTGCCGACAAGATGATGGTGATCAACGAGCTCGGCTATGGCGCCAATGCCAAGCTGATGGTCGGCACGGACGCGCGCCCCTGGCGGCAGGGGATGGCCGGCCTCGACGGCCCGCTCAACGGCACGGTCTACACCGATCGCGGTTTCCAGCTGGTCTGGGAGACCAGCACGGGGCAGCCGGGTCAGGGCGGCATTCTCACCAACTATCTTGCAGGCGACGCCGCGCGCGGCGAGGAAGCGCAGGCCCTCGCGCGTCTGCAGGCCGGACTCACTGCGCTGTCGCCGGATGTCTCGCGCTCGCTCACACCGAAAGTCCGCGCCAGCCTGTTCTGGCCGAGCCATGCACATACGCGGGGCAGCTATGCCGGATGCCTCGTGGGCCAGTACACCAGCTATCCCGAAATCGCGGCGCGTCCCGAACTCGATGGCATGCTGGTGTTCGCCGGCGAGCACACCAGCCTCAACGCCATGGGCTCAATGAACGGCGCGGTCGATGCGGGCGAGCGGGCGGCGAAGGATGTGCTGGCAAACCCGCTGAAAGCCGGGGCGGCCTGACATCTGGTGCGGGAGGTGGGGGTCGAACCCACAAATCCGTAAGGACGGCGGATTTTGAGTCCGCTGCGTCTGCCAATTCCGCCACTCCCGCGTGGCCGCCATCCCTCTTGGGGCGGCGGGCGGTCTGATTAGCTCAAGGTTGGCGGATTGGCCAGCGGCGCCGGCGACTAGCCCCTGAGGACTAGCCCATGATGACGGCGGGGGCCGTCAGCTGCATGGCGACATAGGCGCCGAGGAAGACGCACAGGAACCATTGCGGGCCAACCCGGAGCGTCATGGCCTGGATCTGACGAAGGGCACGCATGGCGAGAACCCGGAACTGCTACTTGCGCGGGACGGACCATCCGCCGCGCAAGACGGTTGTCTCACGCGGATCGCAAACATCCGGTTCACGGAAAGCAGAAATTTCGGTCGAATTTTACTGACGAGAGGTGAATCGCGCCCGCTAGTGGATCATCGCGGCGACGACGAACCCGCCCACCAGGATCACCGCGAACAGCAGCATGAACAAGCCGACGCGCTTTTCGATGATCGGCGCGAGTGTTGGGCCGAACTTCTGGAACAACCACGCCACGAGGAAGAAGCGGATGCCCCGCGTCACCACGCAGGCGGCGATGAACAGCGGCAGGTTGAACGCCATGGCGCCGGACACGATGGTCACCAGCTTGAACGGGATCGGCGTCAGACCCTTGATGAAGATGATCCATATGCCGGCGGCGGCGTAGGAGGCGCGGAGTTCTTCTTCCTTACCGCCATAGCCGAAGAAGGAGATGATCGCCGAGCCGACCGCTTCGAACAGGAAGAAGCCGATGGCGTAGCCCAGCAGCGCGCCGAGGACCGAGAAGATGGTGCAGCCGGTGGCATAGCGCACCCAGCGCTCCGGCCGGGCGAAGCACATGGGGGCGAGCATCACGTCCGGCGGGATCGGGAAGAACGAGCTTTCCGTGAATGACACGGTGTAGAGCGCCGGCTCCGCGTTCTTGCCGGCGGCCAGCCGCATGACCCAGTTATAGAGCGCCCCGAGCGGGCCTTTCGCCTGGGGCGTGTGGGGGGCGGTGGCCGCACTGGCTTCGGTCATGGGGACTTTGATCTGCGTTGGCTTTTCGGAGGTGATCCGGCGCTTAACATGCGCCGGGGAGGAAATAACCTGAACAAGGCGAGAGTTTAGCAGTCGCGACTCAACGTAACGTCAACATCGCTCTTTGGAAGGTTAACTGCTGTTTCGTCGCATTGTCGCCGCGACGGCCGCCGATAACGTTAGCTCATGAACCGGTTGCCGTTGGACAGGGTGAGGTGGCCGCTCGTCGCGCTGCTGGCGTCGGCGGCGACGTTGGGCTTCGCCTATTACCTTGAGATCGTTCACAATCAGGCCCCCTGCCAGATGTGCTGGTGGCAACGGTATGTGTACTTCACCGCCGCCCCCACCGCCCTCGTCGCCATCGCCCTGAAATGGCGCGGCGCCGGACCCCGCCTGATGATGGCGTTTTCGGTGCTGATCGGCCTGATCTTCCTTGTCGGTTTCGGCATCGCCAGCTGGCACGCCCTGTTCGAGTGGGACATCGCGCCGGGGCCGGTGGGCTGCGCGGCGATCAATGTCGGCGCGCTGTCGGAAAACGAGTCCCTGTTCGACCAGCTGAACAAGCCGCAGGCGATCCCGTCGTGCAAGGAGGCGCTGTGGCGCCTGCCGGACGCGAAGTGGGGGCTGTCGATGGCCGGGCTGAATGCCGTGTGGTCGCTGATCCTCGCCGCGCTGAGCCTCTATTCGGCCAGCCAGCCGCCGATACATGCCGACACCGCCAACGAACCGGTGCAGCCATGAGGTATCTGGCATGAGCCTCCGCCGCGACCGCCGGGACGAGATGCTGCGCGTGGATCACGCCGGCGAGTATGGCGCCGTGGCGATCTACAAGGGCCAGCTCGCCGTGTTCGAGCGCCAGCACGGCAAGGAACGCATCGTCGGCCAGCTGCGCGAGATGCATGCCGAAGAGCAGGACCATCTCGACGCCTTCGACAAGATGCTGGCGGCGGGGCACGTCCGGCCGACCGCGCTGTCACCCATCTGGCAAGCAGCGGGCTATGCGCTGGGCGTGGGAACGGCCCTGCTCGGCGAGAAAGCCGCGCATGCGTGCACCGAAGCCGTCGAGACGGTGATCGAGGAGCACTATGGCGACCAGGTCGTCGAGCTGACGGCGGCGGGCGAGGATGAACTCGCGGCGAAGATGGCCAAGTTCCAGGAAGAGGAAGTCGCCCACAAGGATCTCGCTGCCGCCGAAGGCGCAGCCCAGGCGCCGGGCTATCCCCTGCTCTCGGCGTTCATCCGCACCGGCTGCCGCCTTGCGATCCGGATCAGCGAGAAGGTCTAACGCCGGACCGCCTGTCGCTGTCACGCCGGGCAGAATCCCATCGTGGCCTGCCCCCATCCCGGCTTCGCCGGACTTCCCCCGTTTTACGGGGGAAGGGTTCAACCACTGGTGGCGCGGAAACTCTTCCCCTGCGAAGCGGGGGAAGTACCCCGAAGGGGGGGATGGGGGCGGGCTGCGAGGGGACTATTCAGCCGCCTGCGCGGCGGCCTCGCGCGCAGCGCGCAGCACGGCCGCCCTTGCCTCCACCTGCGCGACGATCTTGTCGATCATGTCGGCGTTCGAGACTTTATGGTCGGGCTTGCCGGAGACGTACATCATGCCGGCGTCCTTGCCGCCGCCGGTGAAGCCGAGGTCGGTCATGGTGGCTTCGCCGGGGCCGTTGACGACGCAGCCGATGATCGAGAGCGAGATGGGCTCCTGGATGTGGGCGAGGCGCTTTTCCAGCGCTTCGACCGTGCGGATCACGTCGAAGCCCTGACGCGCGCAACTGGGGCACGAGATGATGTTGACGCCGCGCGTGCGCAGGTTGAGCGACTTCAGGATGTCGAAGCCGACCTTGATCTCTTCCACCGGTTCGGCGGAGAGCGAGACGCGTATGGTGTCGCCGATGCCGGCCCAGAGCAGCGAGCCCATGCCGATGGCGGACTTGACCGTGCCGGAGCGGAAGCCGCCGGCCTCGGTGACGCCGAGATGCAGCGGCGCATCCGTGGCTTCGGCGAGCGCGTGATAGGCGGCGACCGTCAGGAACGGGTCGGAGGCCTTCACCGAAATCTTGTAGTCGTGGAAGTCATGGTCATCGAGGATACGGGCGTGATCGAGCGCGCTTTCGACCATCGCCTCGGGGCACGGCTCGCCATACTTCTCGAGCAGGTGGCGTTCGAGGCTGCCGCCATTGACGCCGATGCGCATGGAGCAGCCGTGATCCTTCGCGGCCTGCACCACTTCCCTCACCCGCGACGCGTTGCCGATATTGCCGGGATTGATGCGGAGGCAGGCGGCGCCGGCCTTGGCGGCTTCGATGCCGCGTTTGTAGTGGAAGTGGATGTCGGCGACGATTGGTACTTTCGCGGCGCGACAGATTTCCGGCATCGCGGCGGTTGAGTCTTCATCCGGGCAGGACACGCGGACGATGTCGGCGCCGGCTTCCTCGAGGCCACGGATCTGCTCGATGGTGGCTTTCGCGTCCGAGGTCGGCGTGTTGGTCATCGACTGGACGGAGATGGGCGCGTCGCCCCCGACCAGCACATTGCCGACGCGGATCTGGCGCGACTTGCGACGCGTGATCGTGCGCCAGGGGCGGATGTGATTGATGTCGTGGCTCATGGGCGTGTCCGGATCAGCCTTGGCCCTGATGTGGGCCTTTTGCGCAGGTCAGTAAAGAAGACGGCCGCACGACAGTAAGTCGCGCGGCCGCCAGTATTGGGGAATTTCGCAGGCCTACTGGCCCGGATAGGCATCCAGGGCCGGGTCGCGCGCCGGCGGGGCGGCGGGTTCGGCCGGAGCTTCAGCCGGCGGCGTCGCGGTGGCGGCCGGCGGCGTGACGGGCTTGGGCTTCGGCTTGGCCGGAGCGGGAGCCGGAGCAACGCCGGTGGCGGGCGGGGTAGCCGGATAGGCCGCGAGCGCCGGATCGGTTGCGACGGGATCAACCGGCGGCGCAGCCGTCACGAGCGGCTGGCGCTGGGCAGCGAGATCGACGCTCTGCGAATAGACCGGGCCGCCTTCGGGCTGGAGCAGGCCGAGCGACTGGTCGCCCATGCGCCATTCGAACGCGGAGCCATCCTCGGCGGTGACTGTGAAGCCGGCGCCGACGCGGACGATGAAGCTTTCACCCGGCGCGAAGGTGCGGCGGACATACTTGTCGCCCTTGGCCGAGCGCACTTCGAGAAGCGCGCTCTTGAGGGCAACGATGCGGAACTGGGGAGCGACCGGCTCGACGATCGGGCCGGTGGCGTCCTGGCCGGACTGTTCGATCGAGGCCGTGGCCGGGGCCTTGTCGCCGCCGTTCAGCAGGACGACGCCGGCAGCGCCGATCAGGCCGACAACCAGGATGCCGAGCACCGGGACAGCCACCGGCAGCTTGCGCGCCTTGGAGCTGGCCGGTTCGGCGATCTGGGGCTTTTCCGGGTCTTTCAGGATGGCCGCGCATTCCGACAGGAAGCGGTCGAGCGTCGCCTGCTCGTCCATGCCGAGGAAGCGGGCGTAGGATTTGATGTAGCCCTTGGCGTACACGGGGGCGCCCAGCAGGCCCGGCGTCATGTCCTCGATGGCGCGCAGGTGGCTGATGTGGACGCGGGTGTCGCGGGAGACCTGCTCCAGCGTGAAGCCGGAATTCTCGCGGGCGGCGCGGATGGCGTCGCCGATGCGCTGGTGGACCGGGGCGGCGGCGGGGATCTCGTCCTCGCCATCGGCGTCGGTGACCACGCGGAGATGGGGGGCCGTGCGGCGCGAGCGGGGCTCGTCATCCTTGGGCGGGGTTCCCGGCACGGCGCCGGCGGCAACCGCCGTGGCATCAGCCTCGGGAGCTTTTGTTTCGCTCGTTACGGGAAGTGCATCTTCCGTAGGCGAGTTGGGGTTGGTGTCGTCCTTGGCCACGCCGCTCATATGTCTGTCCGAAACGGGAAGGCAAATACTGAAGACAAGCCTAACCCGCTTAACTCCCACCACCCTAACAAGTCATTATCAAGGTAAGATGAGGGCCACGGTGCTACAATCTAATTCTTCAGCCCGAGCTCGTTCGCGACACTTAACATTGCGTTACGTATCGACTGCTCGCCGCCGTTGACCATCCCCTGCACGCGCGGCGCCAGGGCCGATAAATCAAGGGACCGGACCATCAACTTGATCGGGGCGATGCGGGAGGCCTGCATCGACAGCTTGCGGTAACCAATGGCGATCAGGGCCAGCGCCTCCAGCGGACGGCCGCCGGCCTCACCACACACCGTGATGGGGATTTCGGCCTCGTCGGCACGCTGGCGGACCTTCAACAGCAGGCGAAGCGCCGGGCGGCTCAACAGATCGTAACGTCCGGCCAGGCGGGCATTGTCCCGGTCGGCGGCGAAGAAGAACTGCATCAGGTCGTTGGTTCCAATCGACAGGAAGTCGGCCTTGCCCTTGAGGCTGTCGATCGAAAACGCCAGCGAGGGGGTCTCCACCATCGCCCCGACCTGCAGCCGGTTGGGCAGGTCGCGGCCGAACTTGATGGCCCATTCCATTTCGCTGTCGAGAAGACGGCGGGCGTCCTCGAACTCCTCCACGGTGGTGACCATGGGGAACATCAGGCGCAGCGTCTTGCCGCGGGAGGCCCGGATGAGTGCGCGGAGCTGGCGGCGGAAGAAGAAGGGGTGGTCGAGCGCCATGCGGAGGGCGCGCCAGCCCAGCGCCGGGTTCTCCTCCCGCTCCCGCCGGCCCATGAACGGGGCGATCTTGTCGCCGCCGAGATCGATGGTGCGGAAGGTGACGGGGCGGTCGCCGGCGCGGTCGATGACCGACTTGTAGAAGCTCGCCTGCTCGTCGAGGCCGGGCATGGTCTCGGACGCCATGAACTGGAACTCGGTGCGGAACAGGCCGACGCCCTTGGCGCCGACCGTGTCGAGGTGGTCGAGGTCGAACGACAGGCCGGCATTGATGTAGAGGTCGACTTCCACGCCATCGGTCGTGACGGCGGGCTTGTCGCGCAGGCGGGACAGCTCGGCCTGCGCCTGCTGGGAGATCGAGACACGGGCCTGGAAGCTGGAGACCATCTCCACTTCGGGCCGGATGTGCACGACGCCGCCCTCCCCGTCGATGATCATCAGGTCGCCGTCCTCGGCGCGGGTCACGAGGCCAGCGAGTCCGCCGACTGCCGGCACGCCGATGGCGCGGGCGACGATGGCGGCGTGGGAGCCGGCGCCGGCTTCCTCGAGGGCGATGCCCGCCAGTTGCGCGTCGCGGTATTCCAGCAGCTCGGCCGGGCCGATGCGGCTGGCGACGAGGATCGAGCCCGGTGGGGCGATACGGCCTTCGCCATCATCCCCGGCCAGCTGGCGCAGCAGGCGGTTCTCGAGATCCTCGAGGTCGTGCAGGCGTTCGCGCAGCAGACTGTCGCGGGCGCTTTCGAGACGGGCGCGGTGTTCGCGGCGGACGCGGTCGACGGCGGCTTCAGCGGAGAGGCCGGTGCGGACCGCCTCGACGAGGCGGCTCTCCCAGCTCGGGTCGTGCGCGAACAGGCGGTAGGTCTCGAGCACGTCGCGGCTCTCGCCGAACAGGACCGGGCCTGCGCGGGTGAGCATGGCGTCGATCGAGTTGCGGAGATTCTCGAGCGCGTCGTTGAGGCGGCGCTCTTCCTCGTCCGCGTCGGCGGCGAACAGGCGGGCGGGCGGCACGACGGGGTCGTAGAGATGCACGCGGCCGGAGGCGAGGCCTTCGTTGAGGGCGCGGCCGCGCAGCTCCACCGGGCGGGTCTGGCGCAGACCAGCGCTGAGCGTGTCGGCGGCGGCGGCGACCAGTTCGGCCAGCACCATGGCGACAGTCTGGAGGGCTTCGGCCTCTTCATCGTCATAGGCCCGCTCCGTGCGGTTCTGAACGACCAGCACGCCGAGGACGCGGCCGCCGCGCAGGATCGGGACGCCGAGGAAGGAGTGGAAAGGGTCTTCGCCGGTTTCCGGCCGGTAGGAAAAGCGCGGGTGCGAGAAGGCGTCGGTGAGGCGCAACGGACGCGCGGTCGACGACACAAGGCCGACAAGGCCCTCATTGTCCTTCATGCGCGTGCGGCCGACGGCTTCCGGGCGGAGGCCCTGGGTGGCCATCAGGAGCAGGCTTTCATCCTCGGTCCTGAGATAGATCGAGCAGACGTCGGCCACCATGGTGTTGGCGATCAGCTCGACAACCCGCTCCAGCCGCTTGGGGTCCTGGGCCTGGTTGGCCATGAGGGCGCGCAGTCGGGAGAGCAAAAGCTTGGCGCCGCCGCCAGCCGTATGGCTGCGAGGCGCTCCGCCTTTATCTCCAGGTTTGCCGCGATCGGTCACGGGGGCTCCGGCTGGGGTCGTTTCTGCGCTTTAGCGGATAACGGAGCGTCCGTCATTCGCGCTGGATTCACTGGGCGCGATTTCCGCGATGTTTTTGTGGCGGACTTGAAAATTCTACAGGCGCGACAGTGTGGATGAATGAGCAGGTCGACCTTGCGGTCGCCCTCCTCCCCCTTGTGGGGAGGAGGCAGGAGGTGGGGGGCGGCTCAGCGTTTCGAGATGCTGGCTTTCGCTCACGACTTACCTGTTGAACCGCCCCCCTCACCCTACCCTCTCCCCACAAGGGGGAGAGGGGTAAGATGAGCGGGCAGCGGTGTCGTTTATCAATCCGCGTCCAGCCCGTACGCCGTGTGCAGCGCACGTACGGCGAGTTCCGTGTAGCTGGCGTCGATAAGCACGGAGATCTTGATCTCGGACGTCGAGATGACCTGGATGTTGATGCCCTTGGACGACAGCGCCTGGAACATCGTCTTGGCGACGCCCGCATGGCTGCGCATGCCGACGCCGATGACCGACACCTTGGCGACATCGCGCGACACGGTGAGGCTTTCATAGCCGACATTGCCGTTGAGCTTCTCGAGCACGGCCTTGGCATGGCCGGCGTCGCGGTCCGGGCAGGTGAAGACGATGTTCTGGCGGCCTTCTGTCTTGGCCGAGGCCTGCACGATCATGTCGACGTTGACGCCGGCATCGGCCAGCGCGCCGAAGATGGTGGCGGCGACGCCCGGATGGTCTTCCACGCCGATCATGCTGAACTTGGCTTCGTCCCGTGAGTAAGCGACGCCGCTGACAACCTGCTTTTCCACGATCTGTTCCTCATCGCACACGAGCGTTCCGGTGTTGGGTTTGGCCACGGCCCCCTCGAAGGAGGACAGGACGCGCACGGGAACGCGATGGTTCATCGCCAGTTCGACCGAGCGGGTCTGGAGGACCTTCGCGCCGAGCGAGGCGAGCTCCAGCATCTCTTCGTAGGAAATCTTGTCGATGCGCCGCGCCTTGGGCGTGATGCGCGGGTCTGTGGTGTAGACGCCATCGACGTCCGTATAGATGTCGCAGAGATCGGCCTTGAGCGCGGCGGCGACGGCGACGGCGGAGGTATCCGATCCGCCACGACCCAGCGTCGAAACGCGGCCATGATCGTCCACGCCCTGGAAGCCGGCGACGACGGCGATCTCGCCGCTATCGACCGAGCGGATGAAATCGGGGTTGTCGCAGCCGGTGATGCGCGCCTTGCCATGCGCCTCGTCAGTGGCGAGCTTCAGCTGCCAGCCGAGCCAGGAGCGGGCCTTGAGACCCTTGCGGCGGAGCGCGAGCGCCAGAAGTCCTGCGGTGACCTGTTCGCCCGAGGCGACGACCACATCGTATTCGTCGTCATAGTCGTTGCCGTGCAGGTCAGGCCCAGCGGCGCCACGCGTCCAGTCGACCAGCTGGTTGGTGGTGCCGGACATGGCGGAAACGACCACGGCGATCGAGCGGCACTCGGCGCGGCGCGCGGCGACGATGTCAGCCACGAGCGCGATACGCTCGAGATTGGCAACCGAAGTCCCGCCGAATTTCAGCACCAGCCGTTTCATGACCACGAACGTCCCTACAGCCGCCCGCGATCGGGGGGCGGCGACGGTGCGCTGTCTAGGGGTACAAGCGGCTCAGGGCAATGCGCAGATTGCTAAAGGCAGACTGAAGGGCGATTTTGTCCCGGGACGGCCCGGAATCCGGCTTCTGGGGGGCATACCCGCCCCGGCCGCCTGTGGCCGCAAGCGTGGCCTCGCGCCGCCCGAGACCGTGGTTGCGGGCGCTGGCCGGTGGGTCCAGATAAGGGACATGACCAAGACCCTCGAACGCGACGAGACCATACCGGAGGCGCCCAGCGTCGATCCGGCGGAAATCGAGAAATTTCGGAAGATGGCGGCGGACTGGTGGTCGCCGACCGGCAAGTTCGCGCCGCTGCACAAGTTCAACCCGGCGCGGCTGACATACATTCGCGAAACCGCCGTGATGCATTTCGGGCTGGAGGCCGGGGCGAAGCGTCCGCTGGAGGGCTTGCGGCTGCTGGATGCGGGATGTGGCGGCGGGCTGGTGACCGAGCCGATGGCGCGGCTGGGCGCGCATGCGGTGGGGCTGGACGCAGGCGACGCCAACATCAAGGCGGCGATGGTGCATGCAGACTCTGTGCATGTGGATGTCGATTATCGCGTCGGGACCGTCGAG
>Ga0208492_1002137_pt1 | contig 10314 bp, 8 predicted proteins | sample Subbioar_CSW14AB_FD_184820 | JGI IMG/M metagenome (GOLD analysis project Ga0208492, IMG submission 184820) | Serpentinite rock and fluid subsurface biosphere microbial communities from McLaughlin Reserve, California, USA - CR12Mar_CSW14AB (SPAdes) | ecosystem: Environmental > Terrestrial > Deep...
CTCACGGTCCGTCGCAGTTACCCTTGACTACATGATCCAGAACAAATCATGACGGGGACTTCCACCCCGCTGCCATCTCCTTTTCACAATCGCACTGAGCGGAGTGCGTCAGCGCTCCGGTTCTACAGATCTTCACCTGACGATTAAATGGCTGCAGAACCGGCGGGCTTACACCCGCCGCTCACCTAGACCATGACATGAATTCAAGTATTTCAGCCTGCAAAAGGTGAGCGGAGGGCGTAAGCGCTCCGGTTCTACAGATCTTCACCAGACTGTTAAATGGCTGTGGGACCTGCGAGCTTATGCCCGCCGCTCCCCTTGGTTCTGATTTTTCTAGCGCGTCATCGATCTCTGCGTCACACTCTATCTGCGTCACACTCTATCAGGGCGCCTCGGTCACTCCGCTGCCGGCAACTCAGCGTCTCCCAGGTCGACCCATTTCCTTTGATGGTGAATGATTCCTAGGGCACAGATCTTGGCCAGGGTCGGCTCCTTCAATCCCCGGTAATACTGCTCGCACCGCTGCAACAAGGCAACCTGTCTGCTGGGCCGGGTTCTGGCCCAAAGATCGGCGCGCAGGCGCCCTGCTTTCTCCCAGTCGCCTTCGGCCATCGCTTCATCGAGCGTCGACAAGGCCACGGCAAAATCCTTGGGGGCTTTGGTCCGTGCGGGCGCTTTTCGAGCTTGGAAGGTGCCTTTCTCTTTTTTGCTAACCGCAATCTTTTCGAGATAGGCCGAACCAACCTCGGGAATCTGCCAGGCCGGACAATGAGTCGCGTGGCGCCCAATCTTCTCGCGCAACTGATCGAGCGCGGCAAGCACCTCGGCATCTTGCGGCAATGCCAGGTCCGCCAACTGGGCCTCCTCGACGATTGCTTGTTTTTCTTCAAGGAGGGAGCGCACCGCCGCCAGGATCGAGCCTGCCACGGGCGGCTTGATTTTCGGAGTCAGCGGATCGGCGCAGGTCCAGCAGGGTTGACCTGTGTTCCTGCCCGGTTGATCGATCCAGTATCCCCAGTGGACATCATCCTGAGCTCGCACCATCACGGTGAAAAACTCGGGCGCGTCGTTGCAAAAGCGCCAGTGCAGGAGCATTTCCGGCCGGGGGACAATGCGATCGAAGCGGCCCGCAAGGACCTCGAACGGGCCGACCAAATAAAGGCCGAGGGCGTCCTTAAGGGCAAGTAGCGGTTCCAGCGGCCTTAGGCGTTTGAGCACCGCGAACGACTCGGCCAGATCGGCCGGGAAGTCGAAGCCGTAATGCGCCTTGAACAGAACCAGCCGGTCAGCGGCCATTTCGGTCGCTCCCGGCTGGTGAAAGATCGTGCTTTGTCAAGGAATCGATTATGTGAGGATCGAGCTGACGCATTCGGCCTGAACCAGTTCCCGCGGTTGGTTCAAGTGATTGTAGACAATCGTGCCTGGGTTGATGCCGACGCTGTGGTAGATCGTCGCCAACAGGTCGCGCGGATGAACCGGATTGTCGACAGGTGCCGAGCCGGTCTTGTCCGACTTGCCGTAGACCAGACCGCGCTTGACACCCGCGCCCGCGACGACGCCGGTGTAGCAGTAGGGCCAGTGATCGCGGCCGTCGTCGGAGTTTTCGTTGCCCGAAGTGCTCACGCCGCGCTGGGGGCTACGGCCGAATTCGCCCACGGCGACGACCAGGGTGTCGTTGAGCAGACCGCGTTGATCGAGGTCGGTGATCAGCCCCGAAAGACCGGCGTCGAGCATCGGCGCCGATTGGGTCTTCATGCGGGTCGATAGGCCCGAGTGGACATCCCACGAATGGTTATCGCTATTGGCGACCTTGGGCCAGTTAACTTCGACGAAACGGGTGCCGGCTTCGACCAGGCGGCGCGCCAGGAGCAAGCTTTGACCAAAGGTGTTGCGGCCATACAGATCGCGGGTCTGGGCCGACTCCTGGTTCAGGTCAAACGCCTTGCGGGCATTGCCGCCGATGACCAGGCTCAAGGCCTTGCCGTAGTAGGAATCGAGATCCATCTTGGCGGTCGCTTCTTCGAGCGCCGGCAGGCCTTCGTTGACGACATCGCGCAGTTTGGCGCGGCGGGTCAGACGGCTGGGAGTGATCTCGGCGCGCAGTTGCAGGTCGTCGACCTGGATGCGATCCATCTTGCTCATGTCCATGTCGTCGCCGGCCGGATAGAGCAGGTAGGGGTCGTAGGCGCGGCCGAGGAAGCCTGCATTGGCGCCCTTACCGACGACGCCGCTTTCCTGGATAGGACGGGGCAGCATCACGAAAGGAAGCATCGGCCGAGTGGGGGGCTTCAACCGAATGATATTCGAGCCGAGGTTGGGGAAGTCCTTGGGGGAAGGGGGTTCGAGCTGGCCGGAGGGGCTGACCTTGTCGGCGGTGTAGCCCGTGAGCATCTGGTAAATGGCCGCGGTGTGGTTGAACAGGCCGACCGGCGTGTAGCTCATCGAGCGGATCATCGTGAACTTGTCGTTCACCTGGGCGAGCTTCGGGAGCAGTTCGGTGAAGTTGACGCCGGGTACGCGGGTGGCAATGGGCTTGAAAATGCTGCGCACATTGTCGGGCACCCCTTCCTTGGGATCCCAGAGGTCCAGGTGGCTGGGGCCGCCTTGCAGGTAAACGAGGATGACGCTCTGGGCTTTGCCAAAGCCGGGGCCGCCATAAACGCCTTCCGCCGCGGTGGCGGCCTTCAAGCCGAGCAGGTTGGCCAGGCTGAAACCGAACACCGAGGAGCCGCCCACGCGCAAAAGTTCTCGCCTGGTAATGCCATCGCAGGTGTCTTTATTCGACGAGCCGGGAATGACGAGCATGGAAGCGACCTCGCTGGGAGAGGGGGAGAAATAAAGAGGAAGGAAGCCTGGCGGGTATCTCTATTTAAGCCTACCAGGGGTCCCCGGTCAATCAGCAATCCGGGTCGGTCGGTGGCCATGGGACGAATGAGAACGGTTTTGACCAATTTCGCGGGTGTTTCATAGGCTTTCCTTAACCCCTCCCTCCTACGAACCTTTGAGAGCTTGCCCCATGAAACTTGGCCTGATCAACTCCGCCTGGGCTCAATCGGGCCGGGATACGGCCTTCGGCATTCGCAAAACCAAGGAAATCGGCTTCGACACCATCGATATCTTTGCCGATCCACTTGATATCGACATTCGTGAAAAACTGCTGATCAAGCGGGAATGCGACCGCGCGGGTCTGCCAATCGTGAGCATTTGCTGCGTGGCGGTGGGTCTGATCGACTTCAATCCGTCGGTAGCCCGTTTTCACCTGGAGCGCTGCCGTAAATATCTGGAACTGGCCACCGAATGGAACGCGCGCAACATCTTGTTGGTGATCGGCGAATACATCTGGGAGCAACAGGTCATTGCGCCCAAGGAACAATGGGACTTGGGCGTGCGCCAGTTACGGCAGCTGGGCCAGGTGGCCGCCGACCTGGGCCGCGAGATCGTGCTCGAACTGGAGCCGTTCAAGCTTTCGCTCATACGCGATGTCGAAACCATGCTGCGCTTCCTGCAGGAAGTTGACCACCCGGCAGTGCGCGCCAACCTCGATATCTCCCATCTCTGCCTGAGCCATGTCTCCCCTTTCGAGATCCAAAAACTCCGAGGACGCGTGGGGCATGTCCATATCAGCGACTGCGACGGCAAGGTTCATGGCGACCTACCCCCGGGACGGGGCGTTGTCGATTTCCCCGGCTACCTGGCGGAACTGAAGAAACTCAATGTCGACGGCGTGATGAGCATCGAGCTGGAATACTCCCCAGAACCGGAAAAGATCGTCGAATGGGTGACGGAAGCCTATCAGGCAACCGACCGATTGATGAAGGAGCATGGGTTGCGCGGCTAAGCCACCGCTCTGCTACGGTGCACCGTGCCGGTCCGGGCGAATCTCTATACTCCCAGGAAACCCGAATTCTCCTGGAGGACTTCCCCATGCGCTTGCGATTTGGCCTTTTTGGCCTTTGCTCTTATTTCCTGGCTGCAGTGGCCCCGGCCCTTTTCGGCGGTAGCTCGCTACGCGCCGCCGACCCGATCCGGGTCATCCTGATCGATGGCCAAAACAACCACAACTGGCGCGCGACCTCCCCGATCATCAAGAAGGCGCTGGAAGAAACCGGCAAATTCCAAGTCGATGTGTCGTCGGATCTGGCGGCCAAGGACAAAGACAAGCCGGGCACGATCACCCCGACCATCCCCTTTCCTCCCAATCTCGACAACTACGATGTCCTCGTCAGCAACTACAACGCCGGAGCCCTTTGGCCCAAGGAATTCAACTCCCAGTTGGAAGGCAAACTCAAGGAAGGAAAAATCGGCCTCGTCATCGTCCACGCCGCCAACAACGCCTTCGAAAGCTGGAAGGAATACAACCTGATGATTGGCGCCGGCTGGCGCGGCAAGAACTTCGGCTCAAGGCTCAAGACCGATGACGCCGGCAAACCGATCGTCGTCGGCAAGGGCGAAGATCAAGACACCGGCCACCGCTACACCGGCAATTTCGCCGTCATCGTGCGCGATCCGAATCACCCCGTCACCAAGGGGATGCCCACCGAATGGATGCACAACCGCGACGAGCTTTACGACAACTTGCGCGGCCCCTGTGAAAAGGTGACCGTCCTCGCCACCGCCTATTCTCCCGGTACCAAGGCCCATGAGCCGATGATCTTCACGATCGAATACGGCAAGGGAAAAGTGTTCCACACTCCCATGGGCCACGATATCGGTTCCATGCAATGCGCTGGCTTTCAGACCACCTTGCAGCGCGGCACCGAATGGGCCGCCACCGGGAATGTCACCCAAGACATTCCCAAGGACTTCCCCGAAGCGAAAAAACCAAGCCTGCGCAAATAAGCGAAATCATTAAAAAAGGGGCAGTCAAATGACTGCCCCTTCGGCTCGAAGGTTAATCTCTCAATACGAAAAGAAAAAGGGGCAGTCATTTGACTGCCCCTTTTTCTTTGGATCGGCTGAGCCGCGGTTTAAGGCGCGCCCACCGGTTCGGGTTTATCTTCGGGTTTCTCTTCCTTGGCGTTGGTGGTGAAGACGATCTTCTTCTCCCCCTTCTCGTCGGTGACCACCTTGGTGTGAATCTCCGTGGCATCGTCGAACGCGCCGCGCAGAAGGTCGTCGGACAAGGGATCTTCGAGATAGCCCTCGATCGCACGGCGCAAAGGCCGGGCGCCGAAGTCGAGACTGGTGCCCTTTTCGATGAGCAGGTCCTTGGCTTCGTCACTGACCACGAGGGTCAAGCTGCGTTCCTTGAGGCGCTTCATCAGTTTCTGCAGTTCGATATCGACGATCTGCTTGATATCGGACTTGATCAGGCTGCGGAAGACGATGATGTCGTCGACGCGGTTGAGGAACTCGGGACGGAAGTTGCGTTCCATCGCCGATTTCAGGCTATCTTTCATCTTCGAGTAATTGGCGTCTTCGTCGCGGCGATTGTGGAAGCCGAAGCCGCCCGCCTTGCCGGTGATTTCCTCGGCGCCCACGTTGGAGGTCATGATGATGATCGTGTTCTTGAAGTCGACCGTGCGGCCGACATTGTCGGTCAAGCGGCCTTCTTCCATGATCTGAAGCAGCATGTTCCAAACTTCAGGGTGCGCCTTTTCGATTTCGTCGAGCAGGACGACGCTGTACGGACGGCGGCGGATCTTCTCGGTGAGCTGACCGCCTTCCTCGTACCCGACATAGCCCGGAGGCGCCCCAATGAGGCGGCTCACATTGTGCTTTTCGGAATACTCGGACATGTCGATCTGAACGAGCGCGTTTTCCTCGCCGAACATGAACGCGGCCAGACGCTTGGCGAGCAGGGTTTTGCCGACGCCCGTCGGGCCAGCGAAGATGAAGGTGCCGATCGGCCGCTTCGGATCCTTGATGCCCGCGCGGCTTTTGCGCACGGCCCGGCTGATCGCCTGGATCGCTTCTTTTTGCGAAATGACCGCCTTGGCCAGCTCGGTTTCCATCTCAAGCAGGCGCTTCGATTCGTTCTTTTCCAAACGCTTCAAAGGCACGCCGGTCATCTTGGAGACGACTTCGGCGACGATCTCCTCGTCAACGACGCCGTCGATTTCCTTGGACTTATCACGCCATTCGCGGGTGATCGTTTCCTTCTTCTTCTTCAGCTTGTCGGCCTGGTCGCGCAGTTGCGCCGCCTTTTCAAAGTCTTGCTCGGCAACCGCGGATTCTTTTTCCTGGTTGTACTTTTCGATCGTCTCGTCGATCTCTTTCAGATCGGGCGGACGGGTCATGGCCTTCAAGCGCACGCGTGCACCCGCTTCGTCCACGACGTCGATCGCCTTGTCGGGCAAGCAGCGACCCGTGATGTAGCGATCGGACAGTTCGACGGCCGCCTTGAGCGCCTCGTCCTTGATCTGGACGCGGTGATGGGCTTCGTAGCGATCGCGCAGGCCACGGAGAATTTCGACCGCCTCTTCCTTGGAAGGAGGGTTGACCATGATCTGCTGGAAGCGCCGTTCGAGCGCGCCATCTTTTTCGATGTACTTGCGGTATTCATCCAGCGTGGTCGCGCCGATGCACTGGATTTCCCCGCGAGCGAGGGCGGGCTTGAGCACGTTAGAGGCGTCGATCGCCCCTTCCGCACCGCCGGCACCCACCAGGGTGTGCAGTTCGTCGATGAAGAGAATCGTGTTCTTGGCGCGACGAACTTCGTTCATCACCGCCTTGATGCGCTCTTCGAACTGGCCGCGGTACTTGGTGCCGGCGACCATCATCGCCAGATCGAGCACGACGATCCGCTTGTCGCGCAAGAGTTCGGGGATGTTGCCATCGATGATGAGCTGGGCCAAGCCTTCGACAATGGCGGTCTTGCCGACGCCCGCTTCGCCCAAAAGCACCGGGTTATTCTTGGTACGGCGCGAAAGCACCTGCACGACCCGTTCGATTTCGTTGGCGCGGCCAATCACGGGATCGAGTTTTGCCTGGCGGGCCAGTTCGGTCAGATCCCGGCCAAAGCTGTCGAGTGCCGGAGTTTTCGATTTGCCCTTGCTGGATTGCCGCTCGGTTCCTCCGCCGCTTCCGCTGCTTTCCTCGGTCGCCATGGTGTTATGCCCCAGCAGGTTAAGAACTTCCTCGCGCACTTCTTCCAGCTTCAACCCCAGGTTCATCAAAACCTGGGCAGCAACGCCCTCCTGCTCACGCAGGAGTCCCAGGAGCAGATGCTCCGTTCCGACATAGTTGTGACTTAAGTTGCGAGCTTCCTCGTTGGAATACTCGATGACTTTCTTGGCCCGGGGCGTGTGGGGCAGTTTTCCGATGGTCACCATATCGGGACCGGATTGCACAATCTTTTCGACCTCCATGCGGATCTTCTTCAGATCGACATCGAGGTTTTTCAGCACATTGGCGGCGACGCCTGACCCTTCCTTCACCAAACCCAGCAGAATGTGTTCCGTACCTATGTATTCGTGGTTAAATCGCTGGGCTTCCTGGTTAGCCAGTTGCATCACCTTCCGGGCACGATCCGTAAATCGTTCGTACATTATCTAGACCACTCCCGCATGCAAATCCTCAGCCTGGTTCGCGCCGACCCCCGGAACATTGTCATGTTGCAGGATTGGGGCAGACGGCGTCCAGAGGACTTACCAGCATTCAAATTCATCCTATGAGCGTAAAAAAATCGAATCAAGGAAATGAGGTTTTTCATGGGGAATCCGCGAAGATCCCCCCATTTTGACTTCCTTGCCCTGGTTTTTCGCGAAATCCCCAGGCCAACGACGCGGAAAAAAGACCTTCTCTTTCCTCAACTGCCCCATTCGCCGCGTGCCAAATCTAGCAGCGCCGAGCGCCCGCTAAGGCCCGGTTAGATCGAACTGATGCCGAGTTTCTTGCGCAACAACTGGGCGCGGGCCGTGTTGCGCTCCTCGCTATCGAGCGGCCCGCCCATCAATTTTTGCAGGTGCGCTTGCTGTACCTGAATGAAAAGCTCGTCCAACTTGGGCGTCGTCAACTCGGGAGTATCGCCGATGGCGGCGGCGAGCCGCAAAATCGAGAGTCCCTCGATCGCTTCCTCGCAGGTCAACTGGCTTTCCGAGGCGATCGTATCGCGCACGCGGGCCACCCGGTCCTTGAGCGGCTGCTGCGGGTCGGAAATCCAGGCCTGCCTGGCCTCCATCTCATAGCGGATGATTTCAGGCACTACGCCGCCGAGTTCCTTCACGATATTGGGCTCGGTCTTGCCCAGGGTCACCTGGTTGGAAATTTGATAGAAGTGGCCCGAGGCACGCGACCCTTCCCCATAAAGGCCGCGCACTTCCAGGCTGATTTTTTGCAGCGACCGGTACACCTGTTCGATGTGGCGGGTGTGTTCCAGCGCCGGCAGGTGCAGCATGACGCTGGCGCGCATGCCGGTGCCGACATTGGTGGGACAGGCGGTCAGGTAGCCGAATTCGTCGGAAAACGAGTAGGCCACTTTGGTCTCAAGCTGATCGTCAAGTTCGTCGATCAGGTCCCAGGCACGCTGCAAATCGAGTCCAGAGCGCATGACCTGCAAGCGCAGGTGGTCTTCCTCGTTGACCATGATGCTCACCGATTCGCCGGGGTTGAAGGCGACGCCGCGCGGGCCATCGCCAGACGCCATATCACGGCTGATCAGGTGGCGTTCAAACAGAACCTGGCGATCGAGCGCCGGTATGTGCGCAAGCGAGAAATATTCCAGCGCCGGCTGGCAGGAAAGCTGGCCGATCTTGTCCTTGAACAGGCTCTCGATTTCCCCTTTTTGAAAGTGGGTCGCCCGGCTGGTGAACGGATAGGCCGCCAGATTGCGCGCGAGCCGCACCCGGGTCGAAACGACAATTTTCGATTCCGGACCGGTCCCCTGCAGCCAGTCGCCCGAGGTCCGCACCAATTCATCAAGATTCATTTCTGGGGGATTCCTCAAGCGCCTGCTTCTCCTGGATCGAACGGATCTGTCTTTTGAGCACGGCAGCCTGCTCGAAATTCTCCGATGCGACCGCCTGGTTCAACTGATGGCGCAAATGCAGCAGCTTTTGCCCTAACTCCTCGGGGAAGGTCCCCCGAGACGGTTTTTTGCCCAAATGGCGCACCCTCGAATGTATCCGTTTTAGCAACGGCAACAGTCCCAGGCGAAAAACCTGATAATCGTGGGGGCAGCCAAGCTGTCCCTGGCCCCGAAATTCCATGAAACCGATGCCACAGCAAGGACAGATCGCCTGGGCCAGCTCGTTTTGCCCAAGGATCGCCTGAAGCAGCGCCGGCAAATTGATCTGAGACTTGGCCTGCGGCGGCCGGTTGGCCATGCACCAATCGCACAAATGGGTCGCGCATTTCTTGCCGTTGAGGATTTGCGTGAAATGCACGGTCGCCAAGGCGTCGCATTGGTCACATTTGATGTCCATGGCGTCTCAATTCAAAATTCCATCGATTTGATCTGATCTCGAAGCTTGGCCGCTTCCTCGTAATCCTCGCGGGAGATCGCCATACGCAGATCGTTGCTCAGTTTGGCCTTGGCCGAACCAACCTGCCGGTGCCTTTCCAGGTTCTTCGGCTCCTTGCCGCAGTGCCTGGTTTCGCCATGGACATTTTCAAGCAAGGCAACCAGATCTTCACGGAAGACATCGTAGTCTTGCAGGCAGCCCAGCCGGCCCGTGCTGCGGTACTCGGCAAACGAAATGCCGCAATGAGGGCATGTCGGCGTTTTTTCACGCGAACCTGGCTCGGGCAACGGTTCCAGCTCGGCCGAGGAATCGGATTTCTCAGGCGATTTGCGGCCGCCGCTGACCTGGTCCAAAAACCTCTGGGCGCAATCTTCGCAAAGATGCAATTCCTCAAAGCTCTCTTCCGAAAGCACTTCGGTGATATGCACCATGGCAGGCTTGGGACACTTTTGACAGCGCACGAATCGCTTCCTCCAGTCATCAAAGGTCAGTTATAGAACCGCGAAGGTTCCCTGGGCAGCCATTTGAAAATCAAAAAAGATAAGCGGGCCTAGTTTCTTATATTTAGTTATATGCGCCAAGCCGGCTTGTCCTTCGGGGAATCGTCTCGTTACCATGTCGGGCGATGGACACGAAATTTGGCCAGGATGGCCCCTGTCATTCAATCATAAACCGTGCCTGTCTGCACAGACGGCTGGCAAAGGCAGGATTTTGGCTGTTGCTCCTCGGACTGTTCGCGGGCCATGCCTGGCTGACCTTGTTGCCGGTGGGCGGGTGGCACGCCTGGAACGACTCGGATAGCTCGCTGCCGATGCTTCAGGGCCGCCACCCCTTGCACCTTTACCACAGCATTCTGGGCGCACGCGGTCTGGTCACGCGCGGCAATTCCACCTGCATCGATCCCCATTTT
>Ga0208492_1002138_pt1 | contig 10310 bp, 10 predicted proteins | sample Subbioar_CSW14AB_FD_184820 | JGI IMG/M metagenome (GOLD analysis project Ga0208492, IMG submission 184820) | Serpentinite rock and fluid subsurface biosphere microbial communities from McLaughlin Reserve, California, USA - CR12Mar_CSW14AB (SPAdes) | ecosystem: Environmental > Terrestrial > Deep...
GGCAGATGCTTTTTTAAATCTTCGAGATTTGAGTTGTGCGAAAGCGAAGAAAGAAAAGTTTTAATTTCTGATTCACCTTGAAAAATATCTTCATCTGCAAAAGGGTTTGCAATATTCTTTGTTCTGATTTCCGTGAACAAACGATTATTCAAATTCTCAAGTGCAGCGTTAAATTCATTGAATAGTCTTAATCCTGCTGGTCTGAATTTAAAGTCATTTCGGTTTTTCAAATGTCGTCTGCCAATTTCGCCATCAAAAACAGCAAATTGGTTAAATACACCATTGCCAACATCATCAGGAAATTTAAGTTGCAACACTCCTTCATCAGTAGTGAACTGAAAATCGGCTTTTATTGGCTTGTGCCCATTATCAAGGTGAATGTTCGGTTCAATTGGTTCCCTGTCTTTTGAATAGAACACATTCTTAAGAAGTCTTACATATCCAGATTTTCCTGCACCATTTGAGCCGTATATTATCGTAAGGTTTTCAGTTAATTCAATGGATTGATTTTCAGCCAAAGCATTAACGCCTTCAATATTTGATAAGGAGTTAAAGATTATTTGTGCTTTAAAATCATCAGAAGCGTTTGGGTTGTATGAAATAGAAAGTTCGGGTCTATCGCTCTTTTCCTGTAGGTCAAGTTCTTCAAGGAGATATGAAAATGCAGATTCATATTTGCCCTCTGTTAATTCATTACCTGATAGAATTTCAGAACAAATAAACTTTGCCCAATAGGGCAGTCCGTCAGCAAATTTCTTTACTTCCGTTTCAAGTGTTTCCACCTGCTGTTCAACTTCTGCTATTTCATTTAATTCATCCATTACTTTCTTTTGGTCTTATTGTATTTTACCTTTTCCTCTGCCACTTGCAAGGCTTTCAACGCCACGTCTTCGTCTGCTACCTCATAAACCAACTTGTCAGAAAGCCAAGAAACAAGCAAGTCGGTTTCTTTAATTTTGAAAAACTCGGCAAGCTTTATCACCTGTTCACGGTTTGCATTGCGTTGTCCTCTCTCAATTTTGCTTAAAATTGCTTGATCAATGTCAAGGAAGGCAGCAACTGTCCTCAAAGGCAAATCTTTCTCCTCTCGTAATTTTCTTATCGTTTCGCCAAAGCTGTTCATATTTCGGTTTTACATAATACAAATTTTGTATAAATTCATTTTGAATGATATTGTCAAAAATATAAAACTATTTCGGAGAATCTTTTATAAAAGCCACCAAAGTTTTCAACAGACTACCGTTCCAAAATTGTTTACATCATGTTCTATTAGCCTTTGATAATTGGATGCTAACCTTTTTTTAATTTTATACGTCATCCTCAATCCTCAGTTTTTCATGCTTAACCGTAAAATGATAAAGAAAGAATACAGCCATACCAATAATGCTTCCAATAAAAAGTATCAAATCTTTGGATTCAACCTTTGCACCCGCTGCTGCCCCTAAAGTGGAGTCCCAGGCTGCGATTATCAGCAGGACTGCATAAGCTATCTGACCTGTGCGACTGATTGTTGTGACTTTAGGTTTATTTTGCTCAGAATCACCATTTACTGCCTGAGGGTACCAGTTCGCTGATATTAAAGCTTTCGGCCTCACTTCCAGAATTTCGGCAATCTTATTAATCAGATCAGGTTCAGGAAACTCCCGACTTGCTTCGATTCTTGAATAAGAGGCTTGTGAGATGTTAAGGCCTGAGGCCATACCTTCCTGACAAACATTTTTGTAATTGCGCAGCATCCGGAGGTTCTCTCCAAAATTAAAATTTTTCATGTTGGGGACATTTAGATGGTAAATCGATTAATTAATTTCTTCTACATAATGAGCGCGTTATTTCGTATTGAATTTAATCAATCAATTTTCCCTTGTCAAGACCCACCTATTGAGGATTTCCCACTTTTATTACCAAAAACATCGATTATTAGCATTTAAAATGGGTTTTTGATAGCCCATGAATAAGTTATTCAGGCTTGAATAACTTATTCATGGGCCTTTTTTAACTTTTTTGTCAGAGAGTGCCGATTTTTATGCTACGATTCAAGTCCAATGGAAAACGAGATTTTCAACATAGTACTGGCCGAAATTTCGAAAGATCTGAAAAGGATTGTTTCCTTGCTGGAAGAGGTACGTCAGGAGCGATCTGCCGACCAGGAATGGATTGATCGTTTGGATGTTGAAAAGATATTGAGATCCAGTGAAAGCTCTATCAAAAGATATACCCGTGACGGCATACTGAAACCTGTTCGGATAGGACGGAAAAATTGGTATAAGAAGTCTGACATCTTTGAACAACTCGACAAATTTCTCAAATAATACCTTCTGAAAGCAAGCACATTTGATGTGCTCAAACAGGCCCCTGAGAGGGTTCTTGTTGGGCGATTATTGGCCTGGAAGCTCCTAAAGCCAGTTTACGCCCAAGAAAAGCCCAAGAAGAGCCTAACAAAAGCCCTGTTTTAATTCACAATTTGTCCAAAAATGCAGCAGCTTAGACAATAATTTAATGTCCACTAATTTTCTAAGAATTAGTCCTGTTGTAACATAGCCTTCCTCTGTCAACCCCCGAAGCCATACTTTCCCTTCAACTCTACCGGGGTCAAATCAGGTCAATCCGGTTCAAATCAGGTCTTATCAGGTCAGAATTTGGCACAATATAGCGTTCTGAGCAAGTTTGTGCTGTACCGGTACACAATTAACAGATTTTTTAACATTTAAATTTTTTAAAAATGGGTAAATACAAAAAAGGAATACTGGGTGCATTCTCGGGTAAGATCGGGACAGTAGTAGGCAGTTCATGGAAAGGAATTGAGTACATGAGAAGCTTACCAAAGCCAAGCACCAAAGCACCTACAGATCAGCAAATGATTCAGCGGGCAAAATTCGCTTTAGTATCTGAGTTTTTCAGATCTGCAAGTGCACTGATCAATATGGGTTACCAAAGCCTTGCTCAGGGTAAATCAGGCTATAATGTGGCTACCAGCGACTTTATCGCAGATGCAATCATCGGCACCTACCCTGATTTCGAAATCGACTACAGCAAAGTGTTGTTCAGTAAAGGTACGCTTACAGGTGCTTATGGGGTTACGGCTGTGTCTGAGCCAGGTGGTGTCAAAGTAAGTTGGGACGATAATTCCAATTCAGGCACGGCGAAAGCAAGTGATCAGATAGTCATACTGGTTTACAACCCTCAAAAGGGCCAGTTTGTGTATGACATAAACACAGGTGCTTTACGTAGTGCAGGTGAAGATATACTGCCAATGCCGGTAGAATTTGCAGGTGATACGGTCGAAGTTTGGGTAGCCTTCATGACTCCTGATAAGAAGATCTTCTCAACCAGCATGCATGTCGGACAAGTATTGATTGCTTAATTATTCAGGCAGAGTGAAGAGCTCTGCCTGCTTTTTCTAACCTAAAAAACAATAAAATGGAACTCATTCAAAAATACTTTCTGTCCTGGTATTCTCCTTTAAGCAGGGAGCATTCCACAATCCTGATGCTTCTCATAAGCTTTCTTATGTTTCCTTATCTCATCCGGATGATAGATGGATCTGCAGCAGCGATTGATCCGGGCATATTCAGCGCTGTTATTCTGGCTGCTTCGGCAGGCTTAATATTTAAAGCGCTAACCTGGTGGGTGATAAAAGCAGTTTGGCCGGTATTTGCAGAATACTCTGCCTGCCATTTTGAACGGAATTTCAGGGCATTACCCGCTAAAGAAAAGGTCCTGATTTATCTGGGATTCTATTTAACAATTTTTTATTCATTCGTTTCGGTAATGGCAGCACTTATTTAATGGCTTCTATTTCTAAAACTTAACAGTTAATAATATGGCATCTCTACAAAATGGATTATGGCTGATTTCCGGCAAAATCGGAGATAAAGTCTATGTGATCAAAAATGGCAAAAACTATGTACGTAGCTTGCCGGGAAAATCAAGCAAACTACCCACAGAAAAACAACTTGCCTGGCGTACCAGCTTTGCTATGGCCACACAGTTCTTAATGCCTATAAGCTCTTTGATCAATGAAAGCTATAGAAAGATAAATCCTAAAAAATCGGGCTTGCAGTTTAGCATCAGACAACTGCTGAAAGAAGCGCTAACAGGCGTTTATCCTCATGTTGAGATAGATCCCTCTAAAGTGATCCTGATCCGGGGGAACCTCCCGGCACCAAGCGGAAACATGACTTATGTTGCCCGAACCAATGAACTCGATTTTCACTGGCCTCAGATTTCTAATGACTATCAAAACTTCAGCGATGAACTTGGTATCCTCATCTGGTGTCCTACACTCAATGAATTCTATTCCGAACTTAATTCAGGTGTACACCGGGATCAGGAATTTTGCACCATTCCCATACCTCTGGAATTTAAAGGACAGGAAATTCATGTTTGGCTATTTTACAGATCCACGGATCATCGTTCCTTCTCAAATACTACCTATATGGGACAAGTACATGGGCAACGATAATCTTGACAAAATAGACATTATACGATCTTATTTAAACTTAAGCATTCATGAATACAAAATATAAGTATGCGAACGGATTGATGGCTTTCTTCATAGAGGTATCAGTTTGCTTTTTCTTCTTCCCGTTCTCTTTTAGCTCCGCAAAGACCAATCAACTGAGTGAAAAATCACAACAATTAAGGAGGCAAGTCAGGGATATCTATACCTCACAAATAGGCATCCGCGAGCAGGGAACAAATTCAGGTCCACGGGTGCAGCAATACCTGAGCTATGTAAACCTTCCGGCAGGAAATCCCTGGTGTGCTGCTTTTGTGTGCTGGGTCTTGGGTAAGGCAAATGTACCGAATCCCCGAACAGCTTGGTCGCCGGATTTGTTTAAGCCCAACAGAATAATCTGGGAGAGGGCTGAAAGCGGAATGGTTAAAGTTGAAAGCAGAAAGCTGAAAGTCGAAAGCAGGGCAGGGAGCCAGGAATCAAGACACTCACGCATAGCATACACCTATCCGAACAGACAGACAACTGATAACAGGCAACAGGCAACTCCGAGTACCGGTGATATTTTCGGCATCTACTTCCCCGACAAGAAGCGAATTGCCCATGTGGGTTTCGTTGATCAATGGGAAGGCACGTGGCTTCTTACTGTTGAAGGGAATACCAATGCATCAGGCAGCAATGAAGGAGATGGGGTTTACCGCAAAAGAAGACTCGTAAAATCTGTCTATAAGGTTTCAAGATATATTAATCACTGAAATATCATTCATGTCAGGAATTGAAAATGAATAACAAGAAAAATAATCAAATGAAAATACTAAACAGGATAATTCTTGGCAGTTTTGTATTGATCTCCGGATATCATGCAAGCTGCAGCAGATTACTGAGTTCTGAAAGGAACAAAGTAAAGCTGATTCAAAAAGATGATGTAATATTATCTGATGAACAATCAGAATTACTTCACGGAAATCATGTAGTGCAGCTAACAGATTCGAGCCACAAGATTTTTAAGATTGAGATCTTCCCTCTTGATACCTTTAGCTTTTCTTTGAAAGATGGATTTAAAGGAATGGCGTCAAGAATCGAGCTTAGTGGTTTAGAACGTGGTGTAATAAAAGTCTCAGACAGTACAGGTTTTAAGTTTGAGAAGAAAGAGTCCCTGCAGTTTGAACGGGAAAACAAAATAATTACCGGAGCAACCCAAAATACTAAGGAGGTTAAAAGAAATTCTACATTCGGGTATTGGGGTATGTTTTTAGGAGGGTTTATAATCGCGTTATTGGGTCTTTTTCAGATATACAAACGATTCAAAGCTATCCGATCTTAAGTTGACAATATCATTAACCACTCCTATAATCACAGAAGCATCATTAGCTTCAGCAAAGAATCTTCACCTTTCAATAAAGGTCACCATCAGACATCTTAATTCAACAATCAACACACCAAACTATCAATTATCAACTATCAACTTATAACCTAATAAGCTCTCTGGTTCTTCCCTTCTACCCAGTTCATAAAGGCTTTATTAACGACCTTATTTCCTCCCGGTGTAGGATAGTTTCCGGAGAAATACCAGTCGCCAAGATGGGCCGGCGTAGCTCTGTGCAGATTCTCAAGCGTTTGGTAAATAACATGCACTTCACTGCTGATCTCTTTTGGAGTGATAATTTTAGCTATTCTGTCAGAAATCTCCTGATCTGTAAACTGGCTGTAAATCTCCTGAACATAGTTGACAGTCTGTTTATTACCCAATTTTTCTGATTCGAGACAATTTTTGTATACCTGCTGAATCAGATCTTCCTTTCCTGATTCTTTCAAAAGAGAGATTGCTGCTTCGAATGCAACAAATTCTCCCATTCTTGACATATCAATTCCATAACAATCAGGATATCTGATCTGAGGAGCTGAAGAAACTATAATAATCCTCTTAGGGCCCAGACGATCAAGAATTCTCAGGATACTTTGCTTGAGGGTGGTTCCACGTACTATAGAATCGTCCAGAATGACCAGATTATCAGTACCCTTGTTGATCAGACCGTAAGTGGTATCATAAACATGGGCAACCATATCCTGCCTGTCGGCATCCTGAGTAATGAAAGTACGGAGTTTAACGTCCTTAATAGCAATTTTCTCTACTCTGGCAGACATATTCAGAACTTCTTCCAGCTCAGCATCGGATATCTTATCAGCTCTTTTCAGAAGTGTTTCCTTTTGGAAATCTCTTAAATATTTGTGTACCCCCTCTACCATTCCGTAGAAGGCAACCTCCGCTGTATTAGGAATATATGAAAATACTGTATTCTTTAGATCATAGTTAATGGCTTCGAAAATCTGCGGACAAAGGAATAATCCCAGATTTTTTCTTTCCTTATAGATATCGGCATCGCTTCCTCTTGAGAAATAAATCCGTTCAAATGAACATGATTTTGGAACTTCCGGGTCACGGAACTGCTCCTCGGTTACCTTACCGTTCTTCTTGATAATTAAAGCATGACCGGGTTTAATCTCCTTCACAGATTCAAGCGGAACATTAAAAGCAGTCTGAATTGCAGGTCTTTCAGAAGTTACAATAACAATTTCATCATCCTGATAGTAAAAAGCAGGACGGATACCTACCGGGTCACGCATCACAAATGCATCTCCATGGCCCATGATTCCACTGATAGTATAACCTCCATCCCAGGTTTTCGCAGAACGGCGCAAAATTGAAGCCACATCAATGTGTTCGGCTATCTGATGGCTGATCTGCTCATTGGTAAAGCCTTCTGTTTTATATTTATCAAAAAGGATTTGATTCTCTGTATCAAGGAAATGACCGATTTTTTCCAGAACCGTAACGGTATCTGTTCTTTCTTTAGGATGCTGACCAAGCTCAAACAGTTGTTCAAGCAATTCATCCACATTGGTCATATTGAAGTTACCACTGACAACCAGATTTCTGGTCATCCAGTTATTCTGGCGTAAAAACGGATGACAACTTTCAATACTGTTTTTACCATGAGTTCCATAACGCAGATGCCCCATCAGAACTTCTCCAGTGAAACTTATATTTTCCTTTAACCATTCTGCGTCATGCAATTTTTCAGGTGTCTCACGCTGAACATCCGCAAATTTCTTCTGAACATATTCAAATATCTCTGAAACAGCACCGGAACCCATTGCCCTGTAACGGCTGATATATCGGTTACCCGGCGGAACATCGAGCTTAATAGTAGCAATACCCGCACCATCCTGCCCGCGATTATGCTGTTTTTCCATCAACAAATACAGTTTATTCAGACCGTAAAGTGCCGTGCCGTATTTTTGCTGATAATAAGATAGAGGTTTTAGTAGACGAATAAGTGCAATTCCGCACTCATGTTTGATCTGGTCGCTCATAAATAGTTCTGAGAATGCAAAAGTAGATATTTAATCCCTAAGAAGTCAAGTAATTCAGCCGGAAAATCGTCTGACTTATGACATATTTTTCAACCTGCTCAAATGATGTCGGCAATCAGAGAAGGAAAGACAATAAGCACGAGCAATAAAATAGCCAGAAACAAGCCCAAATAGGCTTTGGGAGTCTTTTTAAAATCTACGACCTGATTTTGTGGTCCTCTGAGAAATGCGTTCAGAGGAATCTTGAAGTAATAAAACAAGGAAACTACCGTACTGACCGCTGCAGTAATAATCATAATGAGGATTATTGCCGAGTTTGTACTGCGATATGCTTCAATTGCAGAAGAAAACACGAGAAATTTAGCAGTAAACCCGGCGGTAGGCGGCAAACCGGTTAACGAAACGAGAACTATAACGAAAGCTGTCATCAAAAGGACATTAGCTTTCCCCAGACCTTTGTAATCATCGATAAGCAGTTTACCACTTTGCTCTTCTATCTCATCAACAATCAGAAAAGCAGCCATATTCATCAGAATGTATATGGCCATATAAAAGATCAGAGCTTTAAAGCCACTGCCCTGAAGTGCAAATAGAGCCATCAACATAAATCCGGTATGACCAATTGAAGAATAGGCCAACATTCTCTTCACATTATTCTGCCAGACAGCTGTGAAATTCCCTACCAGCATACTGACTATAGCCAGAACGGCAAGAATCATATTAAAATCAGGATTTTTAACTTCATTCAGACCTCCGTCATACTGAAAAATCGGCATCAGTCTGATCAGAAGTGCGAATCCTGCTATCTTGGGGGCAGTAGAAAGAAAAGCAGTAACCGGTGTAGGTGCCCCTTCATAAACATCCGGAACCCAGAAATGAAGCGGAACAATTGAAAGTTTAAATGCAATTCCAACAAACAGCAAAATTATCGCAACAGCAAATGACAAACCTGACACACCGTCAAAGGCATTCATAAATACTGCATCATTGAAATTAAGTGTACCGGTAAAACCATAAAGCAATGAAATTCCATACAACATGATTGCTGAACATACTGCTCCAAATAATGCATATTTCATTGCAGCTTCTGTCTGACTCTTATCTGCAGAAATATAAGAGACCATCAGATAGGATCCCAAAGACACCATTTCAACAGAAATATAAACCATTAACAGATTCACAGACATGGCCATCAGATTCATTCCCAGAATTGTGGCCAGCAGAATAGCAAAAAGATCACCAGTGCCTTTGAGATGATTTTGAAGAGGAGCATGATACCTGATAAAAAAGGCAAACAATAAAGCCGAAAAACAGAACAGCAACTTAAATAGTATGGCAGCATGATCCAGCCTTAACATACCTCCAAAAAGAATTACAGGATCTGTATTCAGCAAACCAGCCGAATGAACTCCAAAAAGCACTAAGGTAAAAACAGTAATCCCAAAACAAAGTTGAGTAAATCTCTTTGACAGGAACAGATCGGCTATAATCACCAAAAGAAAACCTGCAACAATAATTAACTCACCATAAAAATGAGATAAACTCAGCAGTGTATCATTAATTGAGGATGATATAAAAGGGATCAGCTTGTTCATCAACCGGTAATTAATTGAACAAAAGCAAGTACTGAGGCATTCATCTTTCCAAACAACAGTGATGGGAATATACCCAGAAGCAAAGCAAGTGCTGCCAGCGGTATTAAAGCAATTTTCTCACGTGTATTCACATCATGCATTGCAAGCTTCCACTCCTCTCCTCCCTTTAAGCGGATTTGACCAAAAAACATTCGCTGAAGTGTCCATAAAAAGTAGGCTGCACTTAAAAGAATACCAACAGATCCGCCAATTGCCATCCATTCAGGTATATGTACTGAAGTAAATGCTCCGATTAAACTAAATGCTTCTGCTATAAATGCCGAGAAGCCGGGTAAGCCGAGAGAAGCAAAAAATGCAATCATCACAAAAGCAGAAAACTCTGGCATCAGTTGAGAAAGTCCTCTGAAACTGGATATTTCGCGATCATGAACACGATTATAAATCATACCAACAAGGAAGAACAGCATAGCAGAAAGTGCTCCGTGACTGATCATCTGATACATCGCACCGCTTACACCTTCAGTTGTAGCTGAAGCGATACCCAAAAGAACAAAACCCATATGTGATACCGAAGAGTAGGCAATCATCCGCTTAAGATCTGACTGTGCCAGAGCATTTAATGCTCCGTAAAGTATTGAAATCATTCCGATCAGTCCGACCCACCAGGATGATTGAATTGCTGCATCAGGAAATATGCTGTAACAGATCCGGAGTATACCGTATCCACCCACTTTAAGCAATAAGCCGGCAAGAATAATGGATACGGGAGTTGGAGCTTCCACGTGAGCATCAGGAAGCCAGGTATGAAGCGGAACTATCGGAACTTTGATTGCAAAGGCAATAAACAGGACGATAAACGCCAGTAGCCTTGCTGAAATTCCAAA
>Ga0208492_1002140_pt1 | contig 10305 bp, 9 predicted proteins | sample Subbioar_CSW14AB_FD_184820 | JGI IMG/M metagenome (GOLD analysis project Ga0208492, IMG submission 184820) | Serpentinite rock and fluid subsurface biosphere microbial communities from McLaughlin Reserve, California, USA - CR12Mar_CSW14AB (SPAdes) | ecosystem: Environmental > Terrestrial > Deep...
CCGTCCCCGTTCCCCGTCTCCGTCCCCCCGTTGACTTCCGCCCCCAGCCTGCCAAGATTACCTCCCCGCCGGAACCGTCCCGGCCCGATGCTTTTGGAAGGATGATTCTCGAATGGCTCACTCCCGCACTGCGAAGAAGCGCGTCCGTCAGAATGCCACCAGCCGCGCTCTCAACCGCTGGCGCCTCCGCGACATGCGCGTCGCCATGAAGGACTTCACCGAGAAGCTCATGCACGGCACCGCCGCCGACGCCACCGAGTCTTTCAAGAAGCTCGTCCCCGTCATCGACCGCACCGCCCAGAAGGGCGTCATCCACAAGAACCAGGCCGCTCGCCGCAAGAGCCGCCTCGTCGCCCGCCTCAAGGCCAAGCAGGCCGCGAAGTAAACCGAACCCCCAACACACGCTTCATGACCCAACGCCCGCGCCCCAAAGCGCGGGCGTCTTTCATTAACCGTGCCACGACCGTGCTCTGACGGTCGTGCCCTCTTCCGTTACATTGCGCGCTTCGATGTCCCGCGCCCGCACCAACTCCCGCGCCCCCATGTACAGCAAGCCCCTCGGCCGCGCCAAGGACACCTACTCCCACCTCGCCACCCGCCCCCTCCACGTCCTGGTCTTCCTCCTCCCCCTGATGGTCCTCTACGAGGTCGGCTCGATCCTCTACCTCTCCGACCCCGGCCAGGGCGTGATGGAAACCATCGCCGCCCGCCGCATCCTCGGCGGCTTCTTCGAGCTCTTCGGCCAGGCCAGCTTCCACCTCCCACCCATCGTCCTCGCCGTGGTCCTGCTCGTCTGGCACTACCTCGAAAAGGACAGCTGGAAGATCCGCCCCCACGTCCTCCTCGGCATGCTCCTGGAGAGCTGCCTCTGGGTCCTCCCCGTCCTGGTCCTGGGCCACCTCATCCTCCTCGGTGCCCGCCCATCTCCAGCCATGGCCGCCCCCCTCGCCGAATACACCCGCGAGGCCAAGCTCACCCTTGCCATCGGTGCCGGCATCTACGAAGAGCTCCTCTTCCGCCTCATCCTCATCACCGTCCTGCACCTGGTCCTGGTCGACATGCTCAAGCTCAAAAGCATGACCGGCTTCGCCATCGCGGCCGTCGTCTCCGCCCTCTCCTTCGCCATGTACCACGACGTCGCCCGCCGCGACACCGTCAAGTTCATCTTCCTGGCCGGCGCCGGCGCCTACTTCGCCGTGCTCTACATCTCCCGCGGCTTCGGCATCGCCGTCGCCACCCACGCCCTCTACGACATCGTGGTCCTCATCGGCATGTCCAAAGACCCCGCCTGACCGCCTGATAACCCCGGAAAATCGGGTGGAAAGCCTGTCCACGCCCGTGCTAAACTGACCCTCGTCAGGGCAGTGAAGGGAGCACCCATGGGCCTCAACTTCGCGATCGATGCGCTCTACGCAACCGGCTGGACCCCCATCAACCCCGCCCGGTGCAAGAACGGCCCCGACAACCGCAGCTACCCCGATGAGCAGGGCATCCGCGACACCTTCGCCCAGCACGGCTGCACCCTCACCATCCGCCACGTCCAGCTCTTTGACTGCTACCGCGCCGAATGGCGCGAGCAGACCGGCGACGCGATCGCCGGCGCCGTGGTCGGCCAGACCGCCGAGGAAGCCGCCGTCTACGCCCTCAGCCAGCTCCGCCGCCAGGTCCTGACCGCCGACGCCGCCGTCAAGTCCTAACCGGCTTGCCCCCCCCGGCCACCCCACCTACGCTTCCCCCCACTGGACCACGACCGAGTTCGTGCAAGCTGGCCCCATCGTCTAGCCCGGTCCAGGACGTCAGGTTCTCATCCTGAAAACAGGGGTTCGAATCCCCTTGGGGTCACTTCGACGCCCTGCGAGCAATCGCAGGGCGTTGCACTTTTTGGCACAGGTCCGCACGCCATCAGCACTTGCGACTCAGTTTGCGAGTCGGTGCGATTCGACGCGGGAGGACGCTGCGCCGCATTTTGCGCCGCGAGTGCGCCGGATTCTGCGCCGCTTTGGGCAGCACCCTTCTCGAAGTGAGCGTCCACGACCTGGAGGTAGTGGTTCTGAGCCACCGCCTGCGTGTTCCCCAGCCACGCGCACACGACGTGGATCGGGTAGCTCTCGGCGAGCTCGGTCTGGCGTGTGGCCCGCAGGTTGTGGAAGAGCTTGGGCCAGGGCTTCACGCCCGCGCGGGTGATGATGCGCTGGAACTGCGTCCGCAGGTTGACGCCCGGGTCGCGGTACTTCGTGATGACGTGCTCGGCGCCGGGTTCCGCGGCCTCGAAGACCTCGAGCAGGTGGGGCTTGAGCTCGGGGAAGAGCGGCAGCACCCGGAACTCCCGCCCCTCGTGCCCCTCGGTCTTGGGAGACCGCACGGTGATGCGGCCGCGTTCCCAATCGATGTCCTGCCACCGGAGGCCCAGGTGCTCGCTGGGGCAGCGGAGGCCGCCGTAGCGGGACAGGGCGAAGAGGAGCCGCCACTCGGGGTCGGGACAGGCGGCGAGCACCTTGTCGGCGTCAGCCCTGGGGATGAAGGCCATCCGGTCGCGGTTGGTCTGCCCGCCGGCCTTGACGTCGGTGAGGGGGTTCTCGGTCAGCATCCGCCACTTGATTCCCTGCCGGAAGAACTGGCGGGCGGTCTTCACACGCTTGGCCACGGTCGCGTCGGCAAGTCCCTCGTCCCGCATGGCCTGCCGCCAGCGGTCACACTCGAGGGGCGTGATGGTGGCCAGCAGGCGAGCGGCCCCGAAGTGCTTCTCCAGCGAAGCCCGGGTCTGCCTGTAGGTGGTGGCGGTGCCCTCCTTCACGTTGAGGGTCTCGAAGTAGGCGTCCAGAAGCTTGGCGAGGGTGGGGTTCACCCGCTCGCGGGAGGGGATCAGACCGGCGCGGGCAAGCTTCTCGTGGGTCTTGTCGTCCCGCGAGTCCACCCACTTCGCGAGATCCTGGTCCATGCGGCCGGTGATGTTGGCCGTGATGAGGTTTTCGATGCGGAGCGCGAAACTCTCGGCCTGCTTCACGTCGCACTTTCCGAGGCGGAAGGTGCGGCGGGCGGCGGAGCCGTCCAGCCACTGGATGCGCTTGCGCCCGTCGGGGTCACGGATGACGCTGGCCATAGACTAACCCTCCTTCTTGCGGGCATTGCTCGGAACAAGCTTCAACCCCAAGCACTTACAAACCTTATCGATGCTCCCACTTCTCAGCTCGAGCCCACTGACTACGAACCGGGAAAGTGCGGATTCGGGAACGCCGGACTTTCGGGCGATCTCCGCCCGAGTCAAACCGCTCTGGTTGATCGCTCTTCGAAGTTGATCGCTCACGCTCATCTCCCGGCATCATACGTCAGACTTGCTTTTCAGCAAGTGCGATCAGTCTCCGCCGATGTACTCGATTGTGGCTGCTCCGTGCCCTGGCCTGCCGCTGCTGCCGCGGTGAACTCGCTTGATGACGCCCAAGGCCTCCAAACCGTTTAGCCAGTCCCAAGCACGGACGTGGGTCACGCCAAAGAGGTGACCGAGCTGGTGGGAAGAGAGTTTGAAAGGTCCCCGCATGATGAGGCTCAGCTCACGCAGCATCGTGATGACCAGACGCGACCGCTCGGTGCGGGCCGCCATCGCGATCTTCGGAGGTGTGGCGGTTTGTGCACGCAGAAATGCCTCTGCCGCAAAGTTCTTCCTACCGAGGGGGATCTTCGCGAGCGGCCATGCCCGCGCGAACTTCATCCAGCCTTCGTCCCAGTCAGTATTCGAGATGTACGGGGCTGCACGCCTGAACCACTCGTCGAAGTAGGGCTGAGCCTCGGCGAGAGTGGCCAGCCCCGCGTTGAGTTTGAGCCCGCGCGCCAGTTCAAAGGTCTTCGAATCGTGCTTCCCGGGCCCTCTGGGCACCGTTTCCTCGATTACGCGTTCCGGTGACCACTGCTCATCCTGGTCAGCGAGAGAGGGGGGTACAGGGTCTGCAGGGACTGCGGGGTAGGCAGGGAAGGCAGGGACCACAGGAGTCGGTTTTTCATCCCCGTTCTCCCTGTCTTCACTGTTCTCCCTGTTCTCCCCCCCAACCCCACGACCAGCTTCAAGCAAAAACTCCTTCCAGCGTTCCGGAAGCTCGGCCACTGCAGCCTGCGAAGGGTCCGACGACAGCTCCCATGAGTAGCGACGCCCACTGCGGTGCACCGATCCGGACGCGACCACGAACCGCCCATCAGACATGATGTCCACGCCGACCCCCAGATCGCCCCGCGTTTCGCCCGGGACGTCTCGGTAGAAGAGGTGGCGGCCCCCGTCGCCGGTGAGAACCTCGACAGTGGGCGGGAGCGGGCCAAGCAGCGCGACCAGTTCGTCCAACGTCTCATCGCCGCCGTGCCGCGGATCGATGTCGATAACCAGCAAGTTCGAGATTTCACCCGTGGCAATACCGACATTGGCATTCGGCCAGGTCGACCACCAGCCGCGGATCACGGTCTGGTTCGTAGTCGCGGAGTAAGCACCGTTGGTGAGGGTCCCAGTCGCGTAACGCGGGTGCTTGCCGATGTGCCGGCACGCTGAGCACTTTGAGCAGGTGCAGCATGCTTTCTCCCCGCAGTACAGAGGCTCATACAACGCGATCACCGCGAACCCCCACGCCGCGCATTCGAGTGCGGAGGTCAGTTGCGGGCTTGAGCTGGTTGCGATAGGATCTGGTGTCGAAGACTGCTTGTTGACGCCCGCCCCGCCTGATACCGGGGCGGCGTCTTTTTTGGGGGGCATGTCTAGCCTCCTTCGGTGATGCTCGCGATGTACTCGCGGAGGCGGTCGAGGGGGTAAAGGACGCGGCGCTGGATGCGGACGTGGGGCACCTGTCCGGTGCGGGTCAGCTCGTGCAGGGTGCGGGGGCTGATGCAGAGGAGTCGAGCTGCCTCGGTGACCGGAACGAGGATGGGGTCGAGGGGCCTCTGGCTTTCGGCTTCGAAGTGGGTCAAGCGACACCCCCTTGATCACGGCGGGCGTCGATGGCGTTCAGCTCGTGGCGGACCTGGGCGATAGCGACCACTGAGTAGAGCCGCAGCATGCCGGCGCGTGCAACCGGCTTGATGTGGGCGCGAGTGGCCAGCACGCGGAGCACCCGGTGCAGGGGAGCTCCAAGTTCCTCGGCAATCTTGCCGGACGTGATGAGGGACGGGGGTGTCGACACGGCAGCCTCCTGCCGGACACTGTGGCCGGCAAAGAGCCTTGCCGCGCTCGCCCCTCTGATGGGAAAAACCTCAAATCTGGGCGGCCACGGCGTCGCCAGGGGCGGTTTGCGTCCCTCATCGCGCTCCCCGAGCGCTCCGAGCGCCGGGGCCGAGCGCTCAGTTCCGAGCGCGGCGCTTCCGCCTGGAACTAGCACGAGCGTCCTTCGCCTGCTCATCCACGAGCCGGGCGAGCTGGACATCACCGTCGCCGAGTTCGGCAACATCTCTAGGATCTCGTGAGAGCCTTAGCTGCTTACTCCGCAGTGTTTTCCATGCGGGGGTGTTACGCACGGTCTTGTCGGAAACCCCCAGACGCTCCGCCCATTCTCCCGACGAAAGATGTTTGAACCCCTTATCTCGGGACAGCAGGTCCATGGCGCGGGCGTTCGCCGACGCCGCCTTGGCTTTTGGCCTCGTCGTCTTTCTACTGTGCTCAGCTATGACCCCGTCAAGCTGGTGAAGCAGCGCCACCGCATCCACTAGGGTTTCCTCTGTACGGAGCTCGGCCTCGCGTAGGAACTCACGGCCGCTCCCCACAAGCGCTCGGGCAACGTCAGCGGCGAGGCAGAGTGTGAACTTGAGGTCGCACTCGGTAGAATCGACCAAGTCGCGAAAGGTCCCGGCCAAGATGCCGAACTTCCGCCGCTGGTCGCGAGCGTCCAGAAGCGAGCGAGTTGCTTCCATGATTTTGGTAGGATCGTCAGATTGGGCTAGGGCCACGCGGGCGCTCAGCGCTTCGGCGTAGGCTCGCGCCGTAAATGCATGAACGGCGAATAGGGTGCCCGTTTTCGGCTTCGGGGACGTTTTCTCGCCGAAGTGGAAGTTCCCCTCGGCCGCCTTCGAGAACTCAGCCTCGGCTTGACGCAGTTCCGCCACACGCTCTTTCAGGATGTTGAGGTGGACGTCGGCCGCTAGCTTGTCAATGTCTTCCTCGGTCATTGGCACACCTCTTGGCACGGTCGGACTCTCCCTTGCTGACCGCATTATGGCGAGGGTGTTAAGCCCAGAGAAGTGTGCCAACTTGCCGGGCGTCCCTGAGGACCGCTTTCCGACTGCCTTCCACCAGCCCCGTCCGCCAGCCACATACCGCCACAATCGAGCCAATCCCTTCGCCACGAACCACGTCATGCGGACACCGATGGCGGCTTTGGGCGAGTCCGAAGGGCTTTGTCGCGTTCCTACCGAGTTTCGCCGGGATACTCAACCTCGGCGTCCCCACCGACGGGTGTGCATTCCTGGGCAGTAATGAAGGGTAGAAACTCCACCTCTTGAGTGTCATAGTGCACCAAGGGCGGACCGCTCCAGCGTCATGACGAGCGCGCACGGCGCGCTAATCACCGGGGAAGTCAACACCTCTCACCGACCGCCTCTCCACCCGACGCCTCCGAGAGGGGCCTGCCGCTCGGGCAGATTGGGCAAAACAATGGCTCCACGCGCGGCGCGGCCTTGCTGGCGCCAGAGGACGTTGGGCCGGAAACACGCGCGAGGACGAGGCTCAAACCTTCGGAGACGTTTACCGACAAGTTCTTCAGTACGGCATTGGTACGCTGATCCTTCGGACGTTGAAGCGCTGCCAAGCCCGACTTGAGCCGATGGCCTTAAGGCCCGACATTCCAGCTCACCCGCGGCTGTTTTGCCTTGTGGTACACTCCTCGGCTCGTTGAGCCGGGTGGAGTGAGCTCCGATCAACACATTGGACCGTTTCAGCGTGTCTCAGCCACAAGCCGCCAACCTGCGTCCCTCGACTGGGAACATCGTTCGGGTTCGGAGTCGCACGTACGTTGTTGACTCGGTGGATGGTGGCGTAAGTCCCAACGGAATGCCGCCAGTTCGGCTTGCGTGCATTGATGATGACGCCCAGGGGCAGACACTTGAAGTAGTTTGGGACCTTGAGCTCGACACCGAAATCCTGAACAACGAAGCGTGGCAGACGCTTGGAACGAAGGGCTTCGATCCCGCTCGCCACTTTGCCGCGTACCTGCACACCCTTCGATGGAACTGCGTCACCGCCACTGATCCCAAGTTGTTTCAGGCGCCCTTCCGCGCCGGCATTCGGATCGACGCCTATCAGCTCGAGCCACTCCGCAAGGCCCTGCTCTTGCCCCGTGTGAACCTGTTTATCGCTGATGACGTCGGCCTCGGCAAGACGATCGAGGCCGGACTCATCGCGAGCGAGTTGCTCCTGCGGCGACGAGTCCGAGACATCGTTGTGGCTTGCCCGCCATCCATGATTCCGCAATGGAAGGACGAACTCGAAGCCCGCTTTGGCTTGACGTTTGAGGTTCTCGACCGCGCGTATCTCGAGCGCGTCCGCGAAGAGCGCGGATACAGCGTCAACCCCTGGACCACGTTCCCGCGTTTCCTCGTGTCCCACAAGCTGCTCATCGACGAGACATACGCCGCTCCGATGCGTGACTGGCTGGACAACCTCCGGCCGGGCTCACTGTTGATCCTCGATGAAGCCCACCATGCGGCGCCGTCCAGCGGCACCAGGTACGCGATCGACTCGCGAATCACCAAAGCTGTACGCGATCTGGCGCCCCGGTTCGAGCACCGTCTGTTCCTTTCTGCCACGCCCCACAATGGCCACTCCAACAGCTTCTCGGCGCTGCTTGAGCTCATGGACCCGCAGCGATTCACCCGCGGCGTCAAGGTCCGAGCCAAAGACCTGGACCCGGTCATGGTGCGGCGACTGAAGGACGATGTCCGCGAGGTTGCGGGAGGGTTCCCGAGGCGTCTGGTAAAGCAGGTAGACCTCTCCGGCCTTCCTGAGGATGCTCCTGAACTCAAGCTTTCGAGTCTTCTCGATCAGTATCGCCAGGTGCGGTTGCAGCGGGTCGCAGGCGCCACGAAGCGGAAGCAGGCGGAGGCGATGCTCCTGATTTCCGGCCTCCAGCAGAGACTTCTTTCCTCTGTCGAGGCGTTCGCTCGCACGCTCGCGGTGCATCGGCGCACCATGGAGAAGGTCTGGGCCGGTGAAGTAGTGGCGGGCGGCAAGCCTACGCCTCCCCCGTCCAAGTCTCAGATGGAGCTGGTTACAGGCGACCTCGATGCCGATGACGACCGGTGCGGCCTGGGTGAATCTGAGCTGGCCCAACTTGAGGAAGCGGCGATCGCCGCGACAACCGAGTCAACAGCCGGCAGGGCAACACCCAGCGACATCGCCCGAGAGAAAGATCTTCTCACGCAAATGGAGAAGGTCGCTCACGTCGGCCGCGGCCTCCCCGACGCGCGCATCCACCACCTTGTCGAATGGATCCGGAAACACATGTGTGAGGGTGTCAGGCTTCCAGGGCAACTCGCACCCAAGCCCGGAGCCAAGTGGTCCGATCTGCGCATCCTGATCTTCACCGAATACGAGGACACCAAGCGCTACGTGGTCGAGATGCTCCGGGCAGCCATCGCTGGTACTGACGCTGCGGAGCATCGAATCGAGGTCTTCCACGGCCCGACGCCTCCTGATAAACGAGACGCCATCAAACGAGCCTTCAACACCCCGCCGGCGAAACACCCCGTTCGCATTCTTGTCGCGACTGATGCGGCCCGCGAAGGCCTCAATCTCCAGGCGCACTGCTGGAACCTCTTCCACATGGATGTGCCGTGGAACCCCAGCCGCCTCGAACAGCGCAATGGTCGCATCGACCGCAAACTCCAGCCCAACCCTGAGGTCTACTGCCACTACTTCGTCTACACGCAGCGAGCCGAGGACCGAGTGCTCAAGGTGCTGGTCGAGAAGACCAAACGTATCCGGGACGAACTCGGCAGCCTTTCGCAGGTGCTCGAGGGTCGCCTCACGGACATGATCCGGCATGGCATTCGCCACGCCGATGCCGATAAGCTCGCCGCGGCGATCGAAGCCGAGGATTTGGACAAGGACCATCGGGCGGTCACCGAGGAGGAACTCGAGGCCGCACGGGAGCGCCAGGATGCGCTGCGGAGGCAGGTAGACACGCTCCGCAACCGCATCAACGATGCCCGGAAGTGGATCGGGCTCGACAATGATTCCTTCCGCGACACGCTTTCCTGCTCTCTTGAGATGATGGGCGCGGAACCCCTCAAGGCCAGCTCCGGGCCCGACGGTCAATCGCGGTACGTGTTCCCGAATCTGGATACCCGCCACGGGGCGGACCCCACATGGGCGGACACCCTCGACACTCTCCGTGCCCTACCAAAGGATGGCCAGGGACTGTTCGAGCGGCGCAAGGCTTCTCCGATCCGCCCGGTCGTCTTCGAGCCACCGAACGGGATTGATGACGACATCGTGCAACTCCACCTCGAGCACCGCGTCGTCCAGCGGCTGCTCGGCCGATTCCTCGCACAAGGCTTCGTACACCACGATCTCTCTCGCGCGTGCCTCGCGCAGAGTGCCGACGCAATCCCCCGCGTTGTTCTCCTCGGGCGTCTTTCTCTCTATGGAAAGGGCGCGGTTCGGCTTCACGAGGAAGTCCTCACGGTCACATCCCGCTGGGCTGAGGCCGCGGGCCGTCGGTCGCCGCTCGTGCCCTACGGCCGCGATGCTGAAGCCAAGACCATGGAGTTGCTCGAGCAGTCCCTGAAAGCCGGAAGCGGGGCAAAGGTGCCATCCGCGATCGCCGACAAGCTCCTGGCCTCCATCTCCAAGGACATCGAAGACCTCCTGCCGCACCTCGAGTCCCGCGGCCAAACGGCTAAACGCGAGGCCGACGCCAAGCTCAATGAGCGGGGCCGTCTCGAGTCCGAGGCGATGCGCAACATCCTCGAGGAACAGAAGCAGAGGGTCATCAAGGAGCTCGGCAAAGCGCCTGACCCGCAGATGCTCCTTGACTTCTCGGCTGACGAGAAGCGCCAGCTCGAGCTGAACCGGCGTGCCTGGGATCGCTTCATCATGAACGTCGATGGCGACCTGAAGCGCGAGCCCGCACGCATCCTCGACTTCTACAACGTCGCCTCGTTCCGAATCGAGCCCGTCGGGCTCGCGTACCTCTGGCCCGTCACCGGATAACCAAACCTCTGCATGTCTTCCGAAGCCACCATCCGCGACCGAGCGATCAGAGACCACCAGGCGTGGCTGGGCTACCTCCAGCCCGACGGCCTGGTGGTGTCGCCGGCGGCGCTGGTGGATGCCCAGGTCCT
>Ga0208492_1002141_pt1 | contig 10301 bp, 10 predicted proteins | sample Subbioar_CSW14AB_FD_184820 | JGI IMG/M metagenome (GOLD analysis project Ga0208492, IMG submission 184820) | Serpentinite rock and fluid subsurface biosphere microbial communities from McLaughlin Reserve, California, USA - CR12Mar_CSW14AB (SPAdes) | ecosystem: Environmental > Terrestrial > Deep...
GACCAAAGGGAAACGTTGTCGCCCAGTCCGTCCGGTGGTTTCCACCAAGAAAGACAGTCAGGCCATGTGCGACCGAACAGAACGCACCCAGCTTCAGGTTCGCGCCTTCTCCCCACTGGCGGATGGTGGCCGTCTCGAGTCCATAGGTGAAGCGTCCGACTTCGATCGATGACTGCCCGACCTGCCCATAGCGTATCTTGTCCGGCGGACCATCCAGGACCAGTCCACGGGCATCGGGCGACTTCCGCTTCCACCAGGCCATTGTGCATCCATGCAAGCCGATCCTGGGGGCCACAATATCAGTCAAAGACGGGACGGCAATTCCCCGCTGCCATGACCGCAAGCTGTTGCCAACAGGACCGACTATGTTCTGGCCAAAAAAATGAAAAACGCGGCAACGGTATACCGCGTTTTTCGGAACTGTATAGACGGTCGATCAGCGCTTGGAGAACTGGAACGAGCGGCGGGCCTTCGGCTTGCCGTATTTCTTGCGTTCGACGACACGGCTGTCGCGGGTCAGGAAGCCTGCCGCTTTCAGCGCGCCGCGGAGCGCGGGTTCATAGAGCTGCAGCGCTTTCGAGATGCCGTGCTTCACCGCACCGGCCTGGCCCGAGAGACCGCCACCGGCGACGGTCGCGTAGACGTCGAACTGGCCTTCCACGTTCGCCACGGTGAAGGGCTGCTTCAGGATCATCTGCAGCACGGGGCGGGCGAAGTAGACCGCCATTTCCTTGCCGTTGACCACGACCTTGCCGGAACCGGGCTTAACCCAGACGCGGGCGACCGCGTCCTTGCGCTTGCCGGTCGCGTAGGAGCGGCCCAGCTTGTCGCGCACCTGTACACGAACGGGGGCTTCCACGGCGGCGGGAGCAGAGCCGACAGCCGACTTCAGGTCATCGAGAGATTTGATATCGGCCATGATCACGCGCTCCGGGTGTTCTTCGGGTTCAGGACCTTGACGTCCAGAACGGTGGGCTGCTGTGCTTCATGCGGATGGGCGGCCCCGGCGTAGACGCGGAGGTTGGTCATCTGCTGACGGCCCAGACGGTTGCGGGTGATCATGCGCTCGACGGCCTTTTCCACCACACGTTCCGGGTGCTTGCCTTCCAGCACCTGCCGCGCGGTGCGCTGCTTGATGCCGCCGGGGTGGCCGGTGTGCCAGTAGTAGATCTTGTCGTCGCGCTTCTTGCCGGTCATCTGGATCTTGTCGGCGTTGATGACGATGACGTTGTCACCCATGTCCATGTGGGGGGTGAAGGTCGGCTTGTTCTTGCCGCGCAGGATGTTGGCGACGATCGTGGCAAGGCGGCCCAGAACAACGCCCTCGGCGTCGATCAGGATCCACTTCTTCTCGATGTCCGCCGGAGTAGCGGTGAAGGTTTTCATCGGTTTTCCCAAGGAAGAAGGGGGCAAGGCACCCCCGGCAATTCGGATGCGGGCTTATCGCTGATGCCCGAAGCAGCGTCAAGCGCGAGAGACAAGATTTACTCTATTGGTATCAATAGCTTAAAACAACGGTATCATAATACCCCATACATTCCCCCAGCATCCCGGCCCGAAATGACCGCTGGGTGGCGTCAGCGCAACTTCGGCGGGCGCGAAGGGTCCGTGCCGGGGGCCGCTGGCGCAGACGGCATTTCCTGCTCGGCCAAGTCAAAGCGCAGGGCCACCCGCCCCATCGCCGTTGCCGCCGGGTCGCCCGCGCGCAGGAAAACCACGTCCAGCTCTCCCGCCTCGATGCCGGAGAAGACCAGCGCCTCGTTCATCGCCCGGGCAAGGGGCCCCTCCGCCCCATCCGCCGCGTCGATCAGCGCGAGGAGATGCCCCTTGCGCCCCCCGACATAGACCACCCCCGCCAAAAGCGCGGCCGTCGCCAGACCGCCGGCCCGGGCAAGCTTGCCATCCAGCGCTGCGACAACCGCCTCGGGAACCGCCGGAGGATGGAAGCTTTCGGGCAGCGCCTCGGTCTCTTCCGGGCCTTCGTCCAGCGTCTCGGCCAGCCAGTCCAGGGCCTCTGGCGGCAGGAGCATCGACGAGGGTGCCACGCCAAGGTTCACCCCCATCCCGATCCCCTGCCCCTTCAAAAGGCCCGCGATCACCCGGCCCGGCAAGGCGGCGTAGGGGGCGATGCCGCCGGTGAAACTGGCCAGCCGTTCTTCGCGGTCGAAGACCAGCACGACCGGGCCGTCCTCCAACGCGAAGATCCGGGGTTCGAGGTGGTCGCCCACCGCCTCGCGGTCGAGCAGCAGCACCATCTCGCCATCGGCCAGCCGCTCGAAGAACCGCAGGCGCAGGGCCTCGTTGCCTGGGTCGGCCGAGACGGCGGCATGGGCCGCATCAAGCAGGGTCACAAGGTCAGGCATCCATCACCTCCCGCACCCGCTGGCGGAGCGCCGGAAGAAGGTCGGCCTCGAACCACGGGTTGCGCTTCAGCCACCCCGTATTCCGCCACGAGGGATGCGGCAAGGGAAAGACGCCCGTTGCTGCAGGCCCGCGCCAATCGGCCACGGCTGTGGTCACGTCACCACGACCCAGATGCCAGCGGATCGCCGCCCCGCCGACCAGCAGGGTCAGCGGCATCGGACCAAGCGCCTGCAGGACGCGATTGCGCCAGGTTGTCGCGCAGATCGGCGGCGGCGGCAGGTCGGCGCCCTTTGCATCATAGCCGGGAAAGCAGAAGGCCATCGGCACGATCGCGATGCGGGAAAGATCGTAGAACGCGCCCTCCGTCACCCCCATCCAGTTGCGCAAACGGTCGCCCGAGCGGTCGGTGAAGGGCCGCCCGCTGGCATGGACCCGCGCGCCGGGGGCTTGACCCGCGACCAGGAGGCGGGCTCCGGGCCGGAACCAGACGACCGGACGCGGGGCATGGGCTGTGGCCGTGGCGGCAAAGCGCGCGGCGCAAAGTCGGCAGCTTTGGATATCATCGACGAGCCCCATCGCGACAGGCTGCCCGGTTGCAGGCGCCGGGGCAAGGCCGGGCGCAACCGGTCAGCCCGGCTGGATGATCAGGCTTCGGCGACGCCCCCCATTGCAGGGCCCCGGATTCCAGATCAAATGGGCGTGAGCTCTCTTGGCGGACCCTGGCTGATGTATCGCGTTTCCTCTTTCGTGCCCCGCTTTGCCAAGGCCCTGCTGGGCGGCGCAGCCTTGGCGACGGCCTGGGTCAACCTTGCCCCGTCCAGCTATTACGACAGCATCGAGTGGCGGCTTCTGGACCTGGACCTGCCCGGCTGGATCGCGGCCCTGCCCATCACCCTGACGCCCATGACCCTGGTATCGGACGGGCTGATGGCGCTGTTCCTGTTCAGCATCGGCAAGGAGCTGTGGGAGGCGCTTGTGCTGGAGCATGGCGCGCTGCGGGGACGGCAGTCGATCCTGCCTTTGGGCATGGTGCTGGGAGGCATGATCGGGGCCGCGCTGGTCTGGATTGCCGTCGCGGCCCTGATCGAGACGGCCGAGGAGGCCGGGTTCGCGACCGGCTGGCCGGTGCCGCTTGGGTCGGACGTGGTGCTGTGCTTCCTGGTCGGGCGCCAGGTTTTCGGACCCGGGCATCCGGCGCTGCACCTTCTGCTTTTGCTGACGATCGCGACCGACATCCTGGCCTTGCTGGTGGCCGGAGTGGCGCATCCTGATCTGTCCTTGCGTCTGGCCTGGCTGATCCTGCCCGCAGCGGCGGCGTTTGCCGTCTGGGCGCGGTACGGCCGCCCTGCGCCGCCGGACGCGCCCGAACGCCAGCGCCGCGCACGCGCGCGGCTTTTGCCCTATGTGATCGCCGGGGCCCTGTCCTGGATCGGGGTTGCGGCCGCGGGACTGCCGGCGGCGCTTGGGCTGTTGCCGGTCATCCCCGCAATCGCCCATGCCGACCGCAGCTTCGGACTTTTCGCCGAAGTCGAGGAAGTGTTGCAGGACCCGTTGAACCGGCTGGCCCATGCGCTGATCTGGCCCCTGACGGCCGTCCTGTTCCTGTTCGGTCTGACGCGGGGCGGGGTCGATCTGTCGGCATTCGCGCCGACGACGGTCACCACGCTCGCGTCACTCTGGCTTGGCCGACCTGTCGGAATGCTGGTCGGCGGTCTGGGATTGATCGCGATCCTTGGGCTGAAACTGCCGCCCGGGGTCAGCTTGCGTGACATTCTGCGGATCGCCTTGATCCTGGCCATGGGCTTCACGGTGCCCGTCCTGGCCCTGGGCACTGCCCTGCCCGGCGGTGCCATGCAGGAAGCCGCGCGGCTGGGATTGGCGATCAGCCTCTTTGCCGGAGCTGGTGCCCTGATGTTGCGCCCGGCGTCCGGCGCGCAAAACGGTGGCCGCCCGACCGCCTAGGGCCTGCGCCTTTCCTCGCCAGTTACAGGTGGTTCAATGGCATAGCCCTTTTAAGGCCACAAACCGGATGTTAACGATATGATCGTAGCCATAACGAAGACGCCCAACAAACGGGTGCCGAGGCCTGGATGATCGAGTTCCAAAACGTGTCGAAATCCTTCTGGACGGGAACGCAGCGCAAGGTGATCCTTGATCGCGCCTCCTTCCGGGTGGAGCTTGGCAATTCGATGGGTATCCTTGCGGGCAACGGCACCGGCAAGACCACGATCATCAACATGATGGCGGGCCTGGAAAAACCCGACGAGGGCACGATCAAGAAGACCTCGCGGGTGTCCTTTCCACTTGGCTTCATGGGCGGCGTGAACAACAAGCATTCCGCCAAGGAAAACTGTCGCTACATCGCCCGGCTTTACGGCCTTGACCCCGACTATGTCGAAAGCTTCTGCCGCTGGGTTTGCGGCCTTGGCGAATACTTCGAGATGCCGCTGTCCACGTTTTCCTCGGGGATGCGCAGCCGGTTTTCCTTTTCCCTGCTCTTGTCGATCGAGTTCGACATCTACCTGATCGACGAAGGCATGCCCGCCACGGCGGACGTGGACTTCAACCGCAAGGCCGGCAACATTCTTCAGGAACGGCTGAAGACTTCGACGGTCGTCATCGTCTCGCACTCACCCAAGACGCTGGAAAAGTTCTGCCGCTCGGCGGCGGTCCTGAAAAACGGCACGCTCTACCAGTTCGAGACCCTTGAAGAAGCGAAACGTCTCTATGACTACCAATCCTAAGGCCGCCCGCTACAACACGCGCCGGGTCGAACGACCGGCAGTGCCGGAGGCGCCGGACGGCAGCGGCTTGTTCGACACGCAGGAAGACGGCTTCGGCAATCTCGACTTCCGCAAGGATGCGGACCGGATCCCCACGCCGCCGCCCGCGGCCGGGACCGCATCCGATGCCGAGGACGCCACCGGCCTGCAACAGCCGGTTCGCAAGGCCGAAACCCCCGAAGAGATCGAGGCGGCGCTGGCCGCCATCGCCGCCGAAGGTCTGACCAGCCGCCAGCTGCGCCGCGCGCTTCTCATCGCGCAAAAGCACGAGATCACGCCGAAATCCGAATTCGACGCCGTGCGTCTGTTGCGCGAGGCCGGGATCGACCCGTTCTCGCGCGCTTCGATGCTGCGGATCGTCAGCTCCCAGTCCCACACCGGCACGGCGGCATCGGCAGAGGCAGATGCCCTCCCCCGCGAGGCCGGACGCGAGCTGGCGAGGTTGCCGGGCGACACGGTGCAACTGCCCAACCGCGTCCGGCCCGTGGCCCTGCCCTCGACCGAGCAGCGCGCCGAAGTGAACCAGGCCGCCGAAATTCTGCGGATGCAGCAGGATATCGCGCGCCGCCGCCGCCGCAGGCTGGCACTGCTTGCCGCGCGGATGTTCGCCTTCGTGCTGTTGCCGACGTTCCTGGCCGGCTGGTATTTCTACAAGGTCGCCACGCCGATGTATTCGGTGCGGTCGGAGTTCGTGATCCAGCAGGCCGGGCCAGCCTCGTCCGGCGGCTCGCTTGGCGGGCTTTTCTCGGGCACGGCTTTCGCGACCTCGCAGGATTCCATCGCCGTGCAGGGCTATCTGCAATCGCGCGAGGCGATGGGGCGGCTGGACGATGACCTGGGGTTCCGCGCGCATTTCCAGGGTGACGGGATCGACGCGCTGCAGCGGCTCGATCCGGGCGCCAGTCTGGAGGCGGCCTACAAGGTCTACCGGAAGTTCCTGAAGATCTCGTTCGACACGACCGAAGGCGTGATCCGGATGGATGTGATGGCCGCCGACCCGCAGGTGGCGGCAGACTGGTCACGCCAGCTGATCACCTATGCCGAAGGTCAGGTCGACCACCTCACCCAGCGGTTGCGCGAAGACCAGATGCGCGATGCCAAGGCCGGGTACGAAGCGGCCCAGGCCTCCCTGACCGCCTCGCAGCGCAACCTGATCGACCTGCAGGAAAAGTTCGACATCATCTCGTCAGAGACCGAGGTCGGCATGATCGTGGGCCAGATCAGCGGGCTGGAGAACCAGATCACCCAGGAACGACTGTCGCTGGCACAGATGGAATCCAACCCCGAGCCGAACCAGGCCCGCATGGAGCCGATCAAGCGCCGGGTCGCCACGCTGGAGGCCCAGATCGCCGAATTGCGCGCCAAGCTGACCGTCGGCAACAGCGACGCGAACAGCCTGGCCGAGATCCAGGGTGAGCTGCGGGTTGCACAGGCCGACCTGCAGACCCGCCAGCTCTTGTTGGCCCAGGCCCTGCAATCGATGGAGACCGCCCGGGTCGAAGCCAACCGCCAGGTGCGCTATCTGTCGCTGTCGGTCAGCCCGATCCCGCCGGACGAGCCGTCCTATCCGCGCGCCTTCGAGAACACGCTGGTCACCATGTTGATCCTTCTGGGGATTTACCTCATGGTCTCGATGACCGCCGCGATCCTGCGGGAACAGGTCTCCTCGTAAGGGCTGGTAAGGGCTGGGCATGAAGGACGTCTCGATTGGCGGGCTGACCGTCGGCAACGACCGGCCGCTTCTGGTGATCGCGGGACCGTGCCAGCTGGAAAGCCTCGATCATGCGCAGATGATCGCGGGCCGGATGGCCGAAGCCTGCCGGGCCGCGGGCGCGCAGTATGTGTTCAAGGCCAGCTACGACAAGGCCAACCGCACCTCGCTGTCGGGCAAGCGCGGGATGGGGATGGAGGCGGGGCTGAAGGTGCTTGCCGCCGTGCGCGCGATGGGCCTGCCGGTCCTGACGGACGTGCATGACGCAGGCCAGGCGCGCGAGGCGGCAGGCGTGGTCGACGTGATCCAGATCCCGGCCTTTCTGTGCCGCCAGACCGACCTTCTCTTGGCCGCCGGGGAAACCGGGGCGGTGGTGAATGTGAAGAAAGGCCAGTTCCTGGCCCCCTGGGACATGGCGAATGTCGCGGACAAGGTGGCATCCACCGGCAACGAGCGCATCCTGCTGACCGAACGCGGGGTCAGTTTTGGCTACAACACCCTTGTGGCCGACATGCGATCCCTGCCGATCCTGGCGCGGACCGGCTGGCCGGTGATCATGGATGCAACCCATTCGGTGCAAGAGCCGGGTGGCCAGGGAGCAAGCTCGGGCGGGCAGCGCGAATTTGCGCCCGTCATGGCCCGCGCGGCCGTGTCGCTGGGGATCGCCGGGGTGTTCATCGAAACGCACGAAGCCCCGGACAGCGCCCCGTCGGATGGACCGAACATGATCCCGCTGGCACAGATGCCCGCCCTGATCGACAGCCTGATGCAGTTCGACCGTCTGGCCAAGACGCAGCCGATCCGCATCTGACGCGGCCCTTTTGGCAAGAGCCCGATCTTTCGGCGAAAAATCGTGCCACGGCAACACGCGCCGTCAGGGCTGGCAGGCGTCAGGCGTCGGTTCCGTCTGGCTATGGGAAAGGTTGGCTGGGGCGCTAGGATTCGAACCTAGGTATGTCGGTACCAAAAACCGATGCCTTACCACTTGGCGACGCCCCAACCGTGCGGCGGTGTTTAGCGAAGGGCCCAAGGGCGTGCAAGGCCCTGCTGGCGAAAATTTCCGCGCGCATTGGCGACTTGTCGGTCGCGGCCCCGGCGGCTAGGACGGGGCATGGTCTGGGACGCGATCATTCTTGGGGCCGGAGCCGCCGGCATGATGGCCGCGATCGAGGCCGGGCGGCGGGGACGCCGGGTGCTGGTCATCGACCATGCCAAGGCCCCCGGCGAAAAGATCCGCATCTCGGGCGGGGGGCGGTGCAACTTCACCAACCTTGGCATCGCGCCCGACCGGTTCCTGTCGCAAAATCCTCGCTTCGCGCTGTCGGCCCTGAAGCGCTTCACGCAATGGGATTTCATCGCGCGGATCGACGCGGCCGGGATCGCCTGGCACGAAAAGACGCTGGGGCAGCTGTTCTGCGACGGCTCGGCGACGCAGGTCGTGGCAATGCTGGTGCGCGAGATGGAGACGGCGGGGGTCACGCTTTGGCTTGACTGCGCCGTCGGTGATGTGCGCCAGGACCCCGCAGGCTTTGTGGTCGAAACCGCCCGGGGGCCACAAAAGGCGCGTTCGGTGGTGATCGCGACCGGCGGCAAGTCGATCCCGAAGATGGGGGCGACGGGCTTCGGTTATCAGATCGCCGAACGCTTTGGACTGCCCCTGGTCGAGACGCGCCCGGCCCTGGTGCCGCTGACCTTCGCCGAACAGGAACTGGCCTGGATGCGCCCCCTTGCGGGTGTTTCGCTGGCTGCCCGGGTGACTGCAGGACGGACGGGTTTCGATGAAGCGGTCCTTTTCACGCATCGCGGACTTTCAGGGCCGGCGATCCTGCAGGTTTCGTCCTACTGGCGCGAGGGCGAGCCGATCCTGGTCGACCTGACCCCGGGCCGGGATCTTTTGGCGGACCTTCGGACTGCAAAGGCCACGCAGGGCAAATCCGCCTTGCGCACGGTCCTGGGCCGCTTTCTGCCGGAACGGCTGGCCCGGCATCTGGAGGAGGCAGCGGGGGTCACCGCGCCCCTGGCGGAACTTCCGGGGGCCACGCTGGACCGGATCGCGGCTGGCATCCGCAGCTGGCGGCTGGTGCCGGTCGGGTCCGAAGGCTATCGCACCGCCGAGGTCACCCTGGGCGGGGTCGACACGCGCGCGCTGGACGGCCGTACGATGGAAGCCAGGGGCGTGCCGGGGCTCTACTTCATCGGAGAGGTCGTTGACGTGACCGGCTGGCTGGGTGGCTACAATTTCCAGTGGGCCTGGTCGAGCGGCTGGGCCGCGGGCCAGGCACTTTAGCCTCAGATCACGATCTTCGCGAACCCGTCGCGAAGCGCGTTCGACCAGGCCTCGGACATCGCGCGGAAGGCCGGGTCGCCTGCCTCGATCCGGCGGCGTTGCGAGACCTTGCAGGCGTCACGCTCGATCACCGCAAGGTCCAGTGGCATCCCGACGGACAGGTTCGACCGGAGCGTCGAATCCATCGACAGCAGCACCGCCTTCTGTGCATCCGACAGGCTGGTCGAGGGCTTCACCACCCGATCGAGGATCGGCTTGCCGTATTTGTGTTCGCCGATCTGCAGAAAGGGTGCATCGTCCGTCGCTTCGATGAAATTGCCTTCGGGGTAGATCAGGAACAGCCGCATCGCCCCGCCCTTGCGCTGACCTGCGACGATCATGCTGGCGCTTGCGCCTTGCGCGGCCGAAAGCTTGTGGTCGATCTCCTCGCGCACCTTTGCCAAACGGTCTCCAACGATCTCGGCGACCTTCAGCAGTGTGGGGGCCAGCATGATGGAAGTGTCCGGCGTGGCTTCGGGGTCTTCGATGGCCTCGCGCAGCTGGGCAATGGTGGTCTGGCTGACCGACAGGCTGCCGGCGGTCATGATCACGATCACCCGCTCGCCCGGCTCCTCGAAGGTGAACATCTTGCGATAGGTCGAGATGTTGTCGAGCCCGGCATTGGTGCGCGTGTCCGACAGAAGCACCATGCCGTCATTCAGCAAGAGGCCCACGCAATAGGTCATCGTCTTATTCCCCCGTTCCGGCCCGCACCCTATTGGGCGGATTGGAGGATCGCAACTGTCACATCCATCGCCTCGGTCGCCCCGCCGCGTGCGATGCCGCGAATGGGGGCCGCATCTTGCGCGTCAAAGCCGGAACCAAGCCGGATATAGCGCTCGTCCGGGCAACAGCGGTTCGCCGGATCAAAGCCGACCCAGCCCAGCCCCGCCACATGGATCTCGGCCCAGGCATGGGCGGCTTCGTGCATCGTGCCGTCCTCGGTGGCAAAGAGGTATCCCGAGACATAGCGCGCCGGCAGGCCGCGAGACCTGGCGCAGGCGATCAGCGCGTGGGCGTGGTCCTGACAGACGCCCTCGCCCAGGGCCAGCGCCTCGGCCGCCGTGGTCTGGGCATGAGTGACGCCGGGGCGGTAGGCGATGGCGTCCGCGACAAC
>Ga0208492_1002142_pt1 | contig 10297 bp, 3 predicted proteins | sample Subbioar_CSW14AB_FD_184820 | JGI IMG/M metagenome (GOLD analysis project Ga0208492, IMG submission 184820) | Serpentinite rock and fluid subsurface biosphere microbial communities from McLaughlin Reserve, California, USA - CR12Mar_CSW14AB (SPAdes) | ecosystem: Environmental > Terrestrial > Deep...
AATAACGCCAACTTCTGAAGATTGTGTCCATAAAGATGAAGTGAGTATTTTTATGCGATCCATATCAAAACCATTTATAGAACACTCATCTAGGTAAGGATAAATTTCACTTTGAGATGTAGCACTTGCCTTTTCACCATTTAAATCTTGAATAATATGTAACCATTCATGTGCTAACACCATAAATGGTTGCTGTCGATCTGGCTTGAGTAAAAAACAGTCAATTTTAACTTCTGGTTGAATTTCTAACGTCCTTAGTCCTTGAATTGTGTAAACCCATGATGTTTCTAGTGCTTCCTTATTCAGAACAATGTGTATTGCATTTGCAAGTAAAGGTAAGTCGCTCTCTTTAAGTGGTTTTAATTTTTCTAATTGATGCTCACCAATAATTGACACATTTTTGCCAAGAGTAAAAATAATAGTTTTACAATTTTTAGTCAATAGACAATTTACTTGATCCAATAAATTTGTCATCTCTTTGTTGGACAAAAAAATAGTTACATGTTTTAATACATCATCAATATTTTCTTGTTCAACTTTTAAAAAAGGTGATTCTATAGACTCTTCGTCCGATTCAGCAACGCCTGTGTCAGTTAAGGTAGTGTCATTATAAAAAACATTACAAACATACATTCGTTTTGAAATTGCATGCATATTTTGATCTGCAATGGTATGCAACTTATATGTTTCATCTTCTGAAGCTTGTATTAATTCAAAATTTTGAAACGAAAAAAACATGTAGACAATGAATTTTAAGTTTTTCATATTTAACCTCTTCATCTCATGAAAATTATAACATATTTATTTCATATTTACCATATAAAGACTGTTGCAAAATGATCAATTTGAGTCAGGAAAATAGATGATGAAGCGTTTAAAATCATGGATTTTTATGATAGAATAAGGGATTGAAGGAATTATACAGGGATAAAAAGGATGTCTTTTTTAAATTCAGAGGCGAAACATCGATTACAAACAAATAATCTGGTTCAATTAACGGCATACATTGATTGGCATTCTCTTTTTTCTTCAATGCATTCAGAACCATCTTAAAAATAAACTTATCCGTCATTTTGCAACAGTCTTTTATAATGCTGAAAACGCGATTATTATTCAAGATTCTCCTGAATTTGCTAAAGTCTATGCATAAAACTTTAATAAACTTTGGAATGAGACAGGGTTTTAAAATAACTCTAAAATATGGGGATTAATATTTTGCGCTCAGCGTATCGTTTTGAATAGTGAGCATCTTATGGTAAAGGCAATAACGGGTTCTGTTGGAATTAATTTAGCTGTTTTAGCCTGATGCGTTAGGATCTGTTTGAGCTAATAATTTTGTTCCTAATTCCTTTGGGCTGCCATCACCATTAACATACGTATAAAGTGTTGTGGTGGTTATTCCCAGTCGCTTTGCTACCTCACTTGCGATAGATTTTTGATCTGACATCGCAGACATAGCCATCTTTAGCGTGTAAATATCCATCTTTCGAGGGCGTCCTCCTTTTCTTCCTCTTGCTCTTGCCGCATGAAGACCCGCCTGAGTACGCTCGCGAATTAATTCGTGTTCAAATTCTGCAAGTGCTGCAAATATACCAAAAATCAATCGACCATTTGCTGTTGTGGTATCTATTTCTGCACCTGCTCCTGATAAAACTTTAAAACCAACACCTTTTTTGTTTAAATCATCAATAAGACTGACAAGGTGTTTCATATTTCTACCCAAACGATCAAGTTTCCAGACGATAAGCGTATTGCCAGGTTGAAGGGCTTTTAAACAATTCTTCAATCCAGGACGATCATCCAAACGACCCGATGCCAAATCTTCATAAATATAATCAGATTTTATACCCGCTTTGATTAAGGCATCTTTTTGTAAATCTAAAATTTGACTACCATCTGATTTTGATACACGAACATAACCAATCAACATAAAAAATACATCATCAGAAAACATAAAAAAAGTATATCAACTTGCTTAGATTTTTTAAATGGGTATTTTGGTTTAATTTTGCTGTCATATTTTACAAGGTTGCTTCTGTAAGAAAAACGGTCGTTTTTCTTATATCAACTCAAATCTATTGAGGCAGGTTCTAAAACACCCATTGTTATACTAAATATTTTTTTGGTATAATGACTAAAGTTAAGAGATACAAAATAATGATGACTTCAGAAATTGGATTTTATGTTCCTGCTTTAAAATGGGGTAAGGCGTTTGTCCCCATTCCACCAAAGCGTATCATTGGTATAGAAACGTTGATGTCTGACCTTGCATCGTGCTCTTCTGTCCTTTCAAAACTTGACACATTAATCGTTCGTTTACCAGATCCCTATTTGTTGACAGAAAATCTTATTTTTATGGAAGCTGTTACGTCTTCTCGTATTGAAGGAACAAAAGCAAGCTTTGAGGAATTGTTTACAACACAAGATGTGACAGAAGATGTATTGGAGGTAAAAAATTGTGCAGAAGCCTTTCGAGAGGGACAAAAAATAAGAGAGGGTGCACATTCTGTTATCGAATTAGCAAAAGGGCTTCACAGTGTATTAATGAAAAACCATAAAGAGATCAAAGGTGGAGAGCTTAAAAAAACACAAAATTATACGATAAAAAAGAATGGATCTATTTTTTCATATACGCCACCCCATTTTTTAGATGAAGCGATTGCATCTTTTGAAAGCTTTACAATGCAAGATGACGATAAGATTCCTGAGCTTATTCGTCAAGCTATATCCCATTGGATTTTTGAACAAATTCATCCATTTCCAGATGGAAATGGAAGGGTAGGGAGATTACTTATCCCTTTGTTATTACAATATAAAGGGATTGTAGCAACGCCATTTGCTCTCATATCTGAGGCTGTAGAAACACAAAAGCATATCTATATTGAACAGTTTGAAAGATTACTTGATACACAAGACTGGATCCCTTGGTGTCGATTTTTTTTATCGATGCTTAATATAAATGCTCAAAAAAATATCAATCGTATTGAGCAGTTGGAATCCTTACGATTAGACTATCAAAAAAGAACATCTAAAAAATCTAAAGGAAGTCTATTGCCTAAAATAACGCAAGATTTGTTTAAAAAACCAAGGTTTACACGTAAAGAACTTCAAGAAACTTATGGATTAAGCCCAAGGGGAGCATCGATCATTGTTCAGGAAATGACAGATCTTAATCTCATAAAATCTGTTGATTCCTTCAAACAAAGAAATGTTCTCTATGAAGCTTTTGAGGTGTTGGAAACAGTTTTACGGTAGAATTGATACTGTTTTCGTATCCGTTTGTTTTATTTTTCTATAAATTGATCAAAAGTATGTTGAGTGTGGAAGTTTCAATTACACTAAATCAAGGGTGGGTTTTAAAACAACTCTTTTTGTTCGCAAAAAATGCGGATTATGTTTGCAGGATGCGGAGTTATATTCTATAATCTTATTATAAATAGCGGAGATTAAGATGATTTACATTTACCAAGACCCCAACTGGCCAAATTTTTCATGGAATAATGATCTTATTAATAAGAAAGCTGATCATGTTCGTTATTTACAAGGATATCTTTTAGGGCGTATTGAATCTTTAGGATTTGAGGATGCTCAAAATTCTCTTTTTCATCATTTAACGGATGACGTTATGAACACATCGGCAATAGAAGGAGAAAACCTAGACATCGAGATGGTTCGATCATCTATTGCTCGAAAATTAGGGTTGCCCTATGGAGGCATTAAAACGCCTATTGAAAGGTCTGTTGATGGTATTGTAACAATTTTGCTTGATGCGACACTTAACTATTCTGCAGAAATTTCTGAAGACCGTTTATTTTATTGGCATAAAGAACTTTTTCCACTTGGTGTTAGTGGTTTTTCAAAAATAAATGTCGGTCGATACAGAACAGATGAAAATGGCCCTATGCAAGTTGTATCAGGTTATATTGGGCGAGAAAAAATTCATTTTTCTGCGATGGATGCAAAAAACTTGAGGCAAGAAATGAAAATATTCTATCAGTGGTTTAATGAAAATAATGAATTTAATCCTCTTATTAAAGCGGCAATCGCCCATTTGTGGTTTATAACGCTTCACCCTTTTGACGATGGTAATGGGCGCATTGCTCGCTTACTAACAGATATGCTTTTAGCGCGATCTGAAAAAAAAGCGCAACGTTTTTATAGTATGTCAACATCAATTAAAGAAATGAGAAAAGGCTATTACGATATTTTAGAAAAAACGCAAAAAGGATCATTGGATATAACAGAATGGCTTGTTTGGTTTTTAGATTGTCTTGAACATTCAATAATAAGCTCTCAAAACAAAATTGAACAAACGCTCACCAAATCAAACTTTTGGAATCATGCCAGAAGTTATGCTCTGAATCAAAGACAAGTAAAAATGATAAATATGTTGCTTGACGGTTTTGAAGGCAAGCTCACAACGTCAAAGTGGGGAGAAATTAATAAATGTTCCCAAGATTCTGCCTATAGAGATATTTTAGATTTAATAGATAAAAAAATTCTTCAAAAGGTCGAAAATGAAAACGGTCGGTCAACAAATTATGTACTGATCATGTAATCTTTTAAAATAGTGAATGGATAAGCGGTTTTGAATTCGACTATAAGCCTTGCTTTTAGATTTGCGCAAACCCTTTTTGCCTTGGCAAAAATTTCCACAACTTTGACTCTTTTGTTCCTTTTTGTAAATCCAGGCATAGATCATCTCATGGCTAACATAGGGCAAACCCTCTTCATATTTTTTGAGTCTGCCTGCTATTTGTTCTGGTGTCCAAAAATGGCAGGTAAGCTTTGTTCTAACATCGCCTTGTGACTCTTTTTTTATCCAATAGGCATCCTTTCAATCTTCTTTTATCCCGTTTTTATCTGAACCATAATGCTAATATTGGTCCGGTGTCGCTTCATTGCGTCTTAACTCCCTTGATATGGTTGACTTTGCTCGGCACAATTGTTTGGCAATCTTCGATATTGAGGTCTGTGATTGCCGCAATTGGACGATCTTTTCTCATAGATTAATTACGTGTATTTTATCATCACCAGCACCTTTTGTTTGTCTATTTTCCAATAAACAGTTTAAGGTGTTGCACTTCATTTTAGAACAGGGGGTGTGTATGTTTTTTTACACACCAGAAATTTTGGATAAATATTCGTTTAAAGTTTTGTTAATGTATATATTTTATAATAAAATATAGAAAAAAATCAAAAAGGCATTTATTATGAAAAATTTTATTGTTTTATTATCTTTAATGACAGGTCTTAGTCAAGCATCGGGTGTTGTTGAAACGTCGGTTTCAAGCTTTAAGGATATTGACCAAAACGTTATTTTTCAAAAAACGCCAGAGGGGAAAACGCATCCTCAAAGATCATCGAAAGATTTTTTGCTAAATCCAACTGAAACCATAATTTTTATGGATTTGGATAATACCTTTCTTGATCATGATGGGCGTTATACGGGAACTCAAAAATTAAAACATCATGATCATTTAATGTACTTAAAGCGATGGAAAGATGCCGGATTTGAGGTGATCTTTCTCACATCCCGGTCTGAAGCTGAACGTGAAACGACATTGAAGAACCTCGAGGCCGTTGGGGTTCAAGAGGCGCGAAATATACCCTTACTTATTGTTGGTCATGGTGTTAAAAAGGGCGATTGGTTGCGTGATCATGGCGAATTTTTTTTAAACGATCAAGTGAAAATGATCATCCACATTGATGATAAAAAAGATCAATTAGAATCGATGAAAGAAGCCGTTTGCCGTAATCGTTCTTGCTATTTAATACGTTTTGATCAACAATCTGATGTGAAATTGGGTGATGCGTCTATTCCATCCGATATTTCAGGTTTTGAACATCAAAAAACAGAGATAGGTGGTAACCAGGCGACCTTTATCTTAAAACAAGAATCAAGACCTCTTTATGTTTTAAAGAAAGATCTTAAGGCTGATGGCAAGCCTCGAACGGAACAGTTTAAAGAAGAAGTTTTGGCGGATGCGCTTTATGAGGCGATTGGATCCTTTGAAGCATCTTTTGGTATTCATGTACCAAAATTTAGGGTTGTTGTGCACGGTGGGGTATTTCAGCGTATTTCTGAATTTTTACCGGGTCATCCGCTGGGCATTAAGCAACAAGAAGACGTTGCAAAAGGCTTTGTTGTCGATGCTTTTATGGCAAACTGGGATTTGGTTGTTGGCGGTAAGAATCTTTGGCTTAGTGGTGGTCAAATCTATCGCATGGATAATGGGGGTTCTCTTCGTTACCGGGCTGTGGGGGATCTCAAATCAACGACAGGGTATGATTTTTCTTCTGCAAAGTGTGACCTTGAAACATTACGGGGTAGACCTTGTAAAAACCTCACCACAAGCACGGATGGCGAACAATTTTATGGCCATTTAACTGAAGCCGATATTATGCAACAAATTGAAAAGTTTGTACCGTTACAAGATAAAGTATTAGATATTGCCGATCGTTATCATGCGGCCCTTCATATCGATAACTATGCAGAACTACGTGCCAACCTGATCACACGATTTGATTCTTTAAAAGAATATTACTATGATCATCCTCAAATTTTAACCCGTTATGAACGGGCGCATCCTTTCAGGATGATTATTCCCAATCAATCGTCAGCCAGTGTGTTAATTTATTCTGTCGATCCGAGCGATGGCAAACCAAAGATTTTACTGGGCAAACGTGTGCGCCATGAATGGTGGGGTAATTTTGGTGGCAAAGCAGATGATACGGATGAAACGCTCTTAAATGCTGCTGTGCGTGAGGTCGCTGAAGAATCGATGGGTGAATATATGTTTTTAGAACAAGAACTTCTCAATGCACCGTCCCATGACTTAATTAAAGATTCAAAAGGACCGGATCGGTTACACCGGATGTATCTCGTTAAGGCTGAATTTAAGGATTCTTCTGTGTTGACAGGTAAACTTCACGCTCAAACCGATGGGCATAATAAAGAATATACAGACTTTGTTTGGGTGGATGTTGCTGATGTATTGGCATTGGTAGAAAATCATCTGACAACAGTCAATACCAACAGCGAAAATCAATACCAAATAAAGAAAATTCCTGTTCATCACCCTTTAATGGATATGCTCCGCCAAGATCCTGTGCTCAATTGGCTCAGAGCCATTGTAAAGCAGGAGAAGCCCAGGCTTATCAATACACAAGGAAGTATGGAGGCGCAAGGGATAAAAAATTCAAGAAATTTTTCTGTTGAGGAAGCACGGCTTAGAAGAATAAAAATGAACAGACCCCCTATAACGCAGGATCATCAAAGAAGTTTACAACGTTCCGCAGAAATTGAAAAAATTAAAGCACAATCATACCCATCTCCACGCTTTGATGACCCACGCTCTGAACGCTTAGAAAAACTTTATCATACAACAACAAAGCATATGGATATGCTGACAGAATTCAAGAAAAACCAAAAGAACATATCCGATCAAACCAAGGCATTACCTGAACGCACAGCCACAGATGCTTATTTGCAATTTGTTTTAGGAAAACGTTATGCCTCTGATAATCCTCAACAAAATATTTATCTTTTTTTGAGGCATTATTCCGAACTTTCAAGATCGTATGCCGATGAATTTTCTGAAACATCACCAACGTGTGGGAACGCCGCGTCATATAAATGCGCCCTTTTAAACATTATGGCCAAAGAACGGGAAATGAAGGACTGGTTTGTGCTTTACCATACATTGCCTGGCAAAATTGGCTTTTTATATGATATTTTTACAGAATTTAGAAACGTTTTACGGCTTAAAGGATCGGATACGATGAATTCGCTCAGGCCGTTTGATAAATTCTTTAAAGGTTTAGAAAATGTTGAAGCCTTTATACAAGACGAACTCAAAAGGCAAAATATGAAGGATTTCAGGTCCATGGATAATTATGAAGGCACATTTCAAGAAAAGGGGCTATCAACGAATGTTACACTTTTTGGTAACAAGGATGTGAAGACATCGTCCACGTTTCATATGTTCCATGAGGATAAAACACTATCCCCCCCAAATTATGAACAGTTGTTAAGTGCGCTTCTTTCTGAATTTGGTATTACAGACACAAAAAAGTATTTTGATTTGTTTGAACGGTATTTTGGAAAAAATAGTGTTGCCGATGAAATCGTTGATGGAGAAAAAAAACGTGTTGAATCTGGAGAAAATCATTTGTTACAAATATTCATTCACCCCTCGGTGATTAATGATATTGTCTATTTGTCAGGATCTAAGGGTATAGGATTTTATCCCACATTTGAAGAACAAAAAAAACATTTAGAACCTTCTGACTTTTTAACGCAACTTCGTCAAGATCCTTTTTCGACCCAAAAAAATTTGAATTTACGATCGCGGCTGACAAATCAAGAGGGGATCAGCTTACATCTTATACAAGCCCGTTTGTTTATGAAGCCAGAAGTCATGACGGATCCCAAAAAAGTACAGATTATCCGTTATGCAAAAAAAGATATTCAGGATCGGTATTTTAAAGAACTGAAGGAAATGGTGCGTGCCGATTTAAGGCATTGGCTAAAACAATATTATGCATTACAACCAGATACAGTTGAAAACCCATTACAAGAATCTGTCAGTCAATCTTTACCCCCCCTTCAAAAGGTTATGCGCCATATGGACCAGGGGGAAGGAAAAGCTTACAAAACAAAAACACCAGAAGAACTTTATGGTCAATTTTTAATGACTGATAACATACAGGGTATTCAGCTGATTCTTGCCCGTAATCCTGAATTTAATTTATTTCAAGCAATCCCCGATCCTGACTATAGGGCAACGAAGATGAAAGATCCGTGGAAGACGAAAGATCCGTGGCTGTATCCCCTTGATTTGATGTTGATGAAAAAGAATATTTTCTCTGGTTTAAAGGAAAAAATTGCCCAACATTTAAGAAAAACATTTTCGCCAGATTTTAGCGAAGCTTTCATTATGCTGCGTAATGCAGGGGTGAAGCTATTTAGCTGGAATCTTTATTCTTTGAGCAACAGGGGATTAACAGTTGATTATGCCAATAAGATTAAGAACCTTATAACAGAAGGGATAATCGTTAACGATAGACGAGATGTTGAGATCCTTTTGGAGCAAAAGTTAACAACTGATCATGTCGAAGCAATTCAGATCCTTACACAGGTTGGGGTAAAGATATCTATAACAGAAATTACCAATCTTATTAAGGAAAAATTAACAGTTGATCAAGCCAATAGCCTTAAAGACCCGCTCAGGATCCTTACACAGGCAGGGGCTTTGATAAATGGAAGCGATATTCTTAAATTTATTGAAAAAAAATTAACAGTTGATCAAGCCAATAGCCTTAAAGACCCAATCAGGATCCTTACACAGGCAGGGGCAGAGATATGGGGAGAGGATATTCCCGTTTTAATTCAGATGGGGTTAACGGTTGATCAAGTCAATAGCCTTAAAGAATCAATTCAGATCCTTTCAAAGGGTGCGGTAAAGGTGTCTGCAAGCGATATTCTATACTTGATTAATCATAGTTTAACGGATGAGCGTATTAAACCAATTATAAACCCTCTTGATATTCTTATACAAGCGGGGGTAAAGATATCTGTAAATAATATTCCCGATTTGATTGATGCAAAATTAACGGATGACCAAGCCAACGCGATTCAGACCCTTGAACAGGCTTGGATAGTGGTTCCTGCGCAATATATTACCGATCTTATTAACGCAGGATTAACAAAAGACCATGCCAACGCCATGAAGATCCTTAGCCAAAGCTTTAAAGTAGGAAGGTTGTCCTTAGACGATACTCTAAATTTTATTAAATCTGGATTAACAGTTGACGATGCCAAGGCGATTCAAAACATTAATCAGCTTATTTTAAGGGATACTGTATCTGATAAATTATCCAAAAGCAATATTCTTGAATTTATTGAGATACGATTAACGGTTGAGCGTAGTAGACCTATTATAAAACTTCTTGAAATCCTTGCAGAACAAGAGATTTTGGTAGATAGCTATTTTATTAGTCATTTGATTTATGAAGTTGATGACAAATTAATGTTTGACCTTATCAACGCGATCAAAATTCTTATACAGGCAGGGGTAAAGATGGGCACTTGGGATATTCGTCAACTTATTAAACACAGATTGACGGTTGACCATGCCAACGCGATTCAGATCTTTAATCAAATTCTTACTCAGGAAAAGGAGAAGATAAGAGTGGATGCTATTCTAAAGCTTATTGACGCCGGGTTAACGCTTGACCATGCCAAGGCGATTCAGATCTTTAATCAAACTCTTACTCAGGAAAAGGAGAAGAT
>Ga0208492_1002144_pt1 | contig 10284 bp, 11 predicted proteins | sample Subbioar_CSW14AB_FD_184820 | JGI IMG/M metagenome (GOLD analysis project Ga0208492, IMG submission 184820) | Serpentinite rock and fluid subsurface biosphere microbial communities from McLaughlin Reserve, California, USA - CR12Mar_CSW14AB (SPAdes) | ecosystem: Environmental > Terrestrial > Deep...
GGCCCCCGCGCCGAAGGTGACCGTCCGCAAGGCGACCGACCGCCCCGCAAGTTCGGCGACAAGCCCGCCGGCAAATCGTTCAAGCCGCGCAGCGACAAGCCGTTCCGTGCTGGCGGCAAGCCGGGTGGCAAGCCTTTCCGTGGGAAGCGCGACAGCCGGGGCTAGGATCTACCCGATCGCTTGCGCCGCGATCTCATAAGACCGCAATCGCTTCTGGTGATCCCACACAGAGCCCGTGACCATCAGCTCGTCCGCGCCCGTGCGCGCGACGAACTCCGCAATCCCGCGCTTCACCTTCTCGGGTCCACCGACCACGGAGCATGACAGCGCGTGGAGAATGCCCTGCTCCACCATCGGGTCGAGCTTCAGATCGGCAACCGGCGGCGGCATCTTGCCGGGACGGCCGAGGCGCAGATTCGCGAAGGCCTGCTGGATCGAAGTGAAGAGGAATTTCGCCTCCTCATCCGTCTCCGCCGCGATCACGTTGAGACCGAGCATCACGTAGGGCGTCTGCAGGCGCGGCGACGGCTTGAAGCGCTCGCGATAGATCTTGATCGCATCCATCATATCGCCCGGCGCGAAGTGCGAGGCGAAGGCGTAAGGCAGGCCTAGATGCGCCGCGAGCTGCGCGCCGAACAGCGACGAGCCGAGAATCCAGACATCCACGTCCGCGCCCGATCCCGGCACGGCCTGAATGGTCTGCCCTGGCACGACAGGCTCGAACCAACCCATCAGCTCGACAACATCGTCCGGAAACGTATCCGCCCCGCCCATATAGCGCCGCAGCGCCCGCGCCGTTGCCTGATCCGTCCCCGGCGCACGGCCGAGGCCAAGGTCGATCCGCCCCGGATGCAGTTCCGCCAGTGTCCCGAACGCCTCCGCCACCATCAGCGGCGAATGGTTCGGCAGCATGATCCCACCCGCGCCGACGCGTATCTTGCTGGTGCCACCCGCCACATGGGCAATCACCACGGCCGTCGCCGCGCTGGCGATGCCGGGCATGTTGTGATGTTCCGCTAGCCAGAAGCGGTGATAGCCCAGCTTCTCCGCATGCCGGGCAAGATCAAGACTGTTGTGCAACGCCTCCCGCGCGGTCGAGCCTTCAACAACCGGGGCGAGATCGAGAACGGAGAGTTTTGCCATGGCGGAGATATAGGCGCTGGCGCGGCAGACGCTAGAATGGCCTGGCTCAAACGTGGGTGCAGAATCGGTGTCGGAAGCAAAAGGCAGGGCCACGGCGGAAATCGCCCGCGACTTCTTCGGCGTTCAGCTGCATTGGGCCGGTGTCTTCGCCGCGAAGGCCGGCCTGCCGCTGGCCGAGGCGATCACATGGCACACAAACTTCCATCGCCTGTTCGCCTACGGGAACCTGTCGAAGCAACAGCCCGACCCCGCCTTCGCGACGCTAGCCCGCCACATCGCTGCCCTCTCCGATCCGGCCGGACAGCTCGACGCCCTGATCCTCGCCTATGCCGACCGCCCGCCGGACCCGTGGCCCGCCGACCGCTTCCCGTTTGGCCCGCATTTCGCCTGCGAGGCGCCGAACACCGATGGCGCCGTCCGCATCCACTTCCGCAACCGCTTCAACACGGACGAAGTCGGCCCCCTGCACGCATCCAACCTCGCGCGCCGCCGCGCAGAGCTGACCGAGATGTTCGGCCACGTCGCGCGCAACTGGCCCGAAGCGCAAAGCGTCGTCGGCCAGTCATGGCTCTACAACACGGAAGGCTATCGTCGCCTCTTCCCCACCGCCTACGCCAACTCGCGCCAGCCGCTCATCGGTCCCCGCCCGATCCACGGCCTCTCCACCTGGGGCCAGTTCCTCGACTTCCGCGGCCGCGCCAAGCCCGATGTCGCCGACCAATTCAAACGCAATCTCGAAACGCTCGACGTCGCGCAGCCCTGGCTCAGCTTTCCCTATCAGGTGCTCACAGTGACCGCGCCGTTTGAAGCGTTCCGCGAAGAACATGGCGTCTAGCCGATCTTCTTCAGCCCCCGCGCATACCGCTTCCAGTTCTCGACATAGTGGTGCGCCGATCCGGTGATCATCTGGATCTGCGGCTCGCCCAGCTCCCGCACCACCTTGCCCGGCGCGCCCATCACCATGGAGCCGTCCGGAATCTCCTTGCCCTCGGTGATCAGCGAGTTCGCGCCGATCAGGCAGTTCTTCCCGATCTTCGCGCCGTTGAGGATGATCGAGCCGATTCCGATCAGCGTGTTCTCGCCGATCGAGCAGCCATGCAGCATCACCATGTGCCCGATCGTGCAGTTCTTCCCGATCGTCAGCGGCACGCCGACATCGGTGTGCAGCACCGACCCATCCTGGATGTTCGTATTCTCGCCGATGGTGATCGGATCATTGTCGCCGCGCAGCGTCGCGTTGAACCACACGCTGGCATTCTGCTTCAGGATCACATTGCCCATCACGCTGGCGCTGTCGGCGATCCAGTGCTCGCCCTCCATCCGGGGCCGCACGCCATCGAGTTCATAGATCGCCATCTGCGCGTCCTTCCTGTGCCGGTCCCGCTCCACAGGCGTTGCGCGAAAGGCACAACGACTCGAAGCGGGGCAGTCCTGTCATCAAGCTGCAACAAACTAAGGCGCCGAAGCCACTGTGCAGCAAGTTCGCGGAACTGACCCTTTATAGTTCCGTTAATGCGGAACTAGTCTACTCCTAGGGAAGCTGATTCGGTCGGCGTGCGCTCGGTGGCGCCTGCGAGCCGAAAACGGGGAATTGGATTGCGTCGACCGCGTTCGGTTGCACCATCCGCCTTTGATCCAGCAGGTCGCTTCATGCGGCGGCCTCCACCACCCGCAATTTGTGAATTCGGTTCGTCCGACGCCGCAGCGCCTCACTGGCTTGCGGCGTTTTTCTTTTCAGCCTGCCTTATCGACTGACAGAGGAGTACCTCCATGGGTAAACGTGCCGCCGTCCGCCGTGTCCGCGCCGAATTCCAGGGCCGCCGCGATCGGGATGCCGGAAGCGTTCAGCTCAGTGTGATAGAGGGAGGCTGGGATCCCACCGCCGAGGATGACTACCATCCGCGAAAGCGCCGCAAGCCGCAGCAACAGCCTCAGCAGAACCACCAGCAGCGTGAGCCACAGCGCGACCAGGCCTACGTCAAGAACCTCATGCCCAAGACAGAAGGCCAGGCCCGACTGATCGAGGCGATCGACCGCCAGAACATGGTGCTCGCCCTCGGCCCCGCCGGCACGGGCAAGACCTACATTGCCATCTGCAAGGCCGTCGAAGCCCTGCGCGCCGGCAAGATCGGCCGCATCGTGCTCTGCCGCCCCGCTGTCGATGCCGGCGAGAACATCGGCTTCCTGCCCGGAGACATGGAAGAGAAGCTCGCGCCGTATCTCCGCCCCCTCTACGACGCGCTGCAGGACCGCATGTCGGCCAAGCAGGTAAAGGCGATGATCGCCGAAGGCCAGATCGAGATCGCCTCGGTCGGCTTCATGCGTGGCCGCACGCTCAACAACGCCTTCATCGTGGTCGACGAGGCGCAGAACTGCACCTACGTCCAGCTCAAGATGATCCTCACGCGTCTCGGCTGGAATTCCAAGATGGTCGTCACCGGAGACCCCGCCCAGTCAGACCTGCTACCGGAACTCTCCGGCCTCGCCCCGGTCGCCGACCGCATCGAGTCGATGGGCGGCGATGTCGGCGTCGTCCGCCTGCAACAGGGCGATGTCGTCCGCCACCCGCTCGTCGCAAAGATGCTGGACGTTCTCTGACAAAGTAAGGCGCGACCCGAGAGGCCGCGCCTTGCCTTTTCCTCTCGTGCGCTGTAGGAACGCGGCCTCATCAGCAGCCGCTTCAAGGAGGCGCACATGTCTTGCATCGCTCGCCTCCGCCTCGCACCCAGCGATATTTGACGGCTACCGCGCCAAGGCGCGGTCTGAATTCCTCATCTGAAAATCAGCAGCCGGAACGCATTCCGTTCCGCACATGACGGTCATCATGCACGCCGCAATAGCAGTTGCGCGCGACAGCCTCCGTGCGCACGAAAGCCGCACGGCGCAGGCCTTGTTGCGCTTCGCGGAGCCATTTCGGCCCGCGCTCAACCGCCTCGCCGCCCGCCATCCGCGGCTGGCGGACCTCGCCATCAGTTTTCCCGCGCTGCTCTTCGGCCTCGCCGTCCCGCGCCGGGAGTTCGATCCAGAGCCTGTGATCCATCGCGTCATCATGGGCGCATCGCTTGCAGAACTCTCTGGTGCAGCCGGCATACCGCTATGGACGCGCAAGCTACATCCGCGCGCATTCGCGGCGGCCTTGCCGGCGCTGCCGGACACGCCGGCATTCCGCGCGCAGATCGCAAACCACCTGCCAGCTGACCGGAAGGCAGCGGCGGAATGGTTGCAGACAATCGCCTTCGCCAGCTTCTGGGGACATCCGGAGCTTGCCATCTGGTGTGCGCAGAACTTCGGCGCGAAACGCGCGCAATGGTTTCGCACCTTCCTGCCCCGTCTGTGCGTCTGGGCGTGGTACAGTCAGCAATCAGACACCTGGGGCGCGTCGACGATCCAGCAACGCTGGTCGCCGGACATATCCTTCACGCGAGCTGCAGACGCCATCTTCAGCTGGGCGGATGACCTTGAAGATCATGTCTTCATGCCGAACCCCGGGCTCGGCGATCCATGGGCAGCGCCAGCCACGGTTGACGGGTATGCCTTCGACCCCGTCCTGACAGTCGCGGACCTGCACGCAGCGGCGAAGGGGCTCGACAACTGCGCGAGGACCTACACGGATTCCATACGCCGGAATCGGTATCGCATCTGGGTTGTCCGGAAGGACAATGACACGGTGGCCATGCTCAGCCTCGCGAACGACGTCGTGATGCGTATCGGTCAACTGTATGGACCGCGGAACCAGCCCGTAACACCAGAACTCGCGCTCGCCGCGCACCGCTGGTTTCAGGGCTATTGCGCGCCACGAAAAATCGAGCGCTTCCCAGACGTACTTTCGTTGCAGGCATGGCAACGCCTATGGACGCCTTACTGGCTCGCCAAACGCCGTCTGCCGGCATGGCTTCCCTTGAGACCCGGCAACTACAGCGGGGACTGGATGATGCGCCCCGATCAGCGCGTGTGGCTCCGGCGTCGCCTGCGGAGGAGACGCCGGCGCGCCGCTTGATTTATGCCATCTACCACCTTAGGTTGTCTGCTACTCTGGGGTGCAAGAAGCGGAGGAGCCGGTGCCCGATAGTGGTTCAAGCCCCTTCCGTATCCTCGATCTGACAGCAGCGAACCCACAGGCGCGGGAAAACCCTTATCCGCGCCTTGGCGAGCTGCGCGCCCAGTGCCCGCTCCATCGCGACGAGGCAGGCGGCGCATGGTTGGTCAGCCGCATGGCGGATGCGCGCGCGGTGTTCACCGACAACTCGCACGTGAAAGACCCGGATCGGGCCGAGCCCGCCGCCATCGCCATCCGCCGCCGCCGCGCCACTGTGCCCGATGGCCTCGCCTTCCCGGACGACCAGCGCGCCTCCATGCTGGAGCTGGATGGTGCAGAGCATGCCCGCGTACGCGGCCCGCTGGTGCAGGCGCTCTATGCCCGTATTGCCGCCTTCGAGCCCGACTGCATCCGCATCGTGGAAGACGCGCTCGACCGCCTCCACGGGCGCGACGAATTCGACGTGATGACCGACCTCGCCGAGCCCGTCCCCGTCGCCTGCATCGGCGCTATTCTAGGTGTGCCGCCGGAAACGCTGGCCACCTTCCGCGGCTGGCTCGACGGCATCGTGCAGACCTTCAATCCCAATCGCACGCCGGAGAACGTTGCGGCGCTCGTCGCCTCCTCCAACGGCCTCGCCCACTACATTCGCGGCCGCTTCGAAGATGCAAAACACGCCCCGACCGACGACCTGTTCGGCGACATGGCCCGCCTGCAGGCCAGCGGCGCCCCGCTGTCGGATACGGAGATCACCTACAACATTCGCGGCCTGCTGATCGCCGGCAATGTCACCACCACGGACTTGATCGGCAACGCCATCCGCCTGCTGCTCACCCATCCGCACCAGCTCGCCCGCCTGCGCGCTGACGCATCTCTCTGGCCCAATGCCATAGAAGAAGTCCTGCGCTACGAAGCTCCGGTGGACTTCACCTGGCGCATCGCCACGCATGACGAACACATCTCCGGTTGCCCCGTCCACGCGGGCGCGGCGCTGAACATCTTCATCCGCTCCGCAAATCGCGACGACGCGATGTTTCCCGACGCGCAGACGTTCGATGTCGCCCGCCCACGCGCCGCGCGGCATCTCTCCTTCGGCGGCGGCGCTCACATCTGCCCCGGCGCGCCGCTCGCCCGCATGGAATCGCGTCACCTTCTTCCACGCCTGTTCGATCGGTTCCCGCGCCTCCGGCTCAGCGATCCCGTTGCGCTGCCGCACTGGCGAAAACTGCCCGGCTTCAGGGGCCTTGAGACGCTTGCCGTGCACGTCGACTGAAATCGCCCATCAGGATGGAACCATGATCGCGCTGACATCGTGATCGGGTTCCCGGAACCGCCGCGCGCACCCTCCGTTTAGCACGCACACAACACTCACCGTGCTTCACGAGGCCTCCCCCATGACCTACCTCAAGACCACCTTCTGCGCCGCAGTCGCCAGCGCTTCGCTCATGGCGTGCAGCAGCATGGACAGCTGGGATCCGTCGCAACGCAACGCTGCGATCGGCGCTGGACTCGGCGCTGTAGCAGGCGCTGCAATCTCGGATGATGACGCAACTGGCGCCCTCATCGGTGGCGCCCTCGGCGCAGCAGTAGGCTACTACACGGGCTGCCAGGAACAGGGCGGCTGCTTCGTCGGCGGCAAGCAGGTCGCCTCGCGCTCCGAGATGGTCTACGACCGCAACGCCGGCAGGCACTACTATGTCGATCCGTCCAACGGCCGCACCTATTGGGAAAACGGCGACTACCGCGGCTAACGCGGTCGCTCGCCCCTTACATCACCGCTCTGAAGAGGGTGCTGTCCATCCGGGCAGCGCCTTTCTTCTTGTGTGCTCGCCTTTCAGGGGTGATTGAGCCCGCGCGCTTTCCATCGCAATGTCCCTGAGAATTGCTCCGTGGAGGGACTATGAGGATCGCGTTCGGTATCGCAGCCCTGATGCTTGCCGCCTGCCAGTCACAGGCTGGATCCGTCAGCGCAATCCCGGCCTCGCCCGAAGGCAACACGCCCTCCCCCGGCGAGGTGATCGCGGCGTCCAAGCCTGAAGAATGGCGCACGCTCGATCCCGAAAACACGCTCTACTTGGATTTCCCGCAGGGCCGCGTCATCATCGAGATGGCCCCGCAATTTTCCCCCAACCACGTCGCCAACGTGAAAACGCTCTCGCGCGAAGGCTTCTTTGCAGATGGGGCCGTCACGCGCGTGCAGGACAATTTCGTCACGCAATGGGCACAGGCCGCCGACCCGGCCCGTCCTCCGAAAAAAGGCGTCGAGAAACTCAACGCCGAATTCACCCTGCCCCGCAGCGCCGTCCCCAATTTCGACGTGTTGCCCGATCCGGATACCTACGCCCCCGAAGTCGGCTTCGTGAACGGCATGTACGCCGCCCGCGACAAGGACAGCGCCTGGCTCACGCACTGCTATGGCATGGTCGGCGTCGGCCGCGAGAACGACGAGAACTCCGGCGGCGGCACGGAGCTCTACGTCATCATCGGCCACAGCCCGCGCAATCTCGATCGCCAGCTCACCATGCTGGGCCGCATCGTGCAGGGCATGGAGATCATGTCCGCCTTCCCGCGTGGCACGGGCGATGCCGGCTTCTACAAGACGCCGGGTGAGTACCAACACTATGCCGACATCAAGGTCGCCGCCGACCTGCCGCTGGAACAGCGCACCCCGCTGGAGATCATGAAGACCGACAGCGCCAGCTTCGCAACGCTCGTGAACTCGCGCCGCTGGCGGAAGGATGACTTCTACCGCAATCCGGTCGGCCGCATCGGCCTGTGCAACGTCACTGTCCCGGTGCGCGCGGCAACTCAGGCATCTTGAATTCCGGCCTGTCTACCTGAGGCGGCGGAAAGGTCGGCAGCGGCGTCAACTCCTGATGCTGCGGCGGATCGATCACATCGCGGAAGATGTAGCCGAGCCCGACAATCACGCCGAGCGTGAACAGCGCGATCAGGATCAGCACGATCGAGCGCAACGAGTTCTGAACGAAGCGCTCGATCTGGGTATAGGTCGGCGCTTCGGTCGGATCCCACGTCGTCAGCAGCACCCACAGGCTCACCGCGCAGATCACCGTGCCCACCGGCACGGCCAGCGCGAACACGGCCGACTCGATCCAGATGATGGCCCGCGCCCAAGGAATGCCACGCAGCAATCCGATGCCGCCAAGGAAGGACGGCAGAAAGTAGGCGAGCGTCAGCAGCCCCAGCCCGCCCGCCATCCATGCGAATTCATCGTTGTATGCAGGATCGTTCGCCACCGCGAAGGCGACCAGCAGCGTACCGAACCCTGCCAGCCCGACGCCCCCAAACACCACATGGCACCACGCCAGTACCTTCAGCCGCAGCTTCACGCCGGCCCTCCCCCACTCACCCGCTATCGCTAGATATCCCGCCCGCTCCCGGCAAGCCCAACTTTCCCGGTGCATCCTACCCGCCTGCGCGCTATGACACCGCCACACCAGACGGGGCCACAGATGTCAGTTCTGCTTTCCACCCTCATCAAGGACGCCAGCACCCAGACGCTCGGCGCGCTCGGCGGCATCCTGAAGAAGGGCGCGGACCACGCAGCCCACATGAAACTGCCCGAGGACGTGTTCCTCAACTTCCGCCTGTTCCCGGACATGTTCCCGCTTACGCGCCAGGTGCAGATCGCCACCGACAGCCTCGCGCGCGGCGCCGCCCGCCTCGCCGGAACCGACCTCCCCGCCTTCCCCGACGTTGAAACCAGCTTCACCCAGCTGATCGAGCGCACGCAGAAGGCCAACGCCTACGTGCAGGCCGCCTCGAACGATGCGATCAACGCCCGCGCCGGCACGATCATCAACATCCCCGTCGGTGGCGGCCAGGAAATGCCGATGACGTGCTGCGCCTATCTGCAAGGCTGGGTCTTCCCCAACCTCTATTTCCACAGCGCGACCGCTTACAACATCCTCCGCCACAACGGCGTAACGCTCGGCAAGCGCGACTATCTTCGCCCGCCGGGACAGTAATGCGCCTCAGGCGGCAACTCCCTTCGTCGTATGGAATGTCGAGATGCCGGCGCGCGTTATCAAAGTCATCCTTGGCGTCGTCATCGCGCTAGCGACGACTGTTGTCTTGTTTTGGATTGTAGGCGAAAGCCAGATGCGGTGCGCCTCTGAAGATTTTTGCGTGACGCATTAGGCGCTCTGGCGTTTGTCCGAGCACGCCCCTGTGCTCCCCATTGACTCCAAACCGTCATCAAGCCGTCCTAAGCGTTAGCAGACGCAGGGAGACGCCCATGGCTTTCGTGATCACCCGCCGCCGCATGCTCGCCGCCGCCTCAGCCGGCCTCGCCATTGCGTTCGTGCCCGGCCGCGCCTTTGCCGCGCCCGCCTCAGGTTTTACCCATGGCGTCGCGTCCGGCGATCCTGGCCAGACCAGCGTCGTGCTCTGGACGCGCTATGTCGCCCCCAACACCACGCGCCTGCGCGTCGAGATCGCGGACGATGAGCGCTTCCAGCGCATCCGCATGACGGGCGAGGCCGAGGCCAGCCCCGCCATGGACAATTGCGCCAGCGTCGTCGCCGAAGGCCTGCCGCCCGGACGCTGGTTCTGGTTCCGCTTTACCGCGCCTGACGGACAGGTGTCCGAGGCGGGCCGTACCCGGACCCTGCCCGATGGCGATGTCGACAGCTTCCGCATCGCTGTCTTCTCCTGCGCCAACGGCACGTCCGGCTGGTTCAACGCCTACGCCCATGCCGCCGCGCGCGACGACATCGACCTCGCCGTCCACACCGGCGACTACATCTACGAATCTCCGCTCACCCGCCCCGACGCTCAACCCGGCATCGCCGCCCAGCGCGGTCTTGCGCCGATGCACGAGATCGTCGCGCTCGCGGACTATCGCCAACGCTATGCCAGCTATCGCCTTGATCCCGATCTCACCGCGCTGCATCGCCGCCTGCCGATGATCGCCGTGTGGGACGATCACGAGACCGCCAACAACAGCTGGCGCGATGGCGCCAGCGCGCACGATCCCGCCACCGAAGGCGACTGGAATGTCCGCAAGGCGGTCGGCATCCGCGCCTGGCGCGAGTGGCTTCCCACGCGCGGCGACTGGTATGGCAGCCACCGCATCGGCAACC
>Ga0208492_1002145_pt1 | contig 10280 bp, 7 predicted proteins | sample Subbioar_CSW14AB_FD_184820 | JGI IMG/M metagenome (GOLD analysis project Ga0208492, IMG submission 184820) | Serpentinite rock and fluid subsurface biosphere microbial communities from McLaughlin Reserve, California, USA - CR12Mar_CSW14AB (SPAdes) | ecosystem: Environmental > Terrestrial > Deep...
TGAAAATATGATTTCATAGAGCAATGTCTTAATTGTCAATTGTCAATTGTCAACTGTCAACTGATATCAAATCCCGCGATTTCAAGATGCTTCCAGAAATCAGGATATGATTTTTCTACTACCAGATGATCTTCGATCTCAAGTCCGGGCATTACCAGAGCCAGAGGTGCAAATGCCATTGCCATTCTATGGTCGTCATAGGTAGCTACGGTGATATTTTTATTCAGATCAAGTTCTGAGCAATCCAGTTTATAAGTCTGATTTTTCTCGATCAGTTTTACACCAATTTTTGCCAGCTCTACCTGCAATGCATTAACACGGTCAGTTTCCTTGATTTTTAAAGTTTCCAGTCCGGTGAAAGTAGCATCATGCTTCAGCGCAGCACAGCAAACAATAACCGTCTGAGCCAGATCCGGACATTCCTTAAAGTCAAAAATCTTTCGTTCAAGCTTCTTAGGATCTTTTTTCAGATAAACACCGCCATCTCTGAACTCCGAGGTAATGCCAAAATTTGCCATAATCTCAGTGATCTTACTATCTCCCTGAAGGCTGTATTTGGTTAAACCTCTCAGAAAAATCTCTGCTTCTTCTGCCAGTGCTGCAATAGAATACCAGTAAGATGCGGCACTCCAGTCGGGTTCAATACTGATCTCTGATTTTTTAAAAGGCTGATGGGCAATACTGATTACGTTTTCACTCCACTGGTGTTTGATTCCGGCCTGCTCCATCATCGCCAGGGTCATTTCAACGTAAGGTCTTGAAGTCAGTTCTCCTTCAATAATCAGTTTTAGCCCTCTTTCAAGTCTTGGTGCTATCAGAAGCAAAGCAGAAATATACTGACTACTGATATTGCCTTTGATCTTAACCTGATCGCTCTGCGGTTTAAACGGACCTTTGATCTTCAGGGGAGGGTAGCCTTCATTCTCGATATAGCTGATGTCAGCTCCCAGACTTCTGAGTGCATCAACCAATATACCAATAGGTCGCTGTTTCATGCGTTCCGAACCGGTCAGAATTACCTCTCCATTCTGAATGGTAAAGAAGGCGGTTAAAAAGCGCATTGCTGTTCCTGCCGGACCGATATCTACTATTGCCTGCTTACCAGCCTGAAGGATATTGTTCAGAGTAACGGTATCTGCTGCTTCAGAAATATTTTTCACCTGAACTGCACCCTCACTCAGAGCCTGCATAATCAAAGCACGATTACTTTCGCTCTTCGACCCGGTCAGAGGGATGGTACAATTCAGCTGTTTATGCTTTGTTGAGATCTGTATACTTGCTGAACTCATTATTCTTCAATGGCAAGTTTTTCATTCATGATCTCAGTCTGCTTACGGATCGACTCATTGTGAATCAATTCAAGCAGTTTACCTGTAAATGTTTGATCTAACTTTAATGCACTTGCAAATGCACTGCGTTTGTGCATGATCTGATCCCACCGGTTTACCTGAAGAATGGTTACTCCATTATCGCGCTTGTACTCGCCGATTTTCTGAACAACCTGCATTCTTTCAGCAATCTTCTGAATGATCTGATCATCAATTTTATCAATAGCCGTACGAAGATCAGCCAGTTTATCGGTAAACTCTTTGTCCTTGATCTCAGGCTTACGAAGAGTCAGCAGATCCATTAATTCAGAAAGGGCTGCCGGAGTAAGCTGCTGTTTCGCATCGGTCCATGCTACAGAAGGATCCAGATGCGATTCAATCATTAATCCCTGCATATCCAAATCTAATGCTTTCTGAGCGACATACTGAATCAGTTCGCGGTTACCACAGATATGACTTGGGTCATTGATGATCGGAAGTTCAGGAGCGATCGTTTTTAGCTGAATAGCTAATTCCCACATCGGTTCATTTCTGAAAGCTGTTTTCTCAAATGATGAAAAACCTCTGTGAATTGCTCCAAGCTTTGTAATTCCTGCATTGTTGATACGTTCTAAAGCACCAACCCATAGCTGAAGGTCAGGGTTTACCGGATTTTTAACCAATACCGGAACGTCAACACCTCTCAGTGAATCTGCAATTTCCTGTACAGTAAATGGGTTTACCGTAGAACGTGCACCCACCCATAGAATATCAACACCCGCTGCCAGTGCTTCTTCCACATGCTTTCCCGTTGCAACTTCTACTGCAGTAGGCAAACCGGTTTCTTCTTTAGCTCTTTTCAGCCAGGTTAATCCGACACTTCCGATTCCTTCAAACTCTCCCGGACGGGTACGTGGCTTCCATATACCGGCTCTCAATACAGAAACTTTTCCTGTTTTTGCAAGTAAATGAGCAGTAGCCATTAACTGATCTTCAGTTTCGGCGCTGCAAGGGCCTGCAATTAACAGGGGTTCTTTCTTAGTCTCCAGCCAGGTGTTCATTGGCTGTAATTTTAAATTTAATTTCATCGTTCTGGTTTTAGGGTTCCGGCATTAAACCGGGATTATTTTAAATTGTAATTTTTCTTGTTTCGTTCAGACTTTATCGTTTTTCAGATACTCGCCCATAATGGTAAAATTCACGGTATGCTTTAGAACTTTACGTATCGCAGTATCGTAGTTGGCCTGATTTTTCCATTCGATATCGACGTAGAAATTGTATTCATTACGTTTTCCAAGTACCGGCATCGACTGGATTTTACTCAGGTTAATTTTGTTTTCGGCGAATATATTCAGCACTTCAGCCAATGCTCCAACAGCGTTTCCAACCTGGAAGCTTAATGAAGCTTTGTTGATCTCGACGTTTTCGAGCGGCTTGTTGGCCAGAATCAGAAAACGGGTATAGTTTTTCTTGTTCGATTCGATCCTTCTTTCCATGATCTGCAGCTCATAAAGCTTTGCCGCGAGATTGTTCGCGATAGCTGCAGTATCTGTAAGATTTTCTTCACGGATCTTTTTAGCGCAAGCTGCTGTATCACTGCTTTCCACAACCTGCAATTGAGGAAACTCATCAAAAAAGTCGCTGCACTGGCGGATCGCAATCGGATGAGACTGTACATATTTGATGTCCTCAAATTTCACCCCCGGCAATGCCATCAGATGTAACTGAATTGCGAGGTAGACTTCTCCTACTATTGAAAAGTTGTATTCTCTGAGTAAGCTGTAGTTAGGTAGCAAACTGCCGGCAATTGAATTTTCAATAGCCATTACCACATAATCAGCTTGCTTGTTTTTCAAAACCTCACAGGTCTTTTTGAATGATTCACATTCAATGGTTTCAATATCTGTTCCGAAAAACTTAAATGCTGCCTCTTCGTGGAAGGAAGCTTTGATACCCTGAATTGCTACTCGCTTTTTCTGCATTTTGTTGTTAAATAAAAAAGTCCCTGCTTATGGCAGGGACTTTTTGCTAATTTCTATATTAAGATCTATTGCATATTTTCCCCGCTCTTACCGTGATAGTAAAAATAAGCGAAGTAATATGTAGTTAAATTTTTCATACTTGTTTTTTCAAATGTAGAACAAAATTTTATTCTGTCAAAATAAAATGAAAATATTTTTATGAGTCCGATGAATTTTTGACAACTATTCTGTTTTGACTTGTTTTTGTTATTAAATTGTTAATTAATGGTGCGCTAACCCGATTGTGAAATGCGAAAGTTTACATCTTCAATACTTCATTCCAGATTTTCTCATTGACCGGGATGCCATGCAGTTCACTTTCTCTTCGTTTTCTAAGGGTATTTTCTCCCGGGTATAAGATCTCCCCGCCGGGTTCAGCCGGCGAACCTGATTTGGTATAACGGATAATTTCTTCAATTAAATCTTGATGCATATTACTTTGATGCAGGCAAAGAAAGAATTGGGAAACCCCTGATTCGCGGACGATTGAATTGATTGCTGCCGTTGATCTTCCTCCAGTAATGGCAGTCAGAAGTATATCCAGCATGAATGATAAACCTGAACCTTTCCAGAAGCCAATAGGCAGGGCTCTTCTGGATTGGATGATAGCCGATGGGTTCTTTGTTAAATTTCCATTCGCGTCATAGCCTCCAAATTCAGGGAGTTCAAGGCCTTTCAAATCTGTATCCTGTAATTTGCCATAAGAAAACTGTGTCATGGCCATATCCAGAACGATATGTCCATCTTCTCTGGGTACGGAAATAATTAGTGGATTATTCCCAAGTCGTGGTTCTTTCCCGCCCCATGGGGGCATATTTGCCATGGTATTGGTAAAGCATATGCCAATACAGCCGGCATCTGCCGCCTGCCAACCATAGGTTCCTCCCCGTATCCAATGGTTGGTATGTCGCATAGCTACCAGACCGATTCCATTGGCTTTGGCAAGCTCAATTGCCCTGTTCATTGCCAGAGTGGCGTTATGAATTCCGATTCCGAAATTTCCATCCCATATTTCAATTAAACCGTTACGCTCAATAAATGCAGGCTCTGCCAGAATATCGACCTGTTTTTCTATGATCGTATTTACAAATGAAGGAAAACGGTTTAAGCCATGAGAATATACTCCGTCGCGACTGTTTGCTGCAAAAGTATGCGCACAGAGTTCAGCCTTTTCTTCTATGAGAGAAAGCTTAAGCAACACACGTTTAAACTCTTTTTTTAGTGTTTCGAATGGAATATTCATAGTTAATAAAAATAGATAAATGCGGTAATTAATTCATAAAATGTATAAAAAATGCAGATGGTACCTTTTGGTTTTTTCTTTGTCTCTTTCTGTTTTGTGAGGACGATAGGGATAGTTATATTGCCTGATGTTTGAAATCAGGCCATTATTATACAAAATGTTTCATGTCAAAAATAACCTGATCCTTATTGGGGTTTTAATGTTTATTTGCGCTTCCGCCCCGGAGATTCTCGCACAGCAAAAAAATAGAAAGCCGGCCTTCAGAGTAATTGCTTTTTATACCGGTAAGAACGATATGGCGCATATCAGTTACGTAAAAGAAGCTAATGAATGGTTTGCGAAAATGGCCTCACAGCACAATTTTATTTATGAGGCTACCAGTAACTGGACTCAGATGAATGATGAATTTCTGAGAAATTACGAGGCTGTAATTTTTCTGGATACCCGTCCCGGGAAAGCGGAGCAGCGCGCAGCATTTCAGAAGTATATGGAGCAGGGTGGAGGATGGCTGGGATTTCATTTTGCAGCATTTGCCTTAACGCCTTCAGCCTTCCGGCAGGACTGGGACTGGTATCATCAGCAGTTTTTAGGCTCAGGCGAGTATCTGAGCAATACCTGGAGACCGACTAAAGCTTACTTACATGCAGAACAGACCAGGCATCCGGTTTACCGGAAGCTGAATAAAACCATTACTGCTTCTCCCAATGAATGGTACCGCTGGAAAAATGATCTGAGTAAGAATCCTGACATTCAAATTCTTTATGCCATCGATCCGAAAAGCTTCCCGCTTGGCACCGGACCTAAAGCACACGAAATCTGGCATAGTGGCTATTATCCGGTAGTGTGGACCAACAGGAATTATAAAATGGTCTATTTCAATATGGGACATAATGATATGGACTATGAGCATCGATATGGTAAGGATGTAAAAACGCTGTCGCATACTTATGATAATCCTGAACAGGAAAAGCTGGTAATGAATGCGTTGAAATGGGTAGTTAGGAAGAGAATAAAATAGTATAAATCAGAATATTAACCGAAATTCGGAGTGCTAACCAAATTCAATATGTCTCTGCTGTGTTTTTTCTTGATATAGTAAAAAAATGTCCTTGGGGTGTGAATATGACATGACTAAATAAAATATTATGCAGATGAAACAAATTTTTAAAATACTGCTTTTCATAGCAGGATTCCTATATGCAACCAAGTCGGATGCGCAAATACATTCAGCTAAGTCGAAGATGGACTGGTTTGAAAATGGCAGACTTGGAATTTTTATCCATTGGGGCATTTACGCAGTAAACGGCATCCCGGAGTCCTGGTCTTTTTTTAATAATTACATCAGTTATGAAGATTATATGAAGCAGTTAAATGGCTTCAATGCTGATAAGTATGATCCTGAATTATGGGTTAAACTGATTCAGGAAAGTGGTGCGCGATATGCCGTTATTACCTCAAAACATCATGATGGTGTTGCTTTATGGAATTCAAAGTTGGGTGGTATCAATACCGTAAAAGACAGTAAAGCAGGGAGGGATCTTCTCACCCCTTTTGTGAATGCCTTAAAAAAGACTGATCTAAAGACAGGTATTTATTATTCTCTTCCCGACTGGAGTTATCCCGATTATGATATTATGACAAGGGTATACAAAAGATATGATTTGAAAGCTCAGCCTGATCGCTGGTTAAAATTTCAAAACTATCTTAGCGGTCAGCTCAAAGAGCTATCGGAGCAATACAATCCTGATTTGTACTGGTTTGATGGTGATTGGGAACATAGTGCTGAAGAATGGAAGTCGGCTGAGATCTGTAAGATGTTACAGCAAAAGAATCCTGATGTTATTATAAACTCCCGTTTAAGTCAGTACGGTGATTATGCTACTCCTGAGCAGGGAGTTCCTGTTGTTCGACCTTCAGATCGCTATTGGGAGCTGTGTTTAACAATGAACGACTCCTGGGGCTATGTTTTTCATGATAAGAATTATAAGACACCGAACCAGATCATTCGAACATTTATAGATTGCGTGGCCAATGGCGGGAATCTATTGTTAGACATAGGCCCTAAACCTGATGGGACTATTCCTGCCGAGCAAATGCAGATTCTTAAAGAATTGGGGCTGTGGAACAAGAAGCACGCAGAAGCTGTATTTGGAACAAAAGCCGGCATTAGCGGATCTAATTTTCAGGGAAAGACAAGCATTAGTGCAGATGGAAAGATTATTTATGCGTTTCTGGAAAATGTGCCTCAGGAGGATATGGAAATTAAAAACCTGGTTGAGCAGCCTGAAAGAGTTCGGGTTATTGGTAGTAATACAAGTTTAAAATATAAGTATGACCCGATTACCGGGATTACCAATATTTCAATTCCTGAAAATGAAATGGACGCGACAGCCACTGTAATTGCTTTAGAGTTTGATAAGCCGGCTCAATTTTTAAAGAAGGACTCTCAGGTAAATTTTGATAATCAGCTGAAGGATCTGGCAAAAAATAAAGTGCTAAGTCCGCTGAAGTTGATTCATACAATTGCAAATGCCAGCTGGAAAGGAGATTTCTCATACAAGTCACAAATTGATCAGCTGAGTACTAAAACTAAATCAGAAGCTCAACTTTTGAATGAGGTTCAAAGCTGGATGAAAAAACATGCGGAAGTCTTTTCGGGATCTGCAGGTTTGCCACAGGGATACTATGATGGCTACAGCTCATTATCTGCAGATAAACAGACATTATATCTTTTCGTTGACGGAAAACCTAATGGACCTTTGGCTATTAAAGGGATAAAAAATAAAATTAATCGTATTAGAGTTGTGGGTAATGGTACTTTGCTAACCCATCAGATTCTTAATAAACAATATTGGAGTGATATTCCGGGAATGCTTTATATCCCTGTTCCTGAAGATCTGTTAGATTCAAAAATGACGGTTATTGCAGTTTTACTGGATAAGCCATTAAGTCTGTATCAGGAGGATATCAAACCTATAGAGAGTAACTGATAATTTTAAAAAGAAGGTTTAATATCCCTTAAGCCTTATGGAAGTTTTTATAAGCATTCTGATATTCCCATCTTGGGGGAAGCTGGTATTAAGGATTAGCTGATATTAATGATAACCAGATAGTGGCTATTTGAATCAGTATAAAAAACCGTCTCATAAAATTAATTATGAGACGGTTTCATTATTTTGACAAGAGGAATTATTTCTTAGCCCACCATAGCGGGGTAAGAACTTCATCTCCGCCACCCAAGAATCCTACAGCCTGATTATATCCTACAGCATTACTGTTTTTTAATCCGGATGGATATCTTAATCTTTGCGGGAAATTTTTCACGCTGGCTGTCATAAAATTGCCGGCTGTTAGATTTGGTAAATTAACCAACGGATTTTCAACAGCAGGGTTTTCAAAAAATGGAAGACCCAGTCTGCGGTGGTCACTCCAGGTTTCGAGTGGTAACCAGGGTGTTTGCGCGATAAATTTCTGTGTTATGATCTTTGTTAATAAGTCATTTTTTACTGAGCCACCTTTATAAAGTGTATTTTCAGGGTATTTAATCTGTACTGTACCGGCAGCATCAGTATAACCATCTTTATAATTCATGGTATATGTTGCAGGAGGTTCAGTTACATGATCCCAGCTTGCTGAAGTACCGGCATTATTATAAGCTGTAGATGACAGATAAGCTGCGCTCATTCCACCAACACCCCAATGGTCAAGATTAGCTTTTACTCCTGCTTCATAAGCAGCCTTTGCTGTTAGTGGAGTACTCCAGCCTCTTACAGCCCCTTCAGCTAATAAGAAATAAGTTTCCCAGTTTGCAAAAAATATTCTTGAACTGGCACTTGTTCTAAATTCATTTGAAGTACGTGGCATAGTACCGTTGAAAGCCCGCACGTTATTTTTAGAACCCGGGACACCCCAGTCACCATTTGCATAACCATTCCAGGTGTATTTTGCATCAATGGTTTTTATAACTGCTGTGCCATTTGTTAATGTATTGCTTGATGTTTTAGCCGTATTATCCCATGAAGGATAAGAGTTGAAATTCGGGTTTGTAAAATCTCCGGGGATAATATACGCTTTAAACGCTCTTGGGTCTATTTTGTTTGGTAAACCGTCTAGCCAAAAACCAGCAATTGGATCATTTGTTTTCATTGTGAAATGGTCCTGAAAGCGTAGTCCGATATAGTTTTCAGCTTTTACGGCACTTTGTAATTCAGGCTTAACCTGATTAACCGTTGGTAATCCGCCAAGATTATAAGTCAGATTGCGATAGGTTGCACTCATAATTTGAGCATTCCATTCTCTGCTCATTACGCCTGTTAATGCATCCCATCCTGATTTCTCAGCTACTTTGAAGGTCTGATCTGCAGTCATTAATAAATCTCCTTTGGCAGCATCTTCAAATTCGGCTTTTGCTTTAGCTCCATCTACTTCAGACAAACGCATGGCCAGTCTCAGACGGAGTGAATTTGCATATCTCTTCCATTTATTATAATCATATTGGAAAGCGGGATCCTGTTTTTTTACGGCATCCGGATTTACTACGGTTAAATCCAGCTTGGAACTGGCATCTTTCAGCTCCTCAAGCAGATGATAATAAACATCCTTTACGCTGGCAAACTCAGGATTTTTACCTTGAAAACTATTGATAGGAATAGGTCCGAAATTGTCAGATAATTCACTCATTAAATAGGCTCGCCAAATTCTTGCAACCTGAATTAAGTTTTTGGTATATAATTTACTTGTGCCCTTTTGAATTTGCTCATTACCAACCTGTATAGCTGAATTTGCCGCATTTAACCATCCTGACATGTAGGAGTTATAGTAATCTGATGACCAGCCGTCATTGTAGCCTCCGGTTGAAATACCACCACCTAATTGTTGATGGCCTGCTGTTTTCCAGTAAAGGATAAAAACACGCTCAGCAATGTGAGGATCCATCTGTGCGCTGATTATACTGTTGTTGATGAAATAATCAACCTGAACCTGATCTGCGTTTGCCGCAAGCGGGTTAGTATTTATTTCCTCAAATTTCTGACATGAAGTAGCCATTACTAAAGCCGTAATCAGCATCCATGTTCCTTGATATCTTCTTTTCATTTTGTTAAGTTTTAATATTAAAATCCTAATGCCAGATTAATTAAGAAAGTGCGCATAGTTGGTAAACCTGCATTTTCGAAACCGGTAGCATTGCTATTGGTTGCGTAAACCGACTCAGGATCGATACCGTTCATATGGCTTTTGATCAGCCAAACATTATTTGCTGAAACACCAAACTTTGCACTTTTAACCGGGGAGTTTGCCAATAACTTGCGTGGCAGAGTATAGCTTAACTGAACATTTCTCAGACGCACACTGCTTGCATCGTAAATATTTGCTTCTGTAACCCCTAAATTATTTGCAGTTGCTACGGCTAACCAGTATTCCTGAGGAGTTACCTGCTTGGAATTAGCAACATATCCACCGGTTCCATTGCTTACTACTCCGGGTACAACAAAACTATTTCTCAATCCATCCGGAGCAGTTACTTTTCCTGTACCGCTGGCTTGCAATGCAACATGTGTAGCAGAGAATATTTCACCACCAAGTCTGGCATCAACAAGGAAAGATAATCCTACACCCTTATAATCAAATGAGTTGGTAATACCTATCAGAGTCTTTGCCTGTTGGTTTCCCAGTCTGACAATTTCAGGATCACGGGTTGGCAGTCCATTG
>Ga0208492_1002147_pt1 | contig 10268 bp, 8 predicted proteins | sample Subbioar_CSW14AB_FD_184820 | JGI IMG/M metagenome (GOLD analysis project Ga0208492, IMG submission 184820) | Serpentinite rock and fluid subsurface biosphere microbial communities from McLaughlin Reserve, California, USA - CR12Mar_CSW14AB (SPAdes) | ecosystem: Environmental > Terrestrial > Deep...
CGGCGGCCACGAGGGTGGTGTGGTCCTTGGAGTTCACGGCGTTGTCGATGATGTCCTTGGTGGGCAGCATCGGGGCGCCGCCGACCATGACGTCGGCGCGGGCCGGGCCAGCGGCCAGGCTCATGGTCAGGGCGAAGGCGGTGGTGGCGAAAGCGAAGGTCTTCATGCGAGCTCCTGTGGGATCGTTGAGGAACGCCACATCGTTGTTCGATGCGGCTGGGTTCCCTTACGCAGGTTCGGCCTGAGGGGATGCCAGCTTTGCATCCCTTCACAAAGCGTCGCGGGTTTGAAGCCGATTCAAGGCTGTGTCGGTTTTCTTTGCCTGCCTTGGTGGGCTCGGTTTGTCGGGGCAGCGCGGGGCGGTGCTGCGCCGGCATGGGCTCGGGCTCCAAGTGGGCGGTCACGCCTTTGGCGTGACTGCCCTGCGGTGCTCGCGGCAAGGTGGGGCCTTCGAACTCGCTGCGCGCCCTGTGGGCGCTCCGCTCAAACAACTCAGGCCAGTCAGATGACGAAGCACGCTTCGCGTGCCCACCTTGCCGCTGCGCTCCTCGGCGCCCACAAGGCGCCCGAGCCCATGCCGGCTTTGCCCCTGGTGCCCCGCTTTGTTCATGCGAATGGGCGATGCGCGCGCACCGCTCAAATCGGGGCAGCCCTCTGCACGTTTGCGTTGGCTTGGTTTAGGCTGGCTGAAACAAGGGCACCCAAACACTCATGGAGGGCAAGGTCGATGAAAAACAAGCATTTGCTGGTTGCTCGCTGTGGGAGCTTCGGATGTTCAGGCCAACATCGCTCTTGAATGCGGGTTGGTCTATTTGTAGTTAGGCCCTCGCGTAAATGCACCGCTTGCACAGGTCAAGCGAGCCACCTCCTCGGTGGCTACTCGCAGCTAGGCATGCGCTTCTTGGTTCGCGCAAGGTCTCGTGGCATGCTTGCATCCAAGCTGGCATCAGCCCAGCAACAAACAACAGGGGTCTCATGCCAAGTCAGCCGTACGCCACCATCGGCCTAACTGTGCGTTGCAGGGGACGCCTCCACCACTGCGCGCTTCGGCCACGCCAAGTGGGCGCCCCTGAACTTGGGCGTTAGGCCACTACGTCTATGCACTGCTGCGAACAAATGAATCGCCAAGTCGAGCACAGTTGCCCGACATGTCACGGTGAATCACCGTGCCCAGATCGACTCGTTTCCTTCGACGATGTGTTTAACGAATACGGACTCGTCGTTCATGATGGCGGCACCAGTTCTGTCGAAATTCTCTTCTGCCCGTGGTGTGGCAGTCAGCTTCCACTGTCTCAGCGAAACGAATGGTTCGAGCAATTGGAGCTACTTGGGTTCGACTCGCCTTTCAATCAAGACATTCCAGCTCGGTTCCGGTCAAGCGAGTGGCGTCTAAGGGTGAAATAACATGGCATTACCGAACCGTGGCCTAACTGGTCGGTCAAGCGGACGCCAACAAGGGCCATGCCTTCGGCATTCTCATGGCCCTTGTTGGTGCCCTGCGCACCTGCGGTGCTCCGGCGCCGCTTACCTTGGTAGTTAGGTGCTACATTCAAAACCACAATGGCCAACCTAGAACCTGACGAACTCTCAACCGTACCGCCGGCCCTTCTGCTCATACTGCAGGAATTTGCCGATGGTCACGCTTGGCAAGAGATCCGAAAACGCATCAGAACCGGACTTCGAGACATCAAAGATCAGTCGTTGGCGTTTGAACTCCAAAACACTTCCCGGGAAGAACAACCCGACGCTCGTCGATTTGAGATTCATCCTCACGGCGCCTTAGATCTCTTGTCAGGCCATGGATGTATCGCGCTGGACTGCCGAGTTGCGGCGGCAGAGAGACTTGCAAGAAGTCTGGGACTCATCGCGGACCGCATCTGGCTCACTGATCACTTATCAACGGAGGTCATGTCTATCGGTAGGGCAACAAATGATGCCATCGATCGCCTCATGCACCACGCCGTTGCTCTGGCTCCACTACTGCCTTTGATGAAGGCTGGCGTTGTTCGTTTCAGATCACCGTGGATTGCAACTTGTGCAGCATGCTCGCAAGAATTTGAAGCCGAGGTGGAGAGTGCGACGGAAGCAGTACTGCGAACCTTTTCTCGCCAAATTAAGGTGGAGCGCAAAGAATCAGGTGGCTATATTGTTCGTACAGGCAATTTTTTTATTCCACCCATCGTTCACCATAGTTACGAAAGTGGCAGCGTCAATGTTCCTTCAAGCAGGGAGTATGCAGAATCCTTGATCGCAAGCGAAGTCAGGCACATCTTATGGACAGCTCGAGAGGCAACGTTTACAAGGGGGGCTGTGTTCAGCAACTCTAGAGCGGCCCTGGCCGGCATGCTTCACTATGACGGAAGACTACCGCCTGGTCGGCGCGAACTCCGCTTATTCGAGGACAGTCGTGCATTTGAACTGCCGTGGGTCTCTGAACTCAACCCATCACAGATCTTGCAACTGCGTGAAGAAGCGTCTAACGCAATACCCTTATTCCGTGAGATGTTGGCACGCGCCACAACTTTTAATGGCTCTGAACCATGTACTGCCGCCGCCACCGACCTGATCTCTGAACTCCGTGCGCAAGCCGCAGAAGTAAGGGCGGAGCTTTCCATAAAACGGCACAAATCTGCCCGGTATTGGAAAACAGCTTATGGAGTGCTTGGGCTAGGAATCTCAGCATACGGAGTTGCAACAGATCAAGCCCTTGCGGGTCTAGGTGGGTTACTGCCAATCATCCAGCTGCTTATAGAACACCGCGCCACTCATGAGTCAGATACAGAGAAGTTGAAGATTCGTCCTGGCTACGTTCTTATTAAGGCCCAGGACATTCTTGCTCATGCGCACTAAACCGGACCCAGGAGCCAAGAGCGAAACCCGCGTACATGCGCATTGCATGTGCAACATCGTGCCTTCGCGCAGCGGCCTAACTGGTTGTTCAACAGGACGTCTACCAGCTCCGCTGGCAGCCGCCTGTTAACGCGGGCGTTCGGCATCAGCCAAATGTGCCCCGAACATAAAAAATCGGACATGCCACTGGCCTGCCCCACCAACGAGCCCATTCACGACACCCCCCGGGCCCAAACACCCACGCGCCAGTCTTTTTCGGACACGATCCGAGTAATTTCAGACAAACGCCGAGCTCCAGCGCCCGCTGGCGCCCCATCGAGGTGCATCCGCCGAGCTTCGAACTCTGCCAGCCGAGCAAAAAGCCCCGCGCTTCGAGCAAAACACCCGGCCCGCCGCCCTCAGAACGCCGCGCGCCACCCAAATGACTCGGCGCACCACCCCAAAAGCTCGGCAAGCCACCCAAAACCCATCGCAGGCCAGGCAGCGCCCTGATCAAGCCACCCAACCCACGCACGAACCCAACCGTCGCCCGCCACCAGCGAGGCGAAAAGGGGCGAAGGCGGTGTGCGGGCGGGCGCCTGGGTGGTGCCGAGGAGCGCAGCGGCGAGGTGGGCGCGCGCAGCGCGCTTGCGTCTCTGACTGGCCTGAGTTGTTTGAGCGGAGCGCCCAAAGGGCGCGCAGCGAGTTCGAAGGCCCCACCTCGCCGCGAGCACCGCAGGGCAGTCCTGCCAAAGGCAGGACCACCACCCTTGAAGCCCGACCGCACATCGCCGCAGCCCCCGCCTCGCGTTCTCACGACAAAGCGCTCAACCCTTCGCACGCGGCCAAGTCAAAACCACCGCATGCCAAGAGGCCTCAAACCCCAGCCGTCTTCACCTCGGAAGAAGCAGCAGCCACACCACCAGCCGCCTGCTCCACCGACCGCATCATGTCCTTGCGGAACCGGTTCAGCTCCTGAACGCTCGCGAAGCTGCGCCCCATCAGCGAGCCCAGGTTGTGCAGGATGCGCTCGACCACCTTGCCCTCCCACACCGCATCGAACTGGATCTGGCGGTCCAGCCAATGCTCCAGCCACTCCGGGTTCGGCAGCCGCGACTGGATCGTGTCCCGCGGAAACAGCTTCTCGTTCACGTGCAGGTTCGTCGGGTGCAGCGCCTGCGCCGTGCGCCGCGCGCTCGCCATCAACACGCCCACCTTCGCGAACGCCGCACGCGCCTCGTCACCAAAGCGGTTCAAAGCGCGCTTCATGTAGCGCAGGTAAGCGCCGCCATGGCGGGCCTCGTCGCGCGCCAGCGTTTCATAAATCGCCTTGATGACGGGCTCGGTGTGCCACTCGGCCGCGCGGCGGTACCAGTGGTGCAGCCGGATCTCGCCGCAAAAGTGCAGCATCAGCGTCTCCAGCGCCGGCGCCGGGTCGAAGTCAAAGCGCACCTCGTGCAGCTCGGCCTCGGTGGGCATCAGGTCGGGGCGGAAGCGCCGCAGGTACTCCATCATCACCAGCGAGTGCTTCTGCTCTTCAAAGAACCACACGCTCATGAAGGCCGAGAAGTCGCTGTCGTCGCGGTTGTCACGCAGGAACATCTCCGTGGCGGGCAGCGCGGCCCACTCGGTGATGGCGTTCATCTTGATCGTCTGGGCTTGCTCGTCGCTCAACTGGCTGGCGTCGAACTGGTCCCAGGGGATGTCCTTGTCCATGTTCCAGCGGGCGGCTTCGAGTTGCTTGAACAGTTCGGGATACAGCATGACCTTCTCCAAAAGCGCGGCAGCGCGCGAACGGTGAGGCCGCCGCAGGGCGACCGGCTGACGTTTCACGACAGGCTATACGCTTTTATGAGTGATTTGGATGTCAGGCCCTTTGCAGCGGCGTGACAGTCCGCAGTCAGGGGGGATCAGGCCCGGGGGAGGTGGGCGGCGGCGCCCTGGGTGTCGTGCCAGGCCTGCACGGCCCGGCTCAGGCTGCTCAGGTCGTCGAGCACCAGAACCCCTGGCGGGGCCCGTCGGGCCAGCAAGGGGTTGCGACCGCCCGCCCAGATCGCCACCCGGGCGGGCAGCCGGCTGCGGAAGGCGGGCAGGGCGTCTTGCACCAGGTGGGCCGGGGCCGAGGCCGAAAAGCTCAGGGCCACCACGTCGGCCCGGTGGTGCTCGCAGGCCTCGATCAGGTCGCCCGTCGGGGTCTGGGCCCCCAGGTTGATGACCTGGGCGCCCTGCAGCGTCAGCCAGCCTTCGACCATCAGCAGGCCGAGCGCGTGCGGCTCGCCCGGGAAGGTGGTCAGCAGCACGCGGGGGGCCTGGGCGGGGTCGGTCGGGGGCAGGGCGTGGATGGCGGCGTGCAGGCTTTGCTGCAGGCACTGGCTGACCCAGTGCTCCTGCGGCACCTGAAAGCGCCCGCGCAGCCAGCCTTCGCCCATCGCTTGCAGCAGGGGGGCGCAGGCGTCGGTGATGAAACGGGCCAGCCCCAGGGTGGGCACGGCCTGGGCCAGCAGCCGCTTGAGCCCGGCCACGTCGTGTTGGTCGACCCGCGCGAGGGCGTCGTCGACCCACCGCTCGGGCAGCGACGGGGCGGCGAACCCCAGTCGGGCCGGGGGCTGGGGGGGCGCGTCGGGGGCGCGCTCGCTCGGGCCGACCTGGCGCCCGCGCCCGGCGCGTGGGGGCTGCCCTTGCGCGTCGGCGCTGCGGTCGGCCAGGGTTTGCAGGTCGTCGGGGGGGAGGTTGACGACGCGTCCCGGGCGATGCCCCACGTCCAGGAGCCGCTTGATCACGCGCAGGCGCTCGACCTGCTCCATCGGGTAGCAGCGCTCGCCCTGGGTGTCACGCGTCGGCAGGGGGAAGCCGTAGCGCTTTTCCCAGATGCGCAACGTGTCCTTGCTCAGGCCGGTGTCGCGCTCTACGGCGGCGATGGACATCATCAGGGCGCGTGACATGGCGGCGGGTGCATCCGAAAACGGGGTTGCTGCGTAATGCTTTGGGAGGGCCTTGTTCAGGCCGTTGAGTCCAGTTTGACATGGACAAAACATTGTGTGACAAGATCTGTACGGCTAATATAGAACAAACGTCCTGTTTTGACCAAGACAAAAAGGCTGACATGAACAACAAACTCTCTCGTGGGGCCCTGGTGGCTTTCGGCCTGGCCGGCCTGCTGTTGGCCGGTGCGGCCCAGGCTGCGGGCGAGGCACCGGCCTGTCCGCCCCTGCTGAACAAGACCTTCCCGCGCCTGCAGGACGAAAAACCGCAGTCGCTGTGCCAGTACAGCGGCAAGGTGCTGCTGGTGGTCAACACCGCCAGCTACTGCGGCTTCACCGACCAGTACAAGGGCCTCGAAGCCCTGCACGCCAAGTACAAGGACCGCGGCCTGGTGGTGCTGGGCTTTCCGTCCAACGACTTCGGCAACCAGGAGCCCGGCTCGGCCAAGGAAATCGCCGAGTTCTGCACCAACACCTATGGCGTGAAGTTCCCCATGTTCGCCAAGAGCAGCGTGCGGGGCGACAACGCCAACCCGCTGTTCGCCGAGCTGAGCAAGGCTTCCGGCACGCGCCCGAAGTGGAACTTCTACAAGTACCTCGTGGGCCGCAACGGCCAGGTCATCGACAGCTACAGCAGCATGACCTCGCCCGATGACCGCACCCTGGTGCGCGACATCGAAAAGGCCCTGGGCCCCTGACCTGTCCATGACAGGCGTCTGATCAGCGGAGGTCAACCATGCAACGCATCGCCATCGTCGGGTCCGGCATCACCGGGCTCGGGGCCGCCCACCACCTGATGCAGGCGCCGGGCGCCCGCCGCGTCACCCTGTTCGAGGCGGGGGCGCATTTCGGCGGCCACGCCAACACGGTCGATGTGACCTTGCCCGACGCCCGTGGCCGGGCCGTCACCCATGGCGTGGACACGGGTTTTCTGGTGTTCAACGAGCGCACCTACCCGAACCTGATCCGGCTGTTCGCGGAGCTGGGCGTGCCGACCGCCAAGTCGGACATGTCGTTTTCGGTGCAGGTGCCGCCCGATGCCGGCGGCCTGTCGGGGCTGCGGCCCGGGCTGGAGTGGTGCGGGTCGTCGCTGGACACCGTGTTCGCGCAGCGGCGCAACCTGGCCTCGCCGGCCTTCTGGCGCATGCTGGGCGACATCCTGCGCTTCAACCGCCTGACCACGGCCATGGCCCAGCGCGGCGACGAGCGCGAGCTCAAGGTGCCCATCGGTGACTTCCTGGCGGCCCACGGTTTTGGCGCCGCCTTCCAGGAAGGCTACCTGCTGCCCATGGTGGCGTGCATCTGGTCCTGCCCCGTGCAGCAGATGATGCGTTTCCCGATCGCCACGCTGATCCGCTTTTGCCACAACCACGGCCTGCTGCAAGTGGCCAACCGGCCGCAGTGGCACACGGTGGCGGGCGGCTCGCGCGAGTACGTGCGACGCATCGTCGAGCAACTGCCCGATGCCCGCCTGCACTGCCCCGTCGAGCGCGTGATGCCGCTGGGCGAGGGCGGGCAGGCCGGGGTGATGGTGCACAGCGCGCGCGGGCCGGAGCGGTTCGATGCCGTCGTCTTCGCCTGCCACCCCGACCAGGCCTTGCGCCTGCTGGGCGAGGGCGCCTTGCCCGATGAGCGCGCGGTGCTGGGCGCCATCCGCTACCACCCCAACCGGGCGGTGCTGCACACCGACACCCGGCTGCTGCCGCGCAACCCCAAGGCCTGGGCGGCCTGGAACTACGAGCGCGCCAGCGAGGTCGGCCAGGAAGAGCGCCACGTCTGCCTGCACTACCTCATCAACCGGCTGCAGCCGCTGCCCTGGCAACAGCCTGTGGTCGTTTCGCTGAACCCGTTGCGCGAGCCCGAAGCGGGCCAGGTGCTGGCCGAGATCGACTACGACCACCCGGTGTTCGACCAGGCGGCCATCGATGCGCAGCAGGCGCTGCCCGCGCTGCAGGGGCATCGCCAGCTCTGGTTCGCCGGGGCCTGGGCGGGTTATGGCTTTCACGAAGACGGCCTCAAGTCGGGGCTGGCCGCGGCGCGGGGTGTGCTCGACCGCCTGGCGCAGCGCGCGCCGGGCCACGGTGTCTTATCGGCGTCGGCTTCGGAGTTGGCCGCATGAACACGCCTGGGCCGCTCATCGGCTTCGGGCAGGTGCGCCACACGCGCCTGCGCCCGCGCCACCACGCCTTCAGCTATGGCAGCTGGTTCTGGCTGCTGCCCATGCGCGCGCTGGCCAAGCAGCCCGTGGCGGCGGTGCGGCGCAACGCACGGGGCTGGTTGAGCTTTCACGACGCCGACCACGGCGCGGGCGGCGCTGACGCGCTCGCCTGGCTCGATGGCCTGCTGCGGCAGGCTGGGCTGTGGGACGACGCCCTGGCCGAGGGCGAGGTCTGGCTGCAGACCTACCCGCGGGTGCTCGGCTACGCCTTCAAGCCCGTGAGCTTCTGGTACGTGCACCGCGCGGGCGGCGACCTGCATGCGGTGGTGGCCGAGGTCAACAACACCTTTGGCGAGCGCCACTGCTACGTGCTCGGCGGCGACGGGCTGGGCTGGAGCCGCGAGGTGCGCGCCGACAAGGTCTTTCATGTCTCGCCGTTTTGCCGCACCGAAGGCAGCTACCGCTTTCGCTTCATGCGCAGCGCCGATCGGCTGGTCGCGCGCGTGGACCACGACGACGCGCAAGGCCCGCTCATCCAGACCGCCATCGGCGGCGAACTCGTGCCGCTCGATGCGGCCAGCGTGCGCCGCGCCATCCGCGGCTGGCCGCTGATGACCTTCGGCGTCGTCGCACGCATCCACTGGCAGGCCTTGCGGCTGTGGCTCAAGCGCGTGCCGTTTTTCTCCAAGCCTCAAGCGCCCGACCTGGCTTTTTCCGGGCATTCATCACCTGCTGCTTCCTCTGAAACAGGAACCCCCACGCCATGAACCGCATGACCTCCGCTTCGTCGCTGTCCACGGATGAAGACCTGAGCCTGCCCGCCACCGCGCCCACCTCGGCGCGCCTGGTGCTGGGTTTGCTCAAGCGGATCCGCGTGGGCTGGCTCGACGTCCAGCTGCCCGATGGCAGCACGGCGCGCTTCGGGCAGGCACGCTCGGATGAGCCGGACGTGCTGCGCGCCGGTCTGCGCCTGCACGACTGGCGCGTGTGCTCGGCCGTGCTCAAGTCGGGCGACATCGGCTTTGCCGAGGGCTACATCGACGGCCACTGGAGCACGCCCGACCTGACGGCCCTGCTCAAGCTGCTGATCGCCAACCGCGACCTGATCGAAGGCGCGGTCTACGGCTCCTGGTGGGGGCGCCTGGCCTACCGCATCCGCCACCTGCTCAATCGCAACTCCAAGGCCAACAGCCGCAAGAACATCCAGGCCCATTACGACCTGGGCAACGACTTTTATCGCCTGTGGCTGGACCGCACCATGAGCTACTCCAGCGCCTGGTTCGAAGGCGACCACGCGCGCCCGATGGTCGATGCGCAGCGGGCCAAGGTCAAGCGCGCGCTCGACGAAGCCGGCGTGCTGGCCGATGGCCGCGAGCGCCGCGTGCTGGAGATCGGCTGCGGCTGGGGCGGCCTGGCCGAGATCGCCGCCGCAGAGCACGGCGCCCACGTCACCGGCGTGACCTTGTCGACCGAGCAGCTGGCCTGGGCCCGCGACCGCATGGCGCGCGCCGGCCTGGCCGAGCGCGCCGACCTGCGCCTGCAGGACTACCGCGACATCCAGGACGAGCCCTTCGACGCCATCGTCTCCATCGAGATGTTCGAGGCCGTGGGCCGGGAGTACTGGCCCAGCTACTTCGAGACCTTGAGCCGTTGCCTCAAGCCGGGCGGCCACGCCTGCTTGCAGACCATCACCATCCACGACGACCTGTTCGATCGCTACGTGACGTCGACCGACTTCATCCAGCAGTACATCTTCCCGGGTGGCCTGCTGCCCTGTGATCGCGCTTTTCGCGAGGCGGCTCGCAAGGCGGGCCTGGAGGTGGTCAAGGCCATGGCCTTCGGGCCCGACTACGCCGAGACCCTGCGCCGCTGGCGCGTCGACTTCCATGCCCACCTGGACAAGATCCAGCGCCTGGGCTTCGATGAGCGCTTTCAGCGCATCTGGGAGTTCTACCTGGGCTACTGCGAAGCCGCCTTCGACATGGGCAACACCAACGTTGTGCAGTACACCTTGCGCAAGCCGGGTTGACGGCCATGCTGTCGCATTCGGCGAGCGCACGTTATGGCCTGCTGGGCCTGCCCCTGGCCTTCGTGGCGATGCCGCTGTACGTGGTCCTGCCCCAGCACCACGCACAGGCCTACGGCTTGCCCCTGGCCGCCCTGGGGGCCGTGCTGCTGATCACGCGCCTGGCCGACGCCTTCATCGACCCGGTGCTGGGGCGCTGGGCCGATCGCTGGTTGGCCCATCCACGGCGGGCGCTGACGGTGGCGGTGGCGGCCGTGGCCAGCCTGGCGCTGGG
>Ga0208492_1002148_pt1 | contig 10267 bp, 6 predicted proteins | sample Subbioar_CSW14AB_FD_184820 | JGI IMG/M metagenome (GOLD analysis project Ga0208492, IMG submission 184820) | Serpentinite rock and fluid subsurface biosphere microbial communities from McLaughlin Reserve, California, USA - CR12Mar_CSW14AB (SPAdes) | ecosystem: Environmental > Terrestrial > Deep...
CCACGGTGCAACCGGCCGCGAGCGCCGGCGCCAACTTGCGAATTTGCAGACTTAAGGGGAAATTCCACGGGCTAATCGCCGCCACGACCCCCACCGGATGATGCAGGGTGAAGTGTCGTTTGTCTTTCACCCAGGAGGGGATGACCCGGCCATAAGCGCGCTTCCCCTCCTCGGCAAACCAGTCGAGCGTGTCGGCCGCTTGGGCAATCTCGCCGAGGGATTCGGTAACGGGTTTGCCCTGCTCCAGAGTCAGGGTTTGGGCGATCTCCTCCTTGCGCCGTCTGAGGATTTCCGCGGTAAGGCGCAGGTAATGCGAACGCTCGTTGGCGGGCATCTTGGACCACGAGGCAAACGCTCTTTTGGCGGCATCGAGAGCGCGGGCGGTTTCCGCCTTGCCGCCATAGGCCATCTGACCCACGACGGTCTCGTTGGCGGGGTTGAGCACCGCGAGCGTCTTGCCCGAATCGGCGTCGACCCACTTGCCGTCGATGAACAGCCGCGGTTGCCCCGCCCGAAAAACGGGATTGGCGGGCGCCGGATTAGTCGACATAAGGATCCGCCCCCAGATCCTTCAGGGTTTCCAGGCGGATTTTTTCGTGCGCCATCAGGTCGAGGCGGTTGCGGTAATGGCGCTGTTCGATCTTGATCTGCGCCTTGCGAAAAAGGGGAAGATAACGCTGCCACCAGGAGGAGATATCGAGCCCCGCGGCACTGCCCTTGGCCGAAAGGTAGTCCTTGCGTGCATGGCCCAGGCCTTCCAAAAGCTCATCATCGAGCGCCAGGTAAAACTGCGCCGAACCGGGGTCGCCCTGCCGGCCAGAGCGGCCTACCAGCTGGCGGTCGATACGGGCCGCCTCATGGCGCTCGGTTCCCAAAACATGCAGGCCGCCCGCCGCGAGCGACTCGGGCGTTGGCTTGATGTCGGTACCGCGGCCGGCCATGTTGGTCGCGATCGTAACCCGGCCTTTTTCGCCGGCGCGTTCGACGATCATCGCTTCCTGTTCGTGCTGGCGGGCATTGAGCACCTGATGTTCGATTCCCGCAAGCGACAACTTCTCGCTCAACCTCTCGGAATGGCCGACAGAGCGCGTGCCCACGAGCACAGGGCGGCCGATGCGGTTGAGGTCGACAATTTCCTTGACGACGGCCGTGAACTTCGATTCTTCGTTGGGAAAAATCCGGTCGGTGGGGGTTCTGCGAATCGTTGGCCGGTTGGTCGGCAAGGAGACGACCCAGATCTTGTAGACACGGCGGATCTCCATGCGGTTTTGCCGCGCCGTACCGGTCATGCCGGAGAGCTTTTTGTAAAGCCGGAAGAAGCTCTGGAAGGTGATCTGGGCCGCCTTGTCGTCGGCGAATGTGATGGACACGCGTTCCTTGGCCTCCACCGCCTGGTGGAGCCCTTCGTTCCAGCTCCGGTCGGGCATGCTTCGGCCGGTGAACTCATCGATGATGACGATCTTTCCCTTGTCGATCATGTAGTGCTGGTCGAGTTTGAAGCGGTAATGGGCTTGCAGGGCTTTTTCGATCGCTTCGACCAGCTTGTCCATCGCCTCGGCATTGGGTCCCGTGGGCGGATTGGAATAGCGGGCCAGTTGGCGGCCCTCGTTGGTCAGTTCGAGTTTTTGCTTCTTGGGATCGAAATGGAAATGCTGCTCGTGCTTCATTTCGCGGGCGATTTTGTCGGACCAGAGGTAGACGACCGATTCCTCGGGCGTGGCGGGGCGCTTTTCGCCGCTGATGATCAAGGGGGTACGGGCTTCGTCGATGAAGATGTTGTCGGCTTCGTCGACCAATACAAAGTTGAAATCGCGCTGGACGCGCGGGTCGTTTTGCGCGGCCGCGCCCCCTTTTTGCCAGGGCCCCCAGAAGGGCGTTTCCTGGTTTTTGGTTGTGGCCAGCTTGAGGCGGTCGCGCAAGAAGTCGAAGCCGAATTCCGAGGCGGTCGCGTAGGTGATGTCGCAGCGGTAGGCGCGCTGGCGGTCGTAGTCTTGCATCTGTTGCTGGAGAATGCCCACCGACATGCCAAGCGATTCGTAGACCGGTTTGAGCCATTCGGCGTCGCGACGGGCCAGGTAGTCGTTGACCGTGGCGAGGTGGACCCCTTTGCCATCCAGGGCATTGAGGTAGCAGGGCAGCCCGGCGATGAGGGTTTTGCCTTCCCCCGTGGAGACTTCCGCGCAGGCGCCCCCATGGATGACGGCTCCCGCGGCCAGTTGCACATCGAAGGGACGCAGTCCCAGGACGCGCCTCGAAGCCATGCAGAAAAGCCCAAAGGCCTCGGGGAGCAGGTTGACGAGCCTCTCGCCGCCGCGGGCCCGGCCGCGCAAACGCAACCCGGTTGCCTGGATCTCTTCGTTGGTGAGGTCTTCGAACTTCTTTTCCCAGTGCCTGACCTTGGGAATGAGCAAGGCGGCCTGGCTGAGCCGGCGCGTCCAGGGAAGGCCAAGTTGGGAATTGACCAGGTTGTACAGGTAAGACCCGAGCCGGCCGGGAGGCGATTTGTGCCTCAGTTCGGCCAGTTGCTCGCCCACCTGTTCCGGTGTCGCGTCGTCGAGACCGGCCAGGTGGCCTTTTTTGCGCAGGGATCGGGTGGATTGAGTGGGAGGCTGGACGGTTGACACGGGATTGGCACCCATCAGGATCCATTGGAAGCAGGCTTCAATCACCCAATCATAAGGTTTTCGAGCGCGAAAGTGGATGGGAATTGGCCATGAAGGCACAAACCCCCCGGCAATCCAGTCCCACCTCTCCCAGCGGAACCGAACCCACCAGGGGGCTTGTCTTCTCTTTGTTTCTTATTTTGCTATTTTTATTTAATCGTCATATTTAGAATTGAAAAAAGGATATCCGACCGGACTTCTCGCCTCTCCCTCAAGAAGCCCGGTCGTGATAACCCTTTTTTTGGAGGAGCCTATCCAGCTCAATCTTGCAGGTAAGGGACACGTAACCAGGCCTCCAGCCTCTCCCTCCGGAGGCCCGGTTACGATAACCCTTTTCTTGTGGAGCCAACCCTGACCAGGTTTGCAGGTAAGGGACACGTAACCGGGCCTCCAGCCTCTCCCTCCGGAGGCCCGGTTACGATAACCCTTTACTGGTGGGGTCACCCCAAGTTCACTTGGCTTGCGGGGATATGCGACCGGGCTTCCAGCCTCTCCCTCCGGAGGCCCGGTCGCGATAACCCTTTTTGTCCGTCTCTCTCTCCCAGAGTGGACGAGAACGATGAATGCAATCAGCGGGCCAAACCTCTGGCAGCAGGAATATTTTTTTGAAATGATTACCTAACATCTTTTCCCCAAATCAGTTAAATTTTGATGACCCGGAAGCAACCCAGGAATGGATCCCACCCCGAGATTCGATTCTGCCCTGGGTTTAGGCGCGCGGTGCCAGATTAATGTGCATTGAGCGGGCAGGCGCCGCTCGTTTTTTTGATTTTGGCAAGCACGGGTGGAATCCGGCCTGTCGCCAGCTCATAAACTGGTGAATGGAAAGACCATTTCCGTTCCCTGAGATGGGGTCCGTCTATTGTCCGAGCATCAGCGCCTGACCGAAGCCATTTTGGCCAGCTACCGGGAACATCCCGAAACCGTCCACCTGGAGAAGGTGCCGCTTCCTTCGCGTGAAGCGATTGTCGCAATTCTCGATGACCTTCTGGATCTCTTGTTTCCGGGCTTCTTCCGCATGCAGGATGTGGCCTGCAGCGGTTTGAACCCCAAAGTCGACGAAACGGTCGAGCGGGCCCAACACTCCTTGACCCGCCAGATTCTCCGCGCGCTGCGTCATGAACGGCTGTGCGGCCAGGAGAGCTCCGACAACGGCGAAGAAAAAGCAAGAACCTTCGCCATCACCTTGCTGCAAGATCTGCCGGCTTTGCGCACTCTGCTTGCACAAGATGTCCAGGCGGCCTACGAAGGCGATCCGGCCGCCCACAATGTTCAAGAAGTAATCTTTTGCTATCCTGGCCTGGAGGCCGTTGCGGTTTACCGCATTGCCAACCGGTTATTCCGCATGGGCATCCCGCTCTTGCCGCGCATTATGACCGAATGGGCGCATCAAAAGACCGGGATCGACATTCATCCCGGTGCCACCATTGGTCCGGGCTTTTTCATTGATCACGGCACCGGTGTCGTCATCGGCGAGACCTGCCTGATCGGCCGCAATGTGAAGCTTTATCAGGGCGTCACCCTGGGAGCGCTCTCCTTCCCGCGTGATGCCTCGGGAAACATCATCCGCGGGCAAAAGCGCCACCCCACGCTTGAAGACGAAGTCGTCGTTTATGCCAATGCCACGATCCTTGGCGGCGATACCGTCGTCGGCCACAACGCCGTTGTCGGTTCAAGCGTCTGGTTAACCCAATCGGTGGCTCCCCACACCACCGTCATGATGGAAAAACCCTCTCTGCGCATCAAGCAGCCGTGATGAGATCGACGAGTAAGAAGAAATCGACGAGCAAGAGGAAGACGACAGGCACCCTGAACACACCGGGCCAGAAGAAGGGGGCTTTCCCAAATGGTCTCCGATGAAACCCAGGAGGCCCCGCAATCGAGTTTTCTCTTGCCGAGGATCCTCCTGGTCGATCCTCAAGACCCCAGCCCGACGATCCTTCGTGAAGCGGCCACCCTTTTGCAAAACGGCCAATTGGTCGCCTTTCCCACCGAAACCGTCTACGGCTTGGGAGCCAATGCGCTTGACCCACCCGCTTGCCGGCGAATTTTCGCCGCCAAGGGCCGCCCTTCCACGAATCCGCTGATCGTCCATGTGGCCAATTCAGAGGCCGCAAAACAAATCGCTCACTGGACCAACGAAGCCGACCTCCTCGCCGCGGCCTTTTGGCCCGGCCCCCTAACGCTCGTGCTCAAACGCAAAGGGACGATCCCCGATGTGGTGACCGCCGGCGGCGATACCGTCGCCATCCGGATCCCCGATCACCCGGTGGCACTGGCTCTCTTAAAAGCGACGGGTTTGCCGATCGCGGCTCCCAGCGCGAACCGGTCCAACGCGGTCTCCCCGACCCGGGCGGCGCATGTGGCTCAATCGCTTGGCGACCAGGTCGACCTGATTCTCGATGGCGGCCCCTGCCAGGTGGGCATCGAATCGACCGTGATCGATCTGACCTGCCAACCTCCCCAAATCCTTCGTCCCGGACAACTAGGCCCTACCGACCTTGAGAAAACGCTCGGAATACGCCCGCGAATCTCGATCCCATCGCAACCGCATTCCATCGCCCGCTCTCCGGGACAGTTGGCGCGTCACTACGCTCCCCACACCCCCATTGAGGTTCTGGGCAATTTGGGCGAAGCACGTAGCCGGCAGGCGCAATTAGAAGCGCAAAACCAAAAAGTCCTGATCGTAGCCGGCGAACCGGGCCCGGGACTCTTGAATTGGGGTTCCCGAAGTGCGGACTGGGCCCAAAACCTTTATGAATCCTTCCACCGCTTTGATGCCGAGCAGTGGGATCGGGTGATCTTGGTACCCCCCGGACAGGGGGAAGAATGGGCCGGCGTGCTCGACCGTTTGACCCGGGCGGCAAAATTGCCTTAACTTCCGTGCCTACATTCCCTTTTCTCCGCTCCTGCCCTTGGTTATATTCAAGAACAGGTCATTCCACTCTGGGACGGAATCTCCGACGGGAGATTGGGCGGGTGGAATTTCTCTCTCATACCTCATTCAACGCCCCCAGGCATTGGGTCGGAACCCCGTTAATCCGACCGGCATCATGGAGAGTTTCGTATCCGACCGTTTGATCGATCTGGCCCCCCACCCGCAGCCGACCGGGGCCCTCGTATGAACGAACAAATCCGCATTAGCCCCATCCGCCTCATCGGAGCCCAGGGAGAGCAGCTTGGGGTCGTCCCGACTCACCAGGCAATGGAAATGGCCCGTGAAGCGGGGCTCGATCTCGTCGAAGTCGCCCCTCAAGAACGCCCGCCCGTTTGCAAAATTCTCGACTACGGCAAGTTTCGCTACCAGCAATCCCGCAAGGAAAAGGTCAAGGCCCATCAGCAAAAGCTGAAGGAAGTGCGCGTTCGCCCCAAGACCGGCGATCACGATGTCGAGACCAAGGTCGCGCAGGTCCGCCGGTTCCTGGAACACAAGGACAAGGTCCTTCTGTCCGTCCAGTTCCGCGGCCGGGAAATGCAGCATCTCGAAGAAGGCAAGCGCGTACTCGATCAGATGCTGGAAAGGCTCGTGGATTGCGCCAAGATCGAAAAGGCGGCCACCATGGAAGGCAAACGCATGACCGCCATGCTTGCCCCCAAATAAGCCATCTTCCGCTCACCTGGGCGCTTTTCCGAAAGGCAGCACACCACGCCTTACGGAATGGGGCCGGTCCCGGGTGAAAAGAATTGCAGTTGTTGCGTCGAGTCCGGTTGGTTCAGGTTCAACCGGACTCCTCAGGTTTCAGACGACAACGCGGCCCGCGCCGCGGAATTTGTTTTATTTGATCGGCGAAATGACTTCGAGCAGCTCAATGGCCGGCTTGCCATCGCAATAGATCACCGCGAGCCTGCCGGGCGCATCCTGACCCACCGTATGAAACCAGCCTTCCGGCAGCGAATCGCCGTTCAACAGCAATAGCCCTACCAGTTCGATGCGCGTCAAGACGCCGTGGGTGATCAGAATCCTTCCCAGCGGCTGCCCTTCCCCAAGAATCAGGTTGCGCACATCGTCCTTGCAATATTGCAGGTGAATGCGCACGACCCCATGCAGCACCGCTAACCCGGTCTTGTTGCAAATCAGTTCGATTTCACGCGTGTAGGCGTCGCCATCGAGCACTTTTTGCAAAACCCGCACGGTAACGGGAGAACCATGATGGGCCTCGACCGTCACCGTCATGTGATGATGGTGGACGAGAAGCTCGCGGCCTCCCGCTGTGAAGGCTTCCTGGTCGACCACCTGATGGGGCGGCATGGCAAAGCGCGCTAAGGGCGCAATGAGGTCGCCCAGAAACGCTTGCGGTGAGACTTGTCTGAACTTCATGGTTCAGACCGGATTTTTGGTCCCAACGGGCAGATTGGGCATGTGGGAATGATTGCCTTGCAACATCGAGGCGTTGATCTGAAGCAACGCCCTTGGATGATCGTGGTCATGATGATCATCCTCCTCTTCTTCCCTGGTCTCTTGTCGCTGCAAAACGCTGTCAATCAGATGATAGAGCAGCTCCCGCAAACAATCCGGCTGAACTTCGTCGGCCAGCGCTTCCGCCTTGGCGCGGAATTTTTCCACCAGCTTTTCCGCCTTGGCGAACACGTCGGCCTTCTCATAAAGCGCTCTCACCGCGGCCAGCGGATCAGGATGGGCCGGCCGCTCCACGCTTGAGGAAATCAGGTCGAGCAATTGCTGGCGATCGGGGCCCCTGAGGCCTTCCAGCGCCATCGCCAACAGCAAAGTGGGCCTTCCCGCGATGACATCGCGGGCCGAGACGACCTTGTTCTTGCCGTTCGCCTCGAAATCGTCCATGTCGTTGAGAATCTGAAAGGCAATGCCGACGTTGCGCGAAAACTCGGTAATGACCTTTTCATATTCCGTCGCGGGGCCGGCCAGCCGGATTCCCGAATAGAGCGCCGCCTCGAACGCGGGCGAGGTCTTCAGCGCGTAGATGCGCAACGCGTCGATCGAAGTCAATTCGCGGACTTCCGACTGCTTCCACAGGAGCTCGGCCCCCTGCCCTTCGGAAAGCTTGACATGCGCGTCGGCCAGCTTGGCCAACAAATCGGCGGCAACCTCGGCCCCCAGTTCGGCCCGATCACGGGCAATCAAACGGTAACCCCAACCGATCAGGTAATCGCCAATGTTGATCGCGGGTCCCACCCCATGCCGCTTGTGCAGCGTTTCCATGCCGTAGCGGTAAGGATCGTCGTCTTGGATGTCGTCATGAACGAGCGAGGCCTTGTGGAAAACCTCCATGGCCAGCGCGGTGCGCCGCACCGGATCGGGCAGATTGACCTCTTCGGCCGAAATCATGCCCTTGCCACCCTTGAGCGCATCGTAGGCGGCCAAGGTGATGAACGGCCGCGATCGCTTGCCGCCACTCCTGATCCACTCGTAGGCGATCGCCTCGTTGCGCCGCAGAGGATCGCCTGGTTTCAAGTCGGCGCCGGCACGCGCCAGGGGCACCAACCGGGTCAATTCCGGTTCCTCGCAAATGCTGTTGGCCGCGCGCAAAAGGTGCAAGTAGCCGCGCGCCTGAACGGGGGGTGGCGGAGTTTTGAGATCGATCAACTCCATCACCCAGTCCTGATCGACCGAGGTGCTTTTGCAGTTGCTCGAAAGCAGCGGGGCGGCGACGCAGGGCACGCCGGCAAGAAGGATCTTGTCGAGCGCCTTTTCCAGCACATTCAGGCAAGCCACGCCGACGATCGCATCGATATGGCCGCTGACGATGATCTTGAGAACAATCGGCGTGCCTTCGGAAACGAGCACCTTGTAGCCAAGGTTTTCCGCCTTGGTTTTGAAATCGGCCACGGAGCAGGCGCCGCACTTGCGGCAATCGAGGCCGAATTCGTCGTAGTCGGCCGGGCAACCCTCGGCATGTTTGAGGCAGTGCGGCAAGAGAAGCAGGCGCCGGCTGAAATCGATGCCTTGAACTTGTTCGCGCCAGAATTCGTTGGTGATGCAAACCGCCGTGAAACCAGTGTACTGATGGCCCAGACCCATGGTGTCAAGCAATGCCTGGGCGATCGTTTGCAGTTCGTCGCGCGTAAATAGCTTGGCTCGGTCGAGCTTGGCCGCGACCTTGGCCGCTTCGGCGCGCACGCGATCGCGCAGTTCGCGCGTTTCGGGCACGACTTTGATCTTCGCGGTGAGGTCTTTTTTCTTTTTTTTCTCAGGCGCGCCGGTACCGGTTGAGGGAACCGGTTCCGCGGCGCTTCCGGTCGGGATTTCTATGGTGCTAGACAAGGACTTTCCGCCCCCTTCAACCAGGAATGGACCGCCTCAAATCGGGGCCGCGGCCGCGCCAGGTTCCCACCCAATCATCTTGACGACATAACAGGTGTCGCCCTAACGATTCAGTAGAAAACGCCCTAAAGCCGAGACGGTGAAAATCACCGGGTATAGAGATTCATAGTACCAAAGTTTCGCGAAATAAAACCCAATCGGTGCTGATTCGGTCAGCCCCCCCGCCAGGACCTTTTCGGATAACCAACCGATTCCCTTTTTCAGGAGCTCGGGTGGCGCGTCCAGATCGAGCAAAACATCCAAAACCAAGGCGGTTTCCTCGATTTGTGAAGGAATTCCCAGATTTCCTCCCCAACCACCATCGGAATTTTGCCGGCCCAGTAAATAACGAATTCCACTTTTGCATTCGGGCAGATTCGACCAGTTCAGGTCGCGAAGCGCGGCCAGGACCCGGGCCGTACCGAGCACGGGATTGGTTTCCTCGGGGTCGTCCTGATGGCCAAACCAGAGCGGCAGCCACGACCCGTCGGCCCTTTGCTGCTTTTGCAAATAGGCCATCCCCTTGTCGACCATCGGTTCGATGCGGCGGTCCAAATCTCTCCAGGGATAAAGAGCCCGCATGGTATGCGCCGTCAAATCGGTGCCGCTGCGATCAAACGGCAATGCGCCCCAACCCCGGCAGAAGGTGGGCATTCCGCCATCGCGGTTTTGCAATCCTAGAAGCCAGTCGGTGCCCAGCTTGCGCCATTCTCCGTCCGGTTCCCCGAGAGCCTTTAACGCCAAAATGGCCCCCGGCGTGTCGTCGGCATCGGGAACCCCGCCGGGAAGCGGAGTCCAGGCCCATCCACCCGGCGGCGCGCCCGTATAAGGGTGCCTCACTCGGTACTGTTGGTCCAGATACCAGCGGCGTAGCTCCGCCTTCCCCTCAAGCGCCAGCACTTTTCCGGAACGCTTGAGCGCCTGCACGGCGAGACTCGTCACCCAGGTCGCCAGATGAGTATCGATCGGCCAGCTGCCATCGGGGCGCACCGATTTCACCAAAAAATCGACCGCCAGTCCCACGACGGGACATTTCCCTTCGCCGGCCCCATGCAAGCTCAAGGTGACGAAGGCCGTCAAGGGTGTCGCCTCAAGGAAGCCGCCGTTGGTGGGCTGGATCTGCTTCAGTACCTGCAGAACGCGCGAACGCGCCAGAAATCGCGTGATGTGGGTGATGGGATTCCACGACGGGCGATTTTTGTAGATGCACAGGCCAATCGCAATCAGCGCCGGAAGCGCGTAACTGACCACGGGCAACTGCGCAAAGCGGTACCAGGACTGCGGCAGTGCCGCCAATTCAAAGGGAAGAAACGGCACTTCCTTCCAG
>Ga0208492_1002149_pt1 | contig 10264 bp, 7 predicted proteins | sample Subbioar_CSW14AB_FD_184820 | JGI IMG/M metagenome (GOLD analysis project Ga0208492, IMG submission 184820) | Serpentinite rock and fluid subsurface biosphere microbial communities from McLaughlin Reserve, California, USA - CR12Mar_CSW14AB (SPAdes) | ecosystem: Environmental > Terrestrial > Deep...
TTTTGAGAAGCTACTCAATTGACAGTTGACAGTTGACAGTCATTGGAAGGCTACCTAATTTAAAATTAGCTGCCTCTCATCAGATAACAGATAACTGACAACAGACAACAGATAACAGGAAGTCGGGACGACAGAAAAATACGATTTGTCAATGGAGGAACCGAATCATCCAATTAGCACCAATCTCTCTAACTACTAATTACTAACTACTAATTACTAACTGATTAACCGGGTAAAGAATGCGAAGATCCCTCCTGCGTCGGGACGACAGAAAAATACGATTCGTCAATTTAGGAAACGAATGAGCAAATTAGCACCCATCTCTCTAACTACTAAATACTAAGTACTAATTACTCTTCCTTCTAATTAACAGGTAAAGTGCACCTGCAGCTCCTGCGATTAAGCCCCCGTAAATAATTGAGATCAAATAACCTGTTCTGTTCTTCTTAAGAGGTAATTCAGGCTCATCTACTATCTGAAAAGTCGGAGTTTCCTGAAGCAACATGGTCCTGCTGATTTCCAGATTTTTTACAATCTCCGCATAAATGGTCTGCAGCACTACCTTATCTCTCTGCTTCAGCTCAACACCAACATTGGCGGTTGGATACGCCGGATTCAGGTCAAGCATAATATCATTGGCCTGCGAAGCTGAATAGGTTTTCTGGTTTAGGAGTAATCCGATACTATCTGCCCTGGCCTGAAGCCGGTTTACATTATTTCGCTGTCTTTTGGTTTTTGTTTCGATATAGAACCTGCTTGCCTGCTCTATAAGCCTGTTAGTAAAAATTTGTGCCAGTGCTTCATGATGCATGGTCACCGTCGCCTCAAAAAAGCTTAATTTTTTATCGGGTTTACCTACGGCCAGTTCTTTTTCGCTGATCCGTTTAATTATCACCTGCAGCAGACTATCCTGAAGACGGGAATAATTTCGGGAATCTGTCGGAAACAGTACAGGCTTTCCATCATTGTATTTTTTAGCCCATTTTTCAGTCAGCTCCGCTGTTTTAGCATACTCATCAGCGATAGACACGGTACTGGTTGAATCCGTATAGGGCGTTAGCAGAGTATTTTTAATCATTTTATGACTGCGCAATAACTGCTGAACATTATCGCCCGAGAGTACACCGCCTGTTCCTGAAATACCTCCTAAATCAAATCCCAACTGACCTGCAAGTCCTGAGAGTAATGAACCTCCTCCTGACTTAGATTCTTCTACCACAAAACTCAGTCTGGAGGTATAGGTAATTGGCTTAAGCCAGGCATAGGCAATTCCCAGCACGGCACCAATAAGCCCAAAAATAAACAGGTTCAGTTTACGGCTCCATAAATACAATACATTGTCCCATTGCTCTCCAATCACTTTTTTGAAAGAGAATTCAGGCTCGTAAGGATAGTTGTCCTGCTTCATACTATTTGTTTAATATAGCTATCAAACCGATAAGTGCAGTTACCGCTGAGGTTATCCCTGAAATTTCGGCAAATCCTAATCTGAATTTACTATTAGGATTTTTGTTCGGAACAATGATGGTACTTCCCGGTTTTACGGAAGGATAATTTCTGAAGACCAGGAAATTACGAACCGGTTTATTCAATCCGTTCGGGTATTTGATATAAGCGCCTTTAACTCTGGCCTCTTCTTTAAGCCCCCCGGCTGAATTAATATAATAATAGAACCTGCGCCCCTGATAACTGATATACTGAGGATTGTTAACAGCTCCTGTCACCTGTACAAATGAGATTATTCTTGGAACATAAATACTATCACCCGGAAGCAGAATCATGCTTTTACGTGTAGCCGGATCGATGGTACTTTGAGCCAGATCGAGATCAACCCGGATCTTGTTCCTGTAAATCTGTGCACTTTCCAATGAACCATAAGGACTCAGTCCTCCTGCTCTCTGAATAAAATCAAGAGCAGTTTCATCTCTTTTCTGAACGGCATATTCACCCGGGAATAATACTTCTCCCTGTATACTGACATTCCCTAATGGTCTGAAGTTAACCAGCCTCGGAACATGAATATAATCGAGTGCCTGCAATTCAATATCATTTGCTTTCTGACTGCCCTGCTCCATATTAACCGTAAAGGTTTCTACAAGCTGATTAGCTACACTATCGGAGGTATTTTTGATGATTCTGGAAATTTCGATGTTATGACCGGCTGCCTGTTCATTTAATCCACCGGCAAGAGCAATGACATCTGAAAGTTTTATGCCTTTACGATAAAGGAAAGCTCCCGGCTTTTTAACATTCCCGTTAATAGTAATGTATTGATCAGTAATAAATTCCGAACGGTTCTGGATCATAATAGAATCTTCCTTTAACAAAGGGATATCTGATTTTCCTGCCAGGATAATTTTAGGATCAAAGGATATGAATTCCTTCTCCAGATTGGGTAAGGTTCGTTTAATATAAGCACGGTCCTGATAAGCTTCCGGCTTTAAGCCATCCGCTTTCTTGAGGAGTTGCCCAAGGCTTAAACCTGCACTTAGTTCATATACACCCGGACGGTTTACGGCTCCTTCAAGGATAACACGATTGGCATATTTGTTTTGGACAGAACCGATTTCAACCTTATCACCATTACGCGGAACAAAATCGCTGAACAGACTTTCAGGAACATCCTTTACTTCCCGCTCCAGTTCATTAACCTGATCTATTTTAGCAATGCTTCGGTAAGCAATATCTGTATATCCTCCGGCATACCTGATCAGATCATCCAATTGCTCATCCGGCTTTAACTCATATATAGCAGGTCTTTTAACCTCGCCATGAATGGAAACCCTTTTCTGATAAACCGGAAAATTAATGACATCCTGATCTTCCAGACGGATATTTCCGTCCATTATACCTTTCTGAAGAAAGGTATAAAAGTCGACTGTTTTATAAATTTTATTGTTACGGATAAGTTCAATATGACGAAGCGAACCATTCAGGGAAGGACCTCCCGAAAGATAAAGGGCATTGAAAAGCGTGGAAAGTGATGATAGCGTATAGGAACCCGGAGTTTTTACTTCGCCCACCAGAGTGATCTTTATTGTTCGGGTATTGCCCAGGTTCACACTAAGCTGACTCCGGCCATTAGTCAAAGCCGGATAAACCTTTGCCATCTTATTTCTGATCATGCCGGTAGCCTGTTCGATGGTAAAACCATTAACATAAACTATTCCGGCATAGGGTATCTGCAGATTACCTTCAGTTGTGATCTTTGAGCGGACACTGCTTTCATTAAGCCCGGTTAACAGAATAATCAGTTCATCGCCGGGACCTAAAACATAGCCTTTGGGAGTGGCGATATTAAAATCAGGATCAAAACGGATATTAAGCTGGTTGAAAAAATCGGTACCGTAAATTCTAAGTTCTGAAGACCCTTCCGGTTTTGCTGCTAAAATAGCTTCCGGCTTATTAATGACATTCACTGTATCGCGACTGTAATCAATATCTTCTTTCTTGGCAATTTCTGCGATCTTAACTCCACCTTTGTTCAAACCAAGCACACTTATCCTTTGTTTGAACAGGTTTACCTCAATCGGATCCATACCTCTTTGCTCCAGAAGTTTATATGCCTCTTGTTCTGGAATACCGAGATCCTGAATTTTTTTCCATGCTTCTGATATCTGTGAGTCACTAAGTGTGCTTACTTTAACATTCTGAAGTTTGTCCAGGGATAAATTCTGGGCCTGTAATAACTGGAATGAAAAAAACATTCCGATAAACAATAAATATATAAGGTATTTAATACGCATGCAGATCAATTTGATAGCCGTAAATATAAATATTAAAAATAATAAGCATTCCTGTTAAATTTTACCGGGAAAGACGAATGTCGGGTTTTCCAATCATTTAAAACCCATAGGATATTCCGAACCTGAACTCCTGAGGAACTGCCCGGGGCTGTAATGCCGGGCGGATGATACCCGCCTGTTTGAAGTAAGAGGCTCTGATATTCAGATTGTTTAGAAGTTCATATCCGGCATCAATCTGTAACTGTTTCTGAATTTCAACATTTGAACTTAGAAAGCCTCGCTGAGGCTCAGCATAATACTGGTCTTCCAGATTTCCATCCTGACCTTTTCGGATATAGTCCAACCTGATTTTTGTTGTTAAGCGGGCTAAGGGATTATATTTTATCCAGGCTGTCAGGCGGTCGGCATTCTGACCAATCCAGTCGCCAATTAAATAATTTTGATGGGTGTACCTTTGTGCAGGTATCAGGTTTTGATACACGTAAGGATTTATCCTGGTATATTCTATACCCGTCGTTAAATATGGGATCAGGAGATCGGTAACAGATGCACCGATGTTAAAGCCAATCTGATTTCTGCTTTTTAGTCTGTTGAATGCTTCCGACATTCTGATCTCATCAATAAAAAGTGTAGTATAAAAATGAGTCCCTTTAATATGATTCCTGGAGCTGGCCTGAAAAAAGAACTGGCTGTTTGATCCCGAGTTTATTTTGTATCTGCTTGAAGCCTGATCATAAGCCTTAAAATACATCACAGGAAGCAGATAACCCACGTTTAGTTTATCACTGTAAATAATTGATTCACCAATGCTTAGAGCCAGACCTTTTACAGGAAAAAAATTAAGACTATGGGTTGCCATAAATTTCGACACATAAAGTTCTCTTTCTGTTCCATAGATCTGATTTCCCTTAGGATAGCTTCTTGCAGAATCAACTATTGCCGAATTCAACCAGTTGTGTGCATAATGAAATTTGAGCCATTTCAGAGGTTGGTAATCCATACGGATAAACGGATAAGAAGGAGCCTTATCCGACATCACCAGTCTTCCGTTTTCTCCGTATCCCCATTGAAGCTGATCGGCTCCGAAACTGAAGCTGGCTTTTCCTAAATCATAACTAACACTCCCCCGAAAGTAGGTATAATTCAGGCTTTTGGCATTCATGTCAACATTCTGCGTCTTAACCATACCCGTCTCATTTGTAAACTGTTTGAGGGTGTCAATTCCATTTCCGGCTTCGGTTATTTCGGTAAAATATGCCTGGAAAGACAGGTTTTTATTAAGATGACCCCAGAATTGAAGTCCGCTACTATTTTTAAGTATACTTTTTCCCTGTCCTATCGTGGTTTCCATCCCGCTTACAGGGTCTCCCCTCAAAACAAAACCTTCCTTATCAACGGTTAAAAACCTCCATCTTCCGTACTGATCTTTTTTTAAGAAAGTTGAAGTATCAGTTTTGACAGGATTAAATTCAGCATACTCCCGCAGATAAAAAGCCAATTCCTCTTTTTCAATCTCTGTTAGCTTGTGTGAAAGATCTTTAAGAACAGATAGCTGGTAAGCAATTTCTTTTCTGCTCAGAGGGAGAATAAAATCGGCAATTTCTATATTACCCTTTTGTGCCTGCCGGGATATAAAACTATTAACAGGAAGTTTTGGATTCTCCCATACGATCTGAGCTTGTATATCTCTGATACCACCTGTCAGGGTAAATAAAGTTAACAGGATAAGAAATCTGTATTTTTTCTCAATAAGCATTCTGGTCTCCTTTGATAGTAAGAATAATTGTCTGTAGAACAATCTGACAATCCATCCAAAATGTCCAGCTGTGTATATAGTAAAGGTCATAATTTACCCTGCGCTGCATCGATCCGGGCGCTGAAGTTTCTCCACGGCTTCCGTTCACCTGAGCGTATCCTGTAATCCCCGGTTTAACCAGATGTCTGAGCATATAGCGATCAACATGTTGTATAGAAGAAATATTAAGCGGAGTAACATGGGGTCTTGGCCCTACAACCGACATATTCCCAAGTAACACATTCCAGAATTGCGGAAGTTCGTCAATATTCCATGCCCTTAAAAATTTACCCAGCGGAGTTACCCGGCTGTCATTTTTTGTAGCCTGAAGAAATCCGCCATTTTCATCTGTTTCCGGACTACCGTTATACATGGTTCTGAATTTATAACAGTTAATTTTCCGGTTGTTTAATCCCCAGCGTTCCTGCTTGAAGAATACCGGCCCTTTGGATGTTAATTTAATCAGAATCGCAATAATCGGCATAAACCACCATCCGATAAGCAGAAAGAACAGAATTGAAAAACAAAGATCGAAACCCCGTTTAAGTATTTTATTAGCCCAGCGATCCTGCGGTAAGGACCGGTAATTAATCACCGGCAGCAACCCGATTGTATTAATGGTGATATTACTTGCGGCAAACAGGTACAAATCGGGAATCATTCTAACCCTTTTTGCATGAAAGTCGCAGGCTTCAATGCAGGCGCTTATCTGTTCATGCTGTGAATTTGGAAGAGCAATAATCACTTCATCTACAGTAGATTCTGCCAGAATTTTGCTGAGGTCTTTGATTTCACCCAGATACGGGCAGCCATTCAGTTTTTTATTCTCATCGTCGAGGAAACCGATACATTTATAGCCATAATAGGTATGGAGATTAATCGTATCGTAGAAATCTTTTGCTGCAGGAGTTGAACCTACAAGAATAATTTCTTCCTGAAATCTGCCGCTGTAAAAAATACTGTGCAGGTACTTTCTGATAATATACTTGAAAGAGAGTACCAGAATAAACAGGGTTCCCAGATAAATGAGCAGAAAGTAATTGCTCAGTTGTATACTTTCTCTGAAAAAAAAGAGAAAGGAGGTTAACATGATCGCAAACAGAATCAGGGTTACAAAAACATAAATGATTTCTTCGGCAAATTTATTTGATCTCAGATCTCTGGATAAACCCGAAACCTGAGCTGCACTATACCACGAAATAATTGAAAGCAGCAGAAAAATGTAGGTAAATGAACCCTGCTCCGAAAAAAGATTTCCTCCGCTAAAATAATCTGCCATCCAGAAAGAGAGGAAGAGCAGAGGAGCATCAACTAAAATTCTGAATCCTTTATATAGAAAATAAGGTCTCGTCATGGAGAATTATTTTTCCCGTTTATTGCTAAATACTATTAATTGCAGACTGGTAAGCAGCCGTTACACAATCCCAGTTATACTTGCTGGTAAGTCCTTTACTAACCTCCGCCTTTAATCTTTGAACTATCTTTTCATCATTTTCAAGCTGCTTCATTAGCCTGATAACAGATGCCGGATTCTCTTCAAAGAACAGGCCAAATTCACCATCGTTCAGCATTTCACGATTGAAGTTTGTATCTAAAGCAAGTATAGCACAATTATTAGACATGGCCTTAAGCATTGCAGGATTGGTTCCGCCAAATTTATGACCGTGAATATAACTAAAGCTGTATTGATATAAGGACATTAGTTCATCACTATTTGTGACATAACCGGTAAACTGAACCCTTCCCTCAGCCATTTTTTTTAAATCAGATGCATATTGATCAGTATAAGGCACATCCCCTACAATCACCAGCTTCTTTTTTGAATCAGCCTGTAAATAAGCTTTCACGATCAGATCGGCATTATTATCAGGAATAAGGCGCCCGACAATCAGATAATATTCCTCAGGAACCAGATTAAACCGGGATAAAAATGAAGGATCGGCTTCCTTATAAGCCGGTGCACCGTAGGCAATTACCGTAGAATCCTTTTTGAATTCTTTAAGATATACCTCCCGCATAGCATCCGCATCGGTAATAATCAGATCGTAGAGTCTGCAGGCAATTTTAGCGGCAAAACGAAAATATACTGCCCCCATTCCCTTCCATTTAGGTCTCAACCATTCCAACCCGTCAACATTAATCATAGTCTTCTTACCGGTCAGTTTGGGTATCCAGCCCATTGGACCGGCGGCAAGATTCACCACCAGAATTACATTTACCCGGCTGAAAGTTGCATGTACAATGGAAAGAAAAGAATGAACTATCTGATTGAGGGATTTAGTTTGTATGGTCGGAATATAATGAAGATGAATCCCGTTTACTACCGGCGGTCTTTCTCTGAAAAGATCCCTCTGACAATAAATATGTACTTCAACCCCGTTCTTAACCAGTCTTTCACTGAGCTCTTTGGCAAAAGTTTCAAAACCACCATAAACATAAGGGTAACCCCTGGTACCAATTATGGCTAATTTCATTCTTTGATCGGCTATAGTACACTAACAATTTATCAGAACAATCCACACAAATACAGTCAGGATAATTCACGATTTTTTAAGGGAATGTGCCAAAATATGACTGTGTAAAGGTATTTAATTAATTCTAAATTTTGAATTTTATGGAGGATTGATGTGGGAAAATTAGCAAATTGGGATTCAATTTGTCGATGAGCTGATTTGTCTATTTGTCAATGGCAGAGAATGAGCAAATTGATTGGTGGTTCAATCAACGGTTTGAGGGTATGGCTGGATGAAGAGATGAGTGATGGTTAGCTGAATTTGTCAATGTGACCATTTGTCGATTTGTCAATGTAAATTTGAAATGAGTAGGATTTGGCTACGTGTAGGAGCCTATGCGCCCAATGTCTCCCGCCGGCGGGAGAATCAAAGAGGGTGGATCAACCAATTTGTCAATGAGACGATTTGTCAATTTGTCGATGAGCTGATTGTCAATTGGGTAGTAAGAAAATTTGAAATGAGTAGGATTTGGCCACGTGTAGGAGCCTGGGCGCCTTGTGTCTCCCGCCGGCGGGAGAATTAAAGAGGGTGGTTTTGAGAAGCTACTCAATTGACAGTTGACAGTCATTGGAAGGCTACCTAATTTAAAATTAGCTGCCTCTCATCAGATAACAGACAACAGATAACAGGAAGTCGGGACGACAGAAAAATACGATTTGTCAATGATTGGAAAAACAAATTAACAAATGAGCAGCCTTAAATCTAACTACTAATTACTAACTACTAAATACTAACCACTAACTACTAAATACTCCAATGTAAAGCTCCAAAATATTCTCCTGATGAAGTTCAAGACTAAAGTGTTTTTCAACCCTTTCTTTGGATCTTGCTCCAAACAATCTGAGCTTTGAAGGTTCATCAAGAAAGAGCTCAATTTTACCGGCAAGGTCTGCCACATTCTGATTTTCGAAAAGATAACCATTCCAGCCATCAGCGATTTGCTCAGTAGTTCCACCTGCATTGGAACCAATTACAGGCAATCCCATACTCATGGCTTCCATAATGACACCTCCAAATGGTTCGGGCTCTCCGGATGGAAGTACAAAAAGATCGAAGAACTGATAATAGGGTAAAGGATTATTCAGATGACCAAGGAAATGTATCCGGTCTTCCAGCCTGTACTTGTTAATCAGCGAATCAATCACTAATTTTTGATCCTCGTATCCGGGTACATAATCGCCAATGATCAGAGCATGGATTTTTTTACCTGTTCTTTCGGTTAGTATTCCGATGGCCTCAATAAGATACTCCTGTCCCTTTCTGATCAATCTGATTCTTGAGGTACAGCCTAAAATCAAATCTGCACCACCAAGCTTTTGCATTAAATCTGCACTTAGCAATGGTCTTGTTTGAATATCCGGAATTTCAAAACCATTATAAATCGCCTTAACCTTCCTGCTGTCACCAAACTGAGATGCCATGGTTTGCGACACACAGACGATACGGTCTGAAAAAGCTTTGATATAAGCTGAATAGATAGGCCAGAATTTCCTGAAATCTCCAAACCACTCCCTGATATGCCATAGATGCTTCTTCCCTTTAATCTTTGCAGCTAAGGCAGGAGCCGGTACAACTCCGGAATTGGTATGAACAAGTTCAATTTTATATTTACTGATAATATGGCATATTCTGTTCAGATTTTTCAGAAAACGAAGCAGAGTGGATCCGAGATATTTCAGCTTAAATGATTTTCTGGTGAAAATATACAGATCTTCATAGATCAGAATCCTTTCAGCCGGAATGATATTGATCAAAGTATCATACAATTCACCCTTTGCAGGCAGAAGGACGTAAACGGTATATTCCGCGTTCAGAATTCTGACCAGTTTGCTGAGTGAGCGACTTGCCCCATACAGATCACCACTATGCCCGACAATCAGGATATTTCTGCTCATTTATCGAAACCGAATTTTGTTTGATGCTGCCTGTACCATTCCAGAAAGCAGAATACATTCCATAATAAACGCCTGTTGGCTCCAGGCTTTTCTTTTTTATTTTCCTCCCACAAGGTCAGGATTTTTGCTGAGTTCAGATGGGGATTTAAATCCAGATTTTCTTTTGAAAATAAAAATCCGGAAAGTTCTGAAAGTCCTGAATTCATCCAGTTCATTTTAGGGGTTTCAAATCCCTGCTTTGATCTGTTTGCAATCGTTTCAGCTAAATGCGGCGGCAATTTTTTTCTTAAAAGATCTCTCAGGTAATTTTTAGAC
>Ga0208492_1002150_pt1 | contig 10259 bp, 10 predicted proteins | sample Subbioar_CSW14AB_FD_184820 | JGI IMG/M metagenome (GOLD analysis project Ga0208492, IMG submission 184820) | Serpentinite rock and fluid subsurface biosphere microbial communities from McLaughlin Reserve, California, USA - CR12Mar_CSW14AB (SPAdes) | ecosystem: Environmental > Terrestrial > Deep...
CCTGCGCGTCGAAAGCTATGGCGCGATCGACGAGACCAATTCAGCCCTCGGCGTCGCCCGCCTTCACGCTGCCGCCGATCCCGATCTCGACGCCATGCTGGGCCGCATTCAAAACGACCTCTTCGATCTCGGCGCCGACCTCGCCACGCCCGAGCGCGACAAGCCGCTCGGCTGGACGCCGCTCCGCATCGTCGAGGCACAGGTCACCCGCCTTGAAACAGAGATCGACCAGATGAACGCGGCCATCCCGCCGCTCGAGAGTTTCATCCTGCCCGGCGGCTCCGCTCTCGCTGCCCACCTTCACGTCGCCCGCGCCACCTGCCGCCGCGCCGAGCGCCTGATCGCCCAGCTCGCCGCCACGCCGGCCGAGACAGTCTCCGCGCCGGCCCTCGCCTACGCCAACCGCCTGTCGGATTTCCTCTTCGTCGCCGCCCGCCGCGCCAACGCCAACGGCGCCGACGACGTGCTCTGGGTTCCGGGCGCGAACCGCTAACGCCAGCCGGCCCGGCATCCGACAAATTCCCGCCTAGTTCGCGGTTAACCTCTCTGGACAAGGATCGGGGATCGGATTCAGTTGCGCCGAAATTCTGCTATGCTTGCCCGACCTCCCGGGGGACACGCTTGAAACCTCTCCTTCTCGCCCTGTCGCTTCTCGTGGCCGTCGCCGCGCCCGGAATGGCGTCTGCGCAGCTCAAGAAGGATGCGCAAGCCCTGCGGAATTTTTCCGAGGAACTCGACGATGCGGCCAAGGCGCCGGACTTCGTCGGCCTCGCTGTAGCTGTCGTGAAGAATGGCCGTGTCGAGCTGATGCGCACCTATGGCGTGCGCGAATCCGGCGGTAATCAGCCCGTGACCCCCGACACCGTCTTCCGGATCGCATCGCTGTCGAAAGGATTCGCCTCGACGCTCGCCGTGCTCGAACAGTCCGAAGGCAAGCTCGATCTGAAGGCGCCCGTCTCGACGCTCTTCCCCGAGTTCAAGCTGAAGCGTCCCGGCGATGCGGCGCGCGTCACCTACGAGGACGTGCTCTCCCACCGCACCGGCCTTCCGCCCTACGCCTATGACAACCTGCTCGAAGCCGGCACGCCGCCCTCCACCATCCTCAGCGAATACGGCAAGGTGAAACAGACCTGCAGCCCCGGCGACTGCTACACCTACCAGAACGTCGCCTTCAACATGATCGCCACGCAGATCGAGAAGGCGACGGGCAAGGCCTATCCCACCGAACTGCGCGAACGCATCTTCCAGCCGCTCGGCATGAAGACCGCCTCCATCGGCCTGCGTGAGCTGCAGGCAACGGGCAACTGGGCGCGCCCACACAAGCGCGCCGGCCTCGGCTGGACGCCCGTGCCCGTCACCGACTGGTACTACAAGGTGCCTGCTGCCGGCGGCGTCAACGCCTCGATCACCGACCTGTCGAAATGGCTGATCGCCCAGATGGGCCACCGCACCGATGTGCTGCCGGTTGCGGTGCTCGACGAAGCCCATCGCCGCCGTGTCTCCACGCCGCCGGAAACCTCGCGCCAGCGTTCGCTGAAGACGCCGGTTACCGACACGTCCTACGCGCTCGGCTGGCGCACCTACACCTACGCCGGCAAGAAGCTGATGACCCACTCCGGCAGCGTCGAGGGCTATATCGCCCAGATCGCGTGGCTGCCGGATGAAGACACCGGCATCGTCATCCTCTCCAACACGCGCGGCTCGCGCGCGGCGAAGATCATGCCGACCTGGCTCGACTACCAGCTCGGCCTCGAGAAGACCGACTGGTTCCGTCTCAGCGAGATCAATGTGGCGGCCAACACCCCCGCAGTCGCCAGCGGCGACTAACCTCCGCTTGCACCCGTCACAAACGCCAGCCATCTTCCCGGCCACGGTCAGGAGAGGTGGACATGGTCAGGCTCGCACTAACGGCTTCGCTCGCAGCATTGGCGCTCGCCGCCTGCTCGCCCAAGGAAGAGGCGGCCAAGCCCGCCCCGCATCCCGAATACAGCGCGGAAGCGTTCTTCAACACCACCGCCGTCTCGATGTCCTACGCCACGCCCTATGCGTTCTCGGCGGATGGCAAGAGCGTGCTGCTGGCAACCGACAAGTCCGGCGTTTTCAACGCCAACGCCCTGCCAGTCGCCGGCGGGGACGCCACCGCCCTCACCACCTCCACCACCAACGCCGTCTTCGCGATCAGCTATTTCCCCGGCGATGATCGCCTGCTCGTCTCGTCGGACGGCGGCGGCGATGAGCTCAGCCACATCTATGTCCGGCAGGCCGACGGCGCGCTGAAGGACCTCACGCCCGGCGACAAGCACATCGCGCAATTCATCGGCTGGAGCGGCGACGGCAAGACGTTCTGGCTCTCCTCGAACGAACGCGATCCGCAGATGTTCGACGTCTACGCCTACGACGCCGCCACCTTCACGCGGAAACTCGTCTTCCAGAACTCGGGCTTCTTCCCTGCCGCCATCTCGCCGGACGGCAAATGGCTCGCCCTCGCGAAGGAAACCACCGCCGCCGACAGCGACGTCTACCTCGCCGACCTCACCAAGCCCGCGAAGCAGACGCCCGTGCTCGTCACGCCGAACGACGCCGTCATCGCTTACAGCCCCTACGAGTTCACGCCGGACTCGAAGCAGCTGATCTACGGCACCGACGAGTTCGGCGAGTTCACGCAGGCTTGGACCCACGATCTCGCCACCGGCACGAAGGCCGAGCTGATCAAGGCCGACTGGGACGTGATGTTCGTCACCTACTCGGCAACCGGCCGCTACCGCGTCTCGGGCGTCAACCAGGATGCTTCAACCGTCCTCACCATCCTTGACCAGACTTCGGGCAAGCCCGTCGTCATCAAGGGCATTCCCGCCGGCGACATCGGCGGCGTCCGCTTCAACCGCGACGAGACGACAATCGCCTTCACGGTTGCATCCGACACCTCGCCTTCCGACGTGTTCGTCGCCGACCTCGCCACCGGCGAAGCCAAGCGCCTCACCACCAACCTCAATCCGGAGATCGACGAGACCGCGCTCGTTGAAGGTGAAGTCGTCCGCTACAAGAGCTTCGATGGTCTCGAAATCCCGGCCATCCTGTTCAAGCCGAAAGCCGCCAGCGCCGATGCACCCGTTCCCGCCGTCGTCGATGTTCACGGCGGCCCCGGCGGACAGAACCGCAAGGGCTACACCGCGATGTACCAGCACCTGGTCAATCACGGTTTCGCCGTCCTGCGCGTGAACAACCGCGGCTCGTCCGGTTACGGCAAGACCTTCTACCACATGGACGACAAGAAGCACGGCGAGGTCGATCTCGACGACGTCGTCTACGGCAAGAAATACCTGCAGACGCTCGACTATGTGCAGAAGGACAAGATCGCCATCATGGGTGGTTCCTATGGCGGCTACATGGTCGCCGCCGCCCTTGCCTTCCGTCCGGAGGAATTCGCCGCGGGCCTCGACATCTTCGGCGTCACCAACTGGGTCCGCACGCTCAAGTCGATCCCGCCCTGGTGGGGTGCCCAGAAAGACTCGCTCTATGACGAGATGGGCGATCCGGCGACGGACGAAGAACGCCACACCCGCATCTCGCCCCTGTTCCACGCCGCCAACATCGTGAAGCCGCTGCTGGTCATCCAGGGCGCCAACGATCCGCGCGTGCTGCAGGTCGAAAGCGACGAACTCGTTGCGGCGGTGAAGAAGAACAACGTCCCCGTCGAATATGTGATCTTCCCCGACGAGGGCCACGGCTTCCTGCGCAAGCAGAACCGCATCACGGCCTCCAACGCCTACCTCGCCTTCCTCAACCAGCACCTGAAAGGCATCGCCCCGCCGGAAGGCGCGTATGCCTCACCGGCAGCGCCTGCAGCCCCGGCTGCTCCCGCGCAATAGCAAAGACGTGTGGGCACGCCCTCGTCCTTCGAGACGATCGCTTCGCGATCCCTCAGGATGAGGGCTACTCAACCAGCCCAGTTGCATCGAGAGCCCTCATCCTGAGGGATCGCAAGCACGCGGTTTCAACGCAGGAAGTCTCTCGGTGCGATCGTCTCGAAGGACGAGGGCGGGCTTACCGCTGTGACCCACGCAAACGCCTAAGCCTGAATACTCCCGCCGCCCTGCACCTTCTGCCGCGCCAGCGCGCTATCCATCGACGACAGTCCCAGCCGCTCGGTCATCTGCCGCATCAGCGTGTCTTCATGCGGATCGCGCACGCCGTCTGACAGGATAACGCGCCACAGCTCTTCGAGGATCGCCACGCGCTCCTCGTTCGGGATCGCCTCCTTGATCGCCTTGGTGAACTGGTAGAGGTCGATGGCTTCCGCCTCTGCCTGCTCGCCCTCTTCGCGGAGGCCCCGCGCCTGGTCCGCCGTCAACCCGAAACGCTTCATCAGCACCCGGTCGATCACCGCTGCCTCCGCGTCCTCATACTGATCGTCCGCCCGCGCAGCCATCACCAGCACGGAAGCAATCGCCAGACGCGCATCCTCCGGCTGCAGCTCAGCATGGCCGGTGGACATCATCAGCTTGCGAAGAAAACCTGGAACCATGGGAATGATCTGGGTCTTGAGTTGATGAGAACAATGGGGCTGCGTCAGCCTGCCCCTTTAGCCAGCCTTCGGCGGCACAAACAGCGCCGCCACCGTCTCCGCGTCAACACCCAGCGCGCCAAACACCGGCCCGAACGTCGCCATCCGCATCGCATCGTTCGGCCCGAGCGTGATCCCGCCGTCCACCACCAGCGCATGCCCGGTCACAAAGCTGGAGCCGTCCGAGCCCAAATAGAGCGCCGCCTCCGCAATGTCGGACCCACGCCCGCCGCGCGGGATCGGCTGCGTGTTCTTGCTCGCCTCCGCCAGCGCATCGATGCGCGTCTCGGCCAGCTGCCGCGGAATGCCCAGCGACGCCGCAAAGATATTGGTCGCGATCATGCCCGGGCAGATGCAGTTCACGCGGATATTCTCCGGGCTCAGCTGCGCCGCCGCCGCATGCGTCATGTGCACCACGCCCGCCTTGGCGATCGAATACAGCAACGGCCCATAACCCGTCCGCAGTCCCGCAATCGACGCCGTCGAGATGATCGACCCGCCGCCCTGCTGGCGCATGATCGGCACGGCGTACTTCATGCCGAACAGCGCCGCGCGGATATGCAGGTGCATCACCGAGTCAAAGCCCTCGGCCGTCACGGCATCCGCCATGTCGCGCGCGCCGCCCGTACCGGCATTGTTGAACAGGATGTCGAGCTTGCCGAAAGTCGACTTCGCCGCGTTCACCGCCGCCGCGATCTCGTCTTCCTGCATCACGTCACAGCGCACGAACTTTGCCGCGCCCTTGTGCTCGTGCTCGATCTGCGCGCCCTTGTCCTCCTGCAGGTCGGCCGCGATCACCTTCGCGCCCTCTGCAACAAACAGGTCCACCGTCGCGCGGCCGATGCCGCTTGCCGCGCCCGTGATCACCGCCACCTTGCCCGCCAGACGTCCCGCCATGCTGATCTCCCTGAATGTGTGCCGCTGTCAGCCCCTAGGGCTGTGGCTTCATGTAAGCATCGAAATTCTTGGCGTAGTCGTCGATATGCGCTTCGAGCATCTGGCGGAATCCCTCGACGAAATAGTCGGTGATCTCCTTCTTGCCCAAGGCCATCGTGCCGCCCGATCCGAACCCTCCCGCCGACACCCAGGCGCAGTACCGCGCCGCGGCAAACATCATCGAGGCGTTGACCATCTCCGGCGTAGCGCCCGCCTGCACGGCCTGCGGATCGTTCTTCTGGTCATTGGACAAGTGGATATGAGCATCCGCCCGCGCATAGAAGCCTTCGTCGAATTGCGTAGCCATGTCGTTCCAGTTTCCTTCACTGCTCTTGTCGCGGCTTCATGTAGTCTTCGAAATTGGCGACGTATTCCTCGAAATGAACGTCAAGCATCTCCCGATAGGAATTCAGGAAATAGACAATCGCCTCTTCCTTGGCTTCGTCGAGTGACTTCCCTGTTTCATGCTCCTTCGCCGTCAGCCAGACGTTGAATCGGGCCGTCGCATACATCATCGACGCGCTGACTTTTCCCCAGGACACGTCCCTGCCCTGGACGTTCGAAAGATTAATGTGGGCGTCCGCCCGAAGATAGAAATCATCGTCGATCTCGGAAGCCATGGGCTCTCCCAAAGGGTCTCAAGCGGCACGATAGGAGAAAGTCTCCCCTGTGCGCCAGTCACCTACTGCGCGGCTGGCGTTGAAACCGGGCTCACATTGGTGCGCCGCGACACCAGATTGAAGAAGTGAAATACCTTCTCCATGTTCTCGCGCCCGCGCCGGATAAAGAACTCGTGCTCCAGTCCGGGAAACTCCAGATAGACATGCTGCGCGCCCACGCGCTGCAGCTCCTGCACGGCCCGGCGCGAGCTTTCCTTGCGCACCACATTATCCTCCGCGCCATGCATCACCAGCACCGGCACACTCCTGAAAGCCTCCGCAGGCGCATTCGCTCCGATGCCGCCACCCGCGATCGGTGCGATCCCCGCCCACAGCGTGTTGTGCTTGGCGCCAAGAAAGAACGTCCCGAACCCGCCCATCGAATGGCCCATCAGGTAGATGCGATCCGCATCCACATTGAACGTCTCCCGCACCTTGCCGAGCACGGTCATCGCATCGTGCTCCGACAGTTCATTCACCGTCCATTTCGCGCCCGTCGCCGGATTGATGTCCGCCGTCTCGACCGGCGTCGGCGTCCCCCGCGCAGGGCCCCATCCGCCAAACGTGGAAAATCCCATCGGCGCCAGCACGATGTAGCCATCGCGCTGCGCGAAATCCGTCGTACCGTCGAACAGCATCTGCTGCAGCGGCGTCACCCCCGCCCCATGCAGGTCGACAATCAGCGGCCATTTCCTTGCGGGGTCATAGCCCTTCGGCACGAACAGCGTGAACGGCATCCGCGCATTGGCCGCGTCCAGTTCATAGCCACACATCAGGATGCGGATCTGGCTGTCCGTCAGCGGCGGTTGCGCCGAACGCGGAATGTTCGCCCGCTGCGCAATCGCATCGTTCGGGTCCGTCGATGGCGGCGGCTGCGGAACCAGCCGCACCCCGCCATGCGTGACGTTCGGCACGCCCGCGCTCGCCGCCGCTTCGGCTGCCGTCAGGAACGAACAGTCGAGCCCGCGCGACACGTCAACGGCCGCCACAGCCACCGGACGCGCCCCCTCCGTCACGCACCCCGCCACCAACAGGCAAAGCCCGCCCGCCATCGCCCGCAACCGGCCAATCCGCATCCCGTTTCCTCCCGGCGTTCCGCCTGTTTTGCCGGGCAGGCTACCGATCTGGCGGGAAAAGCCACGCGCAAAACCTTGCGCCGGGCATGATTGTTTCTCCCGCCACCCCGCCTTTCGCGCCAAATCGACGCTTTTTGCCCCCAACCCCGCCGGGAAACTTGATTCCCGCGCGTCTCACGGCTACCGGAAAGCCCGCTGGTTCGCAGGCGCACTCCTTGGGGGACGCGGCAGCCCGTTTCTGGATTTTTCGACCGGAGATTCCACCAATGAAGGTGCTTGTACCCGTCAAGCGGGTGATCGACCCCAACGTCCGCCCGCGGGTGAAAGCCGACGGCTCGGGCGTCGACCTCGCCAACATCAAGATGGCGATGAACCCCTTCTGCGAGATCGCGGTCGAGGAAGCGGTGAAGATGAAAGAGAAAGGCCTCGCCACCGGCGAGATCGTCCTCGTCTCCATCGGCCCGGCCCAGGCGCAGGAAACCCTCCGCGTCGGCCTCGCCATGGGCGCCGACCGCGGCATCCTCGTGCAGACCGATGTGGCCGTCGAGCCGCTCGCCGTCGCCAAGATCCTCGCCAAGATCGTCGAAGCCGAGAAGCCCGACGTGGTCATCACCGGGAAGCAAGCCATCGACGACGATGCGAACCAGACCGGCCAGATGCTCGCCGCCCTGCTCGACTGGCCGCAAGGCACGTTCGCCTCGGGCGTCGCCAAGGATGGCGACAAGCTCTCTGTCACGCGTGAGGTCGATGGCGGCCTGCAGACCGTCTCGATCTCGCTCCCGGCCGTGGTCACCACCGACCTCCGCCTCAACGAGCCGCGCTTTGCTTCGCTGCCGAACATCATGAAGGCGAAGAAGAAGCCGATCGACACGAAGGCCCCGGCTGACTACGGCGTCGACGTCACCCCGCGCCTCACGGTCGTGAAAGTGGCCGAACCGAAGAAGCGCGAAGCCGGCGAGAAAGTCGCCGACGTCGATGCGCTCATCGCCAAACTCAAGTCCGCTGGAGCGATCTGATCATGGCCGTTCTCGTTTACGCTGAACACAGCAACGCCGCCCTGAACGACGCGACCGCCAAGACGGTCGCCGCCGCCCAGGCCTTCGGTGGCGACATTGACGTGCTCGTCGCAGGTCACAATGCCGGTGGCGCAGCCGCCGCCGCCGCGAAACTTGCCGGCGTCCGCAAGGTGATCCACGTTGAAGGCGAAGCCTTCAGCCACGCCCTCGCCGAAGCCGTCGAAGCGCTCGTCGTTCCGATGATGTCGGGCTATGACGCCTTCTTCGCCCCAGCCACCACGACGGGCAAGAATGTCGCCCCGCGCATCGCCGCCAAGCTCGACGTGATGCAGGTGTCTGAAATCACGAAAGTCGTGGACTCGTCCACCTTCGAGCGTCCGATCTACGCCGGCAACGCCATCCTGACCGTGAAGTCCGCCGACGCGAAGAAAGTCGTCACCGTTCGCGGCACGGCGTTCCAGGCTGTCGCCGCCACAGGTTCGGCCCCGGTCGAAACTGCGGCTGCTCCGGCCGGTCCGTTCAAGTCCGCCTTCGTCTCGGAAGAGATCGCGAAGTCGGATCGTCCCGAACTCGCCTCGGCCAAGCGCGTCGTCTCCGGCGGCCGCGCCCTCGCCTCGGCTGAACAGTTCAACCAGTACATTCTCCCGCTCGCCGACAAGCTCGGCGCGGGCGTCGGCGCCTCGCGCGCCGCCGTCGACGCCGGCTACGCCCCGAACGACTTCCAGGTCGGTCAAACGGGCAAGGTCGTCGCTCCGGAGCTCTACGTCGCCGTCGGCATCTCGGGCGCCATCCAGCATCTCGCCGGCATGAAGGACTCGAAGATCATCGTCGCCATCAACAAGGACGAAGAAGCCCCGATCTTCCAGATCGCGGACTACGGCCTCGTGGGCGACCTCTTCAAGATCGTCCCGGAACTCACCGAGAAGCTGTAAGGCCGACCGGACCAGAACCACGAAAGGCCCGCCCTCACCGGCGGGCCTTTCTGTTTCAGCCTGCGGATGGCGCGCTCAACGCGTCAGGCCTACGCTCCCCCGATTCGCACCACACACTGGGGACATACATGCTCAAACACCTTCGCCTTATCGCGCCTGCTCTTTTTCTTGCAGCATGCGCCACAGCTCCCGCCGAGACCGGTGGGATGGAGCACCACGCCGGCATGAGCGCGGACCAGCACAAGGCCCACCTGGCCGAAATGCGCGTCCCCGTGAATCTCATCCTGATCTACAAGCTGAAGGACGGCGTCACGCCGGCCGACTTCGAGAAGTGGGTCCGCACCACCGACTATCCCAGCATGCGCGGCCTCAAGCGGGTCGCCGACTTCCGCACGCATCGCGTCGAAAGCTCGCTGATGGGCGGCGAAAAGCCCAGCATCCAGTACATCGAAACCTTCGCCATCCCGGATCTCGACGGCTTCACAAAGGAAGACATGGCCGGCCAGACCGTCCAGAGCGTCATGGGCGCCTTCATGGGCTTCGCCGAGGCCCCGCAATTCCTGGTCGTGTCGGAGATCAAGTAGTCTCGCGCGATCGACAGAAAGAAAGGCCCGCCAACCGGCGGGCCTTTTACTTTGCGACACTTGGTGGAGTCGTTCTCAAGCGTGCGACGTCTTCCGGAAGAACCACGCCGCCAGCACGATCGTCGCGAGAAACAGGCCGCAGAAAGCGATCGTCAGCAGCGGATTGCCCCAGCCCTCCGCCGCTTCAGGTTTGCCCGCATCCGCCGGAACCAGCGTCCCTGATTTCGTGCCGTCAGTCGTCGGCCCCGTGCTGACCGGCGTTGTGTTCACTGGCGCAGCCGGTGTTGTGTTCACAACCGTCGCTTCCGGCGCGCCGGGCTTGCCATCGTCCGGCGTCTCGCCACCACCACCAGCCACAATGCCGACCGTCGCCGTGCCCGCAGCGGCAGCGGCAGCCGCCGTGCCCGAAGCAATTGGCGTCCCGCCCTTCGGCTGTTCGGCCACCGGCCTCAACCCATCCGGCGTGGCATCCGCCGCGTCCGGTTTCTCAGC
>Ga0208492_1002151_pt1 | contig 10257 bp, 10 predicted proteins | sample Subbioar_CSW14AB_FD_184820 | JGI IMG/M metagenome (GOLD analysis project Ga0208492, IMG submission 184820) | Serpentinite rock and fluid subsurface biosphere microbial communities from McLaughlin Reserve, California, USA - CR12Mar_CSW14AB (SPAdes) | ecosystem: Environmental > Terrestrial > Deep...
CCCGTCGCCGTCTTCGCCGGTATGTTCGGCATGGCCGCCGCCATTGGTGCCCTCACCCTCGATCACCGGCTGGCCGGACTGGTAATGCTCCATGATCGCGCCAAGGATCTGCGGCTTGATATGCGGCCAGTCGACCGATTCCGCCTTGGTCACCGTCACGAAATCCGTGCCGAAGAACACGCCCGTGACACCACCCGCCGCGAAGATGCGCTTGGCCAGCGGCGATTTCGCGGCCGCTTCGGCGCTGGGAAAGTCCGCCGTGCCAAGGTCCAGCACGGTCTGGCCCGGCAGGAACTTCAGCGTCGCGGGGTTCGGCGTGGATTCGGTCTGGATGAACATCTGGAAGTCTCCGACTATTCCACTCGGATATGCGCTTTGCGGCCCCGGACGTCAAGTCTGGAACCGTTCTAAAGTTCACGCAAGGTCGGTGCCGAAATAGGCATACATCTGGTCCAGAGCGGTCATCGGACGAAAGGGAACCGGGGGGTCGGCCCGGCGGTCTGTCTGGTAGTAGGGGTCGAGAACCGGCAGGGCGGCTTTGGGGCGCGGGAAGCGACGAACGGACATAGTGTTGAACCTTTCGGTGAAGGCTCCTCCCATGCCGGAAAGATAGTCCTGCGCGGCACAGGGACCAAGGCATGTCTCTGCATGGCGGCCATGTCGGCGCGGCACCCATCGCCGTCGGCCTACAGGATCAGCGCGACACCGGAATAAAGGACGATGGCCCCGATGGTGCAGGCAACCGCCAGGGAACCAAGATCCTTGGCCTCCTTGGCGAATTGCGACCAGCCGGGTGACAGGTGATCGACCAGCACCTCAAGCGCGGTGTTCAACGCCTCGACCGCGATAAGCAGGAGCCCAAGCGCCAGCAGCCCCAGCGTCTCGGCCAGCGATGCCCCGAAACCCGCAAACACCGCCAGAAGCCCCAGGATCAGCGCGACTTCCTGCCGGAAAGCGCTTTCGCGCGCAAGCCGCCTCAGCCCGGCCAGCGAATACCCGGCAGCGGCGAAGAAATGCGCGAGGCCCGACTTTCGCGGGGGCTTGACCGGATCCGTCATGCGCTATCCCGTGACCTGTCGGCAGGCCCCGGCAAGGTCAAGCGTCGCATCCTTGGCGGTCGTCGTCACGTCCAGCATTCCAAGCACCGTCGAGAACATGTTGTCGTGGCTGACCGGGTCCGCTGCCGCCTTGGCCATGCAATCCTGGTTCACCGCCAGACTGTCACGGAACCTTTGCGACATCCAGATCACCATCGGAACCCGGGTCTGCGTCTCGGGTGCCATGAAATAGGGTGTTCCGTGCAGGTAAAGACCGCCCTCGCCCAGGCTTTCGCCATGGTCCGAGACGTAGAACATCGCCGGAGTCACCCGGTCCGACGCGCCCAGAAGGTCGATCACCTGCGCCAGGAACCAGTCCGTGTAGGTGATGGCGTTGTCGTAGGCATTGACGATTTCCTCGGTCGTGCAGTCGGTCAGTTCGGGGGTCTGGCAAGTGGGGGCGAAGATCTCGCGGTCCTTGGGATAGCGCAGCCAGTAGCTTGGCCCGTGGTTGCCGATCTGATGCAGCACGATCACGGTGTTTTCGGTGATCGTGTCGGCCTTTTGCTGCAATCCCTTCAGGAACACCGCGTCGATGCATTCCGGCTGGCAGAACTCTGCCCCGTCCGCTGCGGTCATGAACTTTGACGGTATCCGGTCGGCAATGTTCTTGTCGCCGGTGTTGTTGTCCCACCATTCCACCTTGAAGCCGGCGCGGGCCAGCACATCGACCAGGTTCTCGTTGGAGAGCCCGCCCTCGTAGGTGTATTCGGCCCGGGTCAGCGGCGAGAACATGCAGGGCAGGGAGGTGGCCGTGGCCGTCCCGCAGCTGGAGGCATCGGGATAGTAGACGATGTCGCGCCGGGCCAGCTCGGGGTTGGTGTCGCGCGCATAGCCGGACAGCGACCAGTTCGCCGCCCGCGCCGTCTCGCCCGCGACGATCACCATCAGCACCGGCTTTTCGGTCTGCGACAGGAAGGGACCGGGCCGGGCATCGGTGCCGGTCGGCTTCAGGACGATGGCCGAAGACTTGGCCATCATCCTGGCATAGCGCAGCGCGCCGGACAGCGGCGCAAGCGGCTGGACCGAGCCCATCAGTTCCTTGTCCGCGCGCAGGACCGTGGAATAGCCCTTGAGGTTGGTGAACAAAAGCGCGACCACCAGCGCCGCCGACCCTGTCGTCGCCAGCAGCCAGCCGCCAAGGGCGCGCCCTCTTGAGCTGCGCCGCACCCTGACCCACAGGACCAGCGCCGAAGGCACGACCCCCCACAGCGCGACATGGATCAGAAAGCCGACCGTGATCAGGTGTTTCGATTCGTTGAACGTCGTCGTCATCGCGTTCTGGATCATCTCGCGGTCGACCACGACGCCCAGCACATCGACGTAATACGAGGTGACCGCCGCGATCAGCAGCAGCGCCAACAGAACCGGCTTCTGCGCCCGGCGCACCGCCAGCAGCGAAATCACCAGCAGCAGCAAGGCCCAGACCGCGCCCGCAAAGACCAGGGCAGACAGCGTGCGACCCTCGAAGATCCGGAAAAGATGACCCCAGAACGTCGCGTTGCAGACCGCCAGAAGATAGGTGGCGACGATGACATTCAGGGCGAAGGCGGACAGCACGGGGCGAAACCGTTCCGACACGGGGCCTGTCTGTGGGGTCATGCAGCAGTTTCCTTGACGAAGACGAGACGCGCGATCTTTTCGACCGGATAGGCCATGCCGAAGCCGGTTACTGCAAGCAGATGCTGATCGCAGCCCGCGAAAGGAGGCGATCCGGTCACATCCGCGTCACCCGCCCCGCGCATCGGGCGTGCAAGGTGGCTTGCGGCGGACGTTCGGGAACCGGCGCTCAAGTGATGCTTTCCAGCCGTTCCTTGGACAGGTCGCCCGGCACGATGGTGATCGGAATCGGCAGGCTTCCCGAGTTTCGCGACAGCGCCGTGACCAGGGGCCCCGGGCCCGATTTGTCGGATCCTGCCCCCAGGACCAGGACGCCGATCTCGGAGTCTTCGGTCACCAGGCTCAGGATCTCGTTGACCGGATCGCCCTCGCGGATCACGAGGTCCGGGTTGACCCCCTGCTTGTCGCGCATCCATTTCGCGAAGACCTCGAAATGCGCCTCGATCCGTTCGCGCGCCTCGGCCCGCATCAGGTCGGCCACGCCCATCCAGGTCTGGAACTCTTCCGGCGGGACGACCGACAGGATGGTGACCCCGCCCCCGGTATGCGCGGCCCGAAGCGCGGCAAAGCGCATGGCGTTCAGGCATTCGCGGCTGTCGTCCAGCACGACGAGGAATTTCCGCATGATGCTCCCCCTTGGCGTCTGATCATTCCCGCGCCGGGCGCGGAACGCAAGCCCGTGCGGCGACCTTCGGGCTTTGCCAGTGCATCAGACCGCTTCGCACGGCAAACAGAAGCATCAGCGCAGACCAGAGCCCGTGGTTGCCGAAGGGCAAAAGCAGGATCAGCGCAAGTGCATAGGCCAGGGCGGCAGCCAGCATCAGCCGACGCATCTCGGCCGTCAGAAGGGCGCCGATGTAAATTCCGTCGTAGGCCCAGGCAATCGCCCCGAACAGGGGGGCGGCGGCGATCCAGGGCAGGTAGTGCCGCGATTCCGCCCGGACCGCGGGATCGGTCGCCATCAGGTCGATCAGCCAGGGTCCGGCCAGCCAGAAGCCGAAGCCCAGCACCAGCCCGCCGTAAAAGGTCCATTGCAGCGCCAGCCGCACCGCCTGGCGCACCCGGTCCTCCGTCCGTGCCCCGATGGCCTGGCCGACCAGCGTTTCGGCGGCAAAGGCGAAACCGTCCAGCGCATAGGACAGGATGCCAAGAAACTGCAGCAGCACCTGGTTGGCCGCCAGCGTCACATCGCCGAAGCGCGCACCAAGGAAGACAAAGGCCGTGAAGCACAGCTGCAGCGCAACCGACCGGATCATGATGTCGCGGTTGACCGCGAACATTGTCAGAAGTGCGGTCCGATCCCCCAGCCGGGCCTGCGCCGCAGCAAGCGCCGGACCAAAGGCATCACGGCAAAACCACGCCCCGAGGGCAAGCCCCGTCCATTCGGCGATCAGCGTCGCCGCTGCCACCCCCGGCACGCCCCAGCCCAGACCCAGCACGAACCACAGGTCAAGAGCGATGTTCAGCCCGTTTATCCAGAGCTGAAGCAGAAAGACCGCCCGCGTCCGCTCGACCCCGATCAGCCAGCCGGTGACGGCATAAAGCGCGATGGTGGCAGGCGCCCCCCAGATGCGGATCGCCAGATACTGCCGGGTCAGGGCCTCCACCTCGGCGCTGGCCGGCGCGAGGCTGAAGGCCGCAGAAAAAAGCGCGACCTGCATCGCAATCAGCGCCATGCCGGCCCCAAGCCCGACGATCAGCGCCCGCAGAAGGACCGCCGTCCGTTCCGCCGCGTCCCCCGCACCCTGCGCCTGCGCGGCAAGCCCGCTGGTCCCCATCCGCAGGAACCCGAACGCCCAGTACAGGGTGGCCAGGATGACTGCGCCCAGGCCCACGGCCCCGATGGGCGCCGCCAACCCCAACTGGCCCACGACCCCGGTATCGACAGCCCCGAGCAACGGCACCGTCGCGTTCGACAGGACGATCGGCCCGGCGATGCGCCACATCCGCCCATGGGTGATCTCTGTCATCCGCTGGTGGGCTCGACCGGCGGCATCAGGAAATGCCCGGTCGCCTGGGCGAAAAGCCGGGCGCGGTTGTCCTGCCAGGCCTCGACATGCACGGATGCATAGCGCCGTCCCGACCGGTTCACCCGCGCCCGGGCATAGGCGTCGCGCGGCAGGCCCGCCCGCAGGTAGTCGACGGTGAAATCGATGGTCTTCGGCAGGCGCAGCGGACCGTCCGGCAAGGCGCCGTCCGCCTCGACCCCGTCCCAAAGCGACATCCAGGACAGCTCGATCAGCGCGGTGATTTCCAGGAAGGCCGCCGTCGCGCCGCCGTGCAGGGCGGGCAGGCGCGGGTTGCCGATCAGGCTGTCCTTGAAGGGCAGGACGGCGGTCAGCTCGTCGCCGCGCCGGTCGAACTCCACCCCCAGAAAGCGGATGTAGGGCACGCCGTCGACCAGCGTCCGCAACAGGCCCTCGCGGCGCTGCTTGATGACGTGAAGCGGCTCGGGCGGCTTCATGCCTTGCGCTCCACGGTGAAAGCCCCGGTTGCCATCGCCACCGGGCGGCTTTCGTCGTCGTCGGTCGCGACGGCCCGGACGAACGCCACGCTGCGGGTGACGTGATGGCACTCCGCCCGGGTGCGGATGGTCTGTCCCGGGGTCGCCGGGCGCATGTAGTCGATGCGCAGATCCAGCGTCGCGGTCGAGATCCCGGCTTGCGGATGGCACATCACCGCCGCTCCGCAGGCCGTGTCCATCAGGGCAGACACCGCGCCGCCATGGATCACCCCGGTCGCCGGATCGCCGACCAGCGCCGGATCGTAGGGCATCGAGACGGTCGCACTGCCAAGGCCGATCGCTTCCAGCCGCATTCCCAGCGCGTGACTGTGCGGCAGGGCGGCGATGAACTGGCGGGCGATGGCGGTTGTGTCTGGCATGGGCGCGCTCCCTCCGGCATCAAACTGCCGCGACCCGCAGAAGGCAACCCCCCGAAACCGTTGCGCGAAACCCGGTGGCACCTTAGGCTGCATCTCCGGGAGGACCGCGCATGAGCGAGACCCGCCTCAGCTTCAAAGAGATGTGCGCCCGGTTCGATGTCACCCCGCGCACCCTGCGCTATTACGAATACATCGAGCTTCTGGCCCCCGAGAAAGAGGCCCGCGCCCGGTTCTACGGCCCGCGCGAGGTTGCCCGGATGAAGCTGATCCTGCGCGGGAGGCGATTCGGGTTCTCGCTTGAGGAGATCCGCCAATGGCTGCTGATCTACGGCAGGAAAGGCGAACGCCCGCAGCTTGAGGCCTGGCTGCGCCTTGCCGACCGTCAGCTTGATGCGCTGCAAAAGCAGCGCGCCGAGATGGACAGCGCCATCGCCGATCTGCAGGCCCTGCGGGAAACCGCGGTGCAAGAGATGGAGAAGCTTGCGGCAGGCTGATCGGTTCCGCCCGTTCGGACCAGCCAGTTTTCGCAGGATCGCCGGTCTCCAAACCCGCGCGTGCGTTGAGCGATCCGGTCGGATTGCCGCTAATTTTCCATAATAAATCCGAGCGTCCGAAGGCGTTTTCCGGCATCCGTTGGGGATGGCGTGAACCGGAAGGTCGTCGTCATGCGTGGAGACGTTGGATTTTTCATGCGTTGGCGGTTTTGGGGGTGATGACGGTGTCTGCAACAGCGGCTGGGTGTGAACAGAGTCGGGACGGTGCGCGGCACTTTGACTGCAGCGCGTCGGCAGGGGTCGACACCGCGATGACCGCACCCATGCGCCGCGACCTTTTCCCGAAGGTTCTTGCCGATCGACCGAATTGATCCTGTCTTGCCAGAGAGATGCTTTCCATGAGCCTGCCTTGCGCGATCGGTGACCCGAACGACCCGCTTGCCGCACCTGACCAGCGCGTCGTCTCTGGTGATCCCGGCCGAAGTTCCGCACCCTACACCTGGGACCAGATCGCGGCCCAGCTGACCAATGGCTACTGGGGCGGAACGTCCTACCGGTTTCAGCTCGATGCGTCCCGCACGCTGACCTACAGTGTCACCGGACTCGCCGCCGGCGAAGCCGCGATTTCCGTCGCGGCGCTGGACGCCTGGACCGAAGTCACCGGCATCACCTTCGTTGCGACGACCGGCGCGGCCCAGCTCACGTTCGACAACAACAACGCCGGCGCCTATGCGAACTTCAGCACGGTGAACGGCTGGATCACCAATGCCTCCATCAACGTGCAGACCGGCTGGTATCCCGGGCTGAACCTGAACAACTACAACATGCAGACCTACAAGCACGAGATCGGGCATGCCCTGGGTCTGGGCCACGCCGGCAACTACAACGGCTCGGCGACCTATGGGGTCGACAATCTTTTTGACAACGACAGCTGGCTGGCGACGGTCATGTCCTATTTCAGCCAGACCGACAACACGCTGGTCCCCGGCAGCTTTGCCTGGATCGCCACCCTGATGCCCGCCGACATCATCGCCATCCAGAACCTCTACGGCTTCGTCGGCGCGACCAATGGCGGCAATTCGACCTACGGCTTCAACTCGAACATCGGCGGCTATCTGCAGAGTTTGCTGAACCAGGCGACCGGCACCATCCCGACCACGGCAGACATCTACGCGGCTGAGGCATTTGCCTTCACCATCTACGATTCCAACGGAATCGACACGATCGACTTCTCGAACTTCGGCCAGAACCAGGAAATCCTGCTGATCGCGCTGACCTATTCCGACATCGGCGGTCTGGTCGACAACATGACCATCGCCCGCGGCGTGGTGATCGAGAACGCCTATGCCGGGTTCGGCAACGATACCTTGACCGGGAACGAGGTGGCCAACTTCCTGCGCGGCAATGCCGGTGCCGATCTTCTGGCGGGCAATCAGGGCAATGACACGCTTGAGGGCGGTTCCAGCGACGACACGATCTACGGCGGCGAGGGCGACGACCTCCTGGATGGCGGGGCGGGAACCGACCTCATGGAAGGCGGAACCGGCAACGACGCCTATGTGATCTCCAGCACCCTTGAGGCGCCCGTCGAGGCTGCAGGCGCTGGCACCGACACGGTCGAAAGCTTCCTCACTTTCTATACCCTGGGTGCGAATGTCGAAATCCTTCTGATGAAGTCCAGCTTCTCCTCGAACGGCACCGGCAACGGTCTGGACAACACGGTTGCGGCCGGTGCGGGGCATGACACGTTGTCGGGGCTGGCCGGGGTGGACTGGCTTTACGGCGATGCGGGCAACGACAGCCTGGATGGCGGGTCCGAGACCGATGCGCTTTGGGGCGGCACCGGGGCGGATACCATCCTTGGCGGCGACGGGGGCGATGCGCTTCTGGGCGAGACGGGCAATGACATGCTCTCGGGCGGGGCCGGGGTCGACTGGCTGTATGGCGGGGACGACGGCGACCGGCTGGAAGGTGGCGCGGACACCGATGCGCTTTTTGGCGACTACGGCAACGACCTTCTCTATGGCGATGGCGGCGACGACAACCTGGACGGCAGCTATGGCGAGGATGTGCTGTATGGCGGGCAGGGGGTCGACTGGCTTTACGGGTCGTTCAGCAACGACAGCCTCTTCGGCGGCACCGAGACCGACGCCCTTTTCGGGCAGGAGGGCGACGATCTGCTGGACGGCGGCGATGGCGGCGACAACCTGGATGGCGGCACCGGGCAGGACAGCCTGACCGGCGGGGCGGGCGACGACTGGCTGTATGGCCAGGCGGGCCAGGACACGCTGGCGGGGGGCGATCAGGATGACGTGCTGTGGGGCGGTGCGGACAATGACACGCTGACCGGCGGGGCGGGGGGCGACCATCTGGACGGTGGTGCGGGCGACGACCGGCTCACCGGGGGCGCGGGGCGCGACGTCTATCACGGCGGGGCCGGGGTCGATCACTTCGAGATCGTCACGGCGGATGCCGAGGATCTGCTGCTCGACTTCACCAGCGGGGTGGACAGGATCGTGCTGGACCGGGCGGCGCTGGGCATCGCGGCGGGGGCGACGCTGGCGGGGATGTGGCAGAGCGGGGCCGGCCTGCCCGGCAGCTTTGCCGGGACGGCGGCGGTCCTGTTCCACGACACCACCTTCCGGGCGCTGTTTCTTGACCTCGACGGCGGCAGCAGCGCCAACGCCACCGCGCTGTTCAGCCTGGCCCTAGGCGGCACGCTGTCGCTGTCGGATCTTCTGCTGGTGTGAGGGGATGCGCGCGCCCGTCCTGATCACCTCGAAGCTGGACCGGGGCACCGGGAAATCGCGCAAATTGAACGACAAGTCTCTGGCCGAATTCCAGCGGAATTAGGGGTTCGGCAACACATCTCTGCCGATATGAAAGCCAGAGGATTTCTGAGAACAGGTAATGAACATGTTGATGGAACGCAGCAGTCGCAGGCACCGGATACTGGTGATGATCGGCACCCGACCCGAGGCGATCAAGCTTGCGCCCGTGGTGCTGGAACTGCGGCGCGAACCGTCGGTCAACCTGACCACCTGCCTGTCGGGCCAACATCCCGAGATGGCGCGTGACGCCCTTCTGACCTTTGGCATCAAGCCGGACGTGGTCCTCACGCTGGACGCGGGCACCACCACTGCGGCGGGGCGCTTTGCCGATCTGCATCGGGCGATTTCCGCGCTGCTTGACCGGATGCCGCAGGATCGGATCGTCGTGCAGGGCGACACGTCGACGGCACTCGCCGGGGCGATGGCCGCGTTCCATGCCGGCGTTCCCGTCGCCCATGTCGAGGCGGGGCTTCGCACCGGCAACCTTGCCGGTCCCTGGCCCGAAGAAGGCTATCGCCGCATGATCGCGCCGATTGCCGATCTGCATTTCGCCCCGACCGAATGGGCGCGGCAGAACCTCCTGGCCGAAGGCATCGCGCCGGAACGGGTTCATCTGACGGGCAACACCGTGGTCGATGCGCTGATCGCAATCCGTGCGGCGATCACGCGGTCGGCGGACACCTCGCTGCGGCTGGATTCCTGGCAGAAGGGGCTTTCCGATGGCAAGCCGATGGTGCTGGTGACGCTTCATCGCCGGGAAAGCCATGGCTCGGTGATGACCGGGGTCGCGATGGCGCTCCGCGACCTGGCGGAGGAGTTTCGCGATCATGCCTTCGTGCTGCCGGTCCATCCCAATCCGGCGGTTTCGGGCAGCATCAGGACGGTCCTGGCCGACCAGCCCAATGTGCGCCTCTTGGACCCGCTGGGGTATGAGGATTTCGTCTATCTCATGAGCATGGCCGCGCTGATCATCACCGACTCGGGGGGTGTTCAGGAAGAAGCCCCGACCTTCGGGGTGCCGATCCTTGTGGTCCGCAACGAATCCGAACGGGCCGAGGCGATTTCAGCCGGCTTCGCCCAGCTGACCGGAACCGACCCCGACCGCATCATCAAGGCAGGCCGCGCGATTCTGGCGCAAGGTGGCAAGGCCGACCTGCGCGGCAAGGCAAACCCCTTTGGCGACGGCACTGCCGCGAAACGGATCACCCGGCTTTTGCTGGCCCGTCGGGACGTCATGGCCTTGGTCGGGACGATGGGAGAGCCGGTTGTCGCAAGTTCTCCCGATCACTCGGTCATACAGACGCGCTTCGTCCAGTAGCCGGACCGGATTGC
>Ga0208492_1002152_pt1 | contig 10257 bp, 13 predicted proteins | sample Subbioar_CSW14AB_FD_184820 | JGI IMG/M metagenome (GOLD analysis project Ga0208492, IMG submission 184820) | Serpentinite rock and fluid subsurface biosphere microbial communities from McLaughlin Reserve, California, USA - CR12Mar_CSW14AB (SPAdes) | ecosystem: Environmental > Terrestrial > Deep...
GATCTGGAACGCATCGCCGAAGAACACAATCTCAAGATTGGCACCATCGCCGATCTGATCCATTTCCGCATCGCCAACGAAAAGACCGTCGAGCGCATGGCCGATTCGGTCATCCCCACGGAATTCGGTGACTTCCGACTCTACGCCTACGAGGACGCCATCCACGGCGACCTGCACATGGCGATGGTCAAGGGCGACATCGATGCCGAGCGTCCGACCCTGGTGCGCGTGCATATCTACAATCCGTTTGAAGACCTGACCGCCAGCCTGCGCAAGGATGCCGGTTGGCCGCTGCGCGATGCGATGCAGCGCGTGTCGGCGGCGGGCGAGGGTGTGATCGTGGTGCTCAATAATCAGGTCACCAACCGTGAACTGGTGCATCAGGTGCGGCTTTACAACGAGAACGACGACGGCGCCGTGCCGCGCCGCGAGAATCCGGCCATGGACTGGCGTCAGATCGGTCTCGGTGCGCAGATCCTCGCCGATGTCGGCGTGCGCAAGATGCGGGTCATGAGCAACCGCCGCAAGTATCATGCGATCTCGGGCTTCGGCCTCGAAGTCGTCGAATACGTCAACTGAGCCGGGTCGTTCGAACTCCAGGGCCGCGCAAGCGCGGCAGGCTTTCTTCAGTAAAAGGTAAGGAATGATGCAGGACGTGACGATCATCGAAGGGCGCCTGGTGGCGGAGGGCAACACCCGCGTGGCGATCATCAGCGCACGCTTCAACGGTTTCATCGTCGAAGCACTGGAAGCGGGTTGCCTGGATACCCTGCGTCGTCATGGCGTGGCGCCGTCCGACGTCACCGTCACCCGCACCCCGGGCGCATTCGAGATCCCGGTGGTGGCGGCCAAACTCGCCAGGTCCGGCAAGTACGATGCCGTGATCGCGCTCGGTGCCGTCATCCGCGGCGCGACCGCGCATTTCGATCATGTCGCGGGCGCCTGCTCGCGCGGCCTCGGCGCGGTCGCCACCGACACCGGCGTGCCGGTGATCTTCGGCGTGCTGACGGTCGACAACATCGAACAGGCCATCGAACGCGCCGGTACCAAGGCCGGTAACAAGGGGGCGGAGTCTGCCGTCACCGCGATTGAAATGATCTCGCTGATGCGCCAGCTGTGAGCAAAGCCAGCGGTGGCGGAAACCATGGTCGGGTGCGTGCGCGGCGCTGTGCCGTGCAGGCGCTCTACCAGTGGCAGATGGCTGGCCAGGAGCCGCGCGACATCGTCAAGGAATTCGTCGCCGATCGTGAACTGGTCAGTGTCGACATGGAGTACTTCACCGGCCTGGTGAGCGAAGTGCCGCGCCACTTCGATACCTTGAAAACCGATCTCTCGCCGTTTCTGGATCGCGAATGGCTGGCGCTCGATCCGGTCGAACGCAGCGTGCTTCTGATCGGCGCCTATGAAATGCGCTATTGCCTGGAGATCCCCTATCGGGTGGTCATCAACGAAGGTGTCGAGCTGTGCAAGATGTTCGGCACGGTCGAAGGTCATCGCTACGTCAACGGCGTACTCGACCGCCTCGCGCACACCACGCGCGTTTCGGAAGTCAACGCGCCCAGCCATTCCTGATCGCGTGAGTCCGGCGCGCCATGGATGAGTTCGACCTCATCGCGCGCTACTTCGCACCGCTCGATATTCCGCGCCCGGATGTTGTACTCGGTATCGGCGATGATGCCGCGGTGCTGGCCTTGCCGCCGGGCGCGCAGCTGGTGGTGGCCGTCGATACCCTGGTCGACGGCGTGCATTTTCCCCATGGCTTGCGTGCCGACGCGGTTGCCCATCGGCTGGCCGCCACCAATCTGAGCGATCTGGCGGCAATGGGCGCCGAGCCGCGCCATGCAACCCTCGCGCTGACCCTGCCCGAACTCGATGAGGCATGGCTCGCGGCCTTTTCCGCTGGACTCGGCCGTGCCCTGGGCGCGGCGGGTGTGAGCCTGGTCGGCGGTGACACCACGCGCGGCGCCCTGACCCTGAGCTTGCAAGTGATGGGTACCGTGCAGGGCCCGGCGCTGACGCGACGGGGAGCACAGGTGGGCGACGTGATTGCGGTGTCAGGCACGCTGGGCGACGCCCGTGCCGGTCTCGATCTGGCCCTGGCCGACCCCGCCGCGACGGGCGATGACGCCTTGCTCGCCCGCTTCCTGTGGCCGACGCCGCGCCTTGCGCTGGGGGCGGCCCTGCGCGGACTCGCGAGCGCTGCCATCGACGTCTCCGACGGCCTGCTGGCGGATCTTGGGCACATTCTGCGCCAGAGCGGCTGTGCGGCGGTGATCGAAGTCGAGCGTCTGCCGATTTCTTCCGCCCTGGGTGCGGCGCTGGGCACGGCAAGGGCGCGCGAGTTCGCACTCAGCGGTGGCGATGACTATGAGCTCGCGCTCGCCATCCCCGCCGCGCGTCTCGCCGACGCGATGGCGGCGGCGCAGGCCGTCGATGTGCCGTTGACGGTGATAGGGCGAATGACGGAGGGCGCGGGCCTGCGTTGTCTGGACGGCAGCGGTCGCGATGTGACGCCCGCCGCGCGCGGCTATCGCCATTTCATTTGAGGCGCTGCGGGGCGCGCTCGCGCGCCGGGCGCGAGACGCCGCGCTGGTACTGGACGGGCGCCGGTGCGATTCTCCAAACTGTCGCCATGGGTGAGGTCACTTCAATGCCGCTGTCGAGGGTCCACGCCGTGCTGCGGACGCTGGCATTGCTGTGCTTCGGCCTGCTGTCGGGCGCCGGTGCGCTGGCCGCCGACGAAGCTGCGCAATCGCCGGTCGATATCTGGGCGACCCTACTCAAGCCCAAATACTTCGGTGACACGCCACTCACCGAAGGCCGCGCCATCCTCGACATGAAAACGCCTTATCGCTCAGAGGATGCCGCCTTCACGCCGGTCTCGCTCACCGCCGGCATTGCGCAGACCGCAGCGCGGTACATCAAAACCATCTATGTCTTCGTCGAGAACAACCCGCAGCCTCTGGCGGGTGTGTTTCATCTCACGCCGGCCTCGGGCCGCGCCGATCTCGCGCTGCGCGTGCGGGTCGATCAATACACCAACGTCCGCGCGGTGGCGGTGTTGAACACCGGCGAGCATCATCTGGTGACCAATTTCGTCAAAGCCCAGGGCGGCTGTTCGGCGCCGGCGGCGGGCGATTTCGAGAATGCCATGCAGCACATCGGTGAAATGAGATTCCGTGCCGTGGCCGACGCTCACCATGGCGATTTGATGATAGGCCAGTTCCTGTTGAGTCATCCCAATGTCACGGGCATGCAGAAGGATCAGAAGACCCAGCTGATCAGGCCCGAGCATTACGTCAAGACCATTCGCCTGTATGAAGGCGACCGACTGCTCATGACTGCCGAGACCGGTTTCTCGGTCAGCGAGGACCCGAGCTTCCGCTTCTTCTTCCGCCCCGGTGGTGCCAGCGAAATCCGCGCCGAAGTCGAGGATTCCAAGGGCATGCACTGGCAGGAGACTTTCAAGATCAAGAGCTGAGTGGTCGAGGCGCGCCGCGCGCCTCTCGCCAGCCTCATGCCGAATTCACGGAGCGCCACCCCATGAACGCCACCTTCCGCCAACGCCTGCGCGCCGGCGACACCTTGCTGGGCACCATCGTCACGCTGGAAGCGCCGGAAGTGGTCGAGGCCTTGTGTCACATTGGCTACGATTGGCTGTTCATCGAAACCGAACACGCGCCGCTCGCGCCACCCGCCGTGCAACGCATCGTGCAGACTGCCGGCGCCACGCCTTGCGTGGTGCGCCTGTCGCGCGGCGACGAGATCTCGATCAAGCGCGCACTGGACGCCGGCGCCGCCGGCATCATCGTGCCGCAGGTCAATTCCGCCGCCTATGCACGTCTGATCGTGAGCTATGCGAAGTTCGCGCCGATGGGCACCCGCGGCTTCGGACTGTCGCGCGCCAGCATGTATGGCTTGAAAGCCGAGGAATATGTCGCGCGCGCCAACGACAGCACCTCGGTCATCGTGCTCGCCGAGCATGTCGACGCGGTCGAGAACATCGAAGAGATCTGCAAGGTCGAAGGCGTCGACGCGGTGTTCATCGGGCCCTATGACCTGTCGGCGAGCTTCAACAAGATAGGTCGCGTGCAGGACAGGGAAGTGGTGGACGCCATCAATCATATCCGCGATGTGTGCCGCGCCCACGGCATGCCGGTCGGCATCCATGGTGCGAGCCCCGAGTTTCTGGTGTCGCGCATCAAGGAAGGCTTCTCGCTGGTATCCTGCGGTGCAGATATCGCCATTTTCGCCGCCGGCGCGCGGCAACTGCTCGAAACACTGCGGGGAGCTGACAACTGATGGACGCCGCCTTGAAGCAAGCCTTGCTGGAATTGGACTGCGCCTCGCTGGCCGACGTCGACAAAACCATACGCGTGATGGATGTCGGTCTGCGCGCCATCAACCACGGCGTGAAGCTGGTGGGGGTGGCGCGCACGGTGCGCTGTCACGAGGATTTCCTCGCCGTGATTCGCGCCCTCGATGCCGCCGAAGCGGGCGAGGTGCTGGTGGTCGACACCCAGGGCAGCACGCGCGCGGTGGTGGGCGAACTATTTTCCATGGAAGCGCAAAGGCGCGGTCTGGCCGGCATCATCGTCGATGGACCGGTGCGCGATGTGAGCACGCTGCGCACTCTCGCGCTGCCGGTCTACGCGCGCGGACTATGTCCGGTGTCGGGCACCATACGCGAACTCGGCGCGCTGCAGGTGCCGGTGGTGTGCGGCGGTGTGGCGGTCAATCCGGGTGACATCGTGATGGGCGACGATGACGGCTTGCTGGTCGCGACGGCTGCGCAGTTCCGCGCCCTGGTGGCTGGCGCGCGTGACATCGAAGCGAGAGAAAAGGAACTGCGCGCGCGCATGGCCGCCGGTCGCGGTCTGACGGCGATGATCAATCTGGCCGAGCACGTCGAGGCGCTGCAGCGTGGCGCACCGAGCAAGCTCGCCTTCAAGTTCGACGATTAACAAGGGAGTGCCGATGAGTAGTGCCATCGCACGCCGGCTGGGCGTGCTCGTTCTGTCGTGCTTCGCTGCACACGCCGGCGCCGACACGCCGCAGGATGCGCAGACCCGCGCCGCCGACTTCGCGACCTGCGCGGCGTATTACTTCAATGCCGTCAATGTCACGCCGGTCAAGGACTACGAGACCGTGTATGGCGCGGGCGAGCGCGCCTTCAACGAAGGCCTCAAACTGGTCGGGCGCACGCAACTCGATGAACTCATGGCGCGCTCATCGGGCGAGATGATGAAGCTCATGGGCTCCAACTGGAATAATTTCCCCACGGTTGAACAGCGCTACAACGCCGACTGCGACGCCCTCATGGGCGGCGTGCCGCTCGAATAGGGAGCGTCAGCTCAAGTCGGCTGGCGCGCGACGCAGATACCAGATCAAATCCATTTCCGGCGCGTCCAGCCCACAGGCCGTGACCGCCGCCGAGATCTGACCGCGATGATGGGTGGCGTGGTTGAACACGTGTAACAGCAAAGTCGCGGTTTCCTGTTCAAAGCGCGTGCCGGACAGATTGCTGTAGCTCAGCAGCGCCGCGAGATCGGCATCGGTCTTGTCCTGCAGCCACGCTTGCCAGCGCGCGCTGTGGGTGCACAGCGTGTGCTCCAGCGCTTGGCGATCGGTTTCGAGTTCGGCGTCCAGACCACTGACCGCGAAGGGCTGTCCGGCGACGCGACCGAACCACACGCTGTCCGCCACCAGCAGATGATTGAGGGTGCCGTGGATGCTGCGGAAGAACAATCCGCAGTCGGCGCGATAGCGTGCGTCGTCGAGCGGCAACAGCGCTTCGTACAGCGTCTCGAATGCCCACAGGTGATAAGCGGCCAGCAGTTGCAGATGTTGCTTCATAGGACTCCCCGCCGCCGCATGCGGCATGCCTGGCGATACATGGGCAGGTCGCAACCGCGTTGCTGCCGTCGCGCTGCTCTGGTCTGCCCATGATGAATTGCGCGGCGCGATCAGCGCAACGTAACATGCGGGTTTCAGCGCGACCGGCCACCCTTGGCAGGTCACCGACAGTCTGCGAGGAGCATCCATGAACGGCGCCCATACTCTGCTCGACACCCTGGTTGAAGCTGGCATCGAAGTCTGCTTCGCCAACCCGGGCACCTCCGAGATGCATCTCGTCACCGCCATCGGCAAGACCGATGCCGTGCGGCCCATCCTGTGCCTGTTCGAAGGCGTGGTGACCGGCGCGGCCGACGGTTATGCGCGCATGGCCGGCAAGCCCGCCATCACCTTGCTGCATCTCGCGCCCGGCTATGCCAACGGCATGGCCAATCTGCACAACGCCAGCAAAGCCCATTCGGCGATAGTCAACATCGTCGGCGATCACGCGGTCTGGCATCACCAGTACAACGCACCGCTGACCTCGGACGTGCCGGGCCATGCGCGCCTGCAATCGGAGTGGGTGCGGGTCTCGACCTCGGCCGAGGATCTCGCGCTGGCGGGCGCCGAGGCCGTGCAGGCCGCGCGCGGTGGCGCGGGACGCATCGCGACCTTGATCGTGCCGGCCAATCACGCCTGGGAGCCGGCCGCGAAGTCCTATGACCGTCTGCAGCCCGAAGGCCTGGCGAGTGTCGCCGACAGCGCCATTGAAGAAGTCGCGCGGGCGCTGACCAATGGCCGTCGCACGGCCATCGTGGTGGGCAGCGGTGCAATGCGCGAAGCACCGCTCGCAGTCGCCGGTCGCATTGCCGCCGGCTGCAATGCCACGCTGTTGTGCGAGACCTTCCCGGTCCGCCTGCAGCGCGGCGCGGGCCGCGTGCCACTCGCGCGCATTCCCTATTTCGCCGAACAGGCCATCGAATTCCTCAAGGACTTCGAACAGATGATTCTGATCGGCACGCAGGAACCGGTGGCTTTCTTCGCCTATCCGGGGGTCGCGAGTCTGCTCGCGCCGCCGGGCTGCGCCATGCTGACGCTGGCCGGCGTGCACGACGACATTCCCGCCGCGCTCGCCAGGCTCGCGGCGCGCGTCAACGCGCCGGCCGATTGTCCGCGCCAGGCGCGTGTGATGCCGACGCTGGCCGGCAGCGAACTCAGCCCCGCCGCGATCGGCGATGTGATCAGTGCCGGTCTGCCCGAGAACGCCATCGTGTCCGATGAAGGCATCACCTGTGGCCTGGAACTGTTTCTGCGTACCCAGGGCGCGCCGGCCCACGACTGGCTGGCGATTACGGGCGGTTCCATCGGTCAGGGCCTGCCAGTCAGTTTCGGCGCGGCCATCGCTTGCCCGGACCGCAAGGTGGTGGCATTTCAGGCCGACGGCAGCGCGATGTATACCGTGCAATCCCTGTGGAGCATGGCGCGCGAACGCAGCGATGTGACCGTGGTGTTGCTGAACAACAGCAGCTACGCGATTCTCAATGTCGAACTCGCGCGCCTGAAGACCGATGAACCCAACGCCAAAACCTTGTCCATGCTCGATCTCGGCAATCCGGTGATCGATTGGGTAAGCATCGCGCGCGGCATGGACGTCGATGCCTGCCAGGTCAACACTGTGGCTGAATTCGAAAGCGCATTCGCCAGCGCCATGGCCACGCCCGGCCCGCATCTCATCGAAGTGATGGTGGTACAGAATCTGGGCGGCGGGATGAAACGCTAAGGACCTTACCCGCTGCCCGCGGCTGCGCATTCATTCGCACATCATCAGGCGCCCTGCAGTGCAACGCAGCGGCAATGACTGTGCGATTGAATCGGCGGGTATGGATTGATTCAGTCCGCGTCCCTGGCCTGCAATTCGCGCAGGCGCTGCTCCATGACTTTGGCCTTGTCCGCGCCGCCGCCGAGGAATGCGGGCGCGGCGTGGTAATAGCGCAGCAGATCTTCCACCGAGCCTTCGTCGTCGGGGTCCAGGCGCACGGCCAGTTCCAGCGCGCTGCAGGTCTTGCGCGCCAATTCCATCGCCGACAGCCAGTTGGCGCGTTGCGCGAGCCGGCCGTAACTCTTGCCCAGCAGGTGTGCGCAGCGCGCGCAGTCAGGGTGGGTCTGCAACAGCGCCTCGAGCATGCGCACGGCGTCCTGGTAATGACGGGCGCGATAGGTCTTGCGCGCGGCCTGATAGGCGGTTTCCAGGCCATCGGGCGCCGTCTCGGCGTGGGCGTCGGCAAGAAAAACGAAACCGATGAGGAGTAGCAGAATGCGCATCGCCGACGGGTGAGTGCGGGCCGGAATGGAGGGCAGCCGCATCTTAAGCCTTCGATCCGGTGAATGCGAGTGTGGCCCGCGCGAGGAATGCTGGGCGGGGTCGGTGGGCGCTGCTATCTTTACCCTTTGCAACCACGAAGAGGGGAGAGCGATGAGCGTTGAAGCGAACAAGCAACTGGTACGCGATACCTGGGGCGCGGTGACCAAGGGCGATATCGAAGGTTTCATGTCGCGTCTGGCCGACGACGTGACCTGGACATTCTTCGGTTCCCATCGTTTTGCCGGTACCTTTCGCGGCAAGGACGAACTGGTTGCCAAGCTGTTCGCGCCGCTCGGTGAAGTGCTGGCCGACGGCATCAAGGTCCACGCCGACACCCTCACTGCCGAAGGCGACCGGGTCGTGATGGAAGCGCGTGGTGAAGCCAGTACCAAGGACGGCCGTCCTTACAACAACAACTATTGCATCGTCATCACGGTGCGCGATGGCAAGGTCGCTCACGTGCGGGAGTATCTCGACGCAGAACTCGTGACCAGCGTGTTCGGCAAATAGAGCCGCGCTCGATCATGGCCTCGGAATTCGCTGCCGTGAATGGCGATTACGTGGCGCGCGTCAGCGCGAGCCTCGCTGCGCAACCTTTCATGGACAAACTTCTAGCTGCGCGCGTCACCCATGTCGAAGCGGGCGTGGTGGAAATCGAAGCCACGCTGCGTCCCGACATGCTGCAACCCCATGGCAACGCCCACGGCATGGTGCTGAGTGCCTTGGCGGACAGTGCCACCGGTTACGCGGCGCAGACTTTGCTCAGCGTGGAATTCGATGTCGTGACGGTCGAGTTCAAGGTCAACTACCTGACACCGGCCTTCGGGCCGCGCGTGCGTGCGGTCGGGCGTGTGATGCGTGCCGGGCGCACCTTGCATGTCTGTGGCGGCGACGTGTATTCGTGCGGCGACGGGCCGGACAAGCTGGTCGCGCACATGGTGGCAACCATGATGGTGGTCGCGGCCTGAGCGCCACGCGCGGCGCCGGGTGGCCGCACTCAGCGCGGTCCCCGTCGCCAGCGCCGCGCGGCGCGCGACTCACTTGCTGCGCGAGACGGTTTCATTGTTCTTGCCATTGGCACCAATCCGCTGCCACACGCTGTGTTGCTGCAACACGCCGAGGCCCGCCGGACTCAATACCCGTTCGGCGAGCTTCTCATGCGCATATCCCACCGCCTCGATCTTCCACTCACTGATGTCCCGCGACTGCACGTCACGCAGTTCGATGCTCACCACCGTCGGTATGTTTTCGATCAGGCGCTCACCATAGGTGACCACCTTCCATAACCGGTCGGCGCGATCGTAGTACTCACGCTTGATCGGCAGGTAGGTGTCCGCTGCTATCCAGGTCAGGATGCGGGAGTAATAGCGATCGACGTCCGGCTGGGATTCGATTTTCCATGCCTGGCGTTGACCTTCATGCTCGCTGCCCAGCAGCACCTGCCGCCGGTAGACACGCTTGGTCATGGCGAGGTCTTCGAAATTGAACTGGGTGGTCAGAAATTGACGGTCGGCATCGAGCGGCGAGACTTCGATGGCGCGTCGCTCTCCCGGCGAATAAAGCCACAGACCGAGCATGGATTTGGTGGGATGGGGCGCGGTCAGCATGCCGGCGCCATTGAGCACGGGGGGAGTCACGAGACTGAGTGCGGTACGGGGGCCTTGTTCATCGCGTTCGCGAATGACCAGCGCATCCCAGGTCTTGGTGCCGCCGCCTGGCTGGTCGCTGTGAGTCGAAATGTGTACGCGAGCGAATTGCGCGTTGCTCGGTATCAGCGCCTGCTGCATGGCTTCGAGCAGGGCCTGCGGGGTGGGAGTCGATGGCGCGGCGAAGCTCGCGACCGTCATGCCCAGCGCGGCGGCGAGTGTCGCGCACGTCAGCAGTCGTTGGATGGCAAGTTGAAACATGTCGGGTCTCCCTGGAAATCTTCATGCGCGCTGCGACTGGCGCGTCCAAATCGAGTTCCTGCTGATTGTCGATTCGTCATGCGGCGAGCGGCGGCGTGGCCGCCTTGCCGGCCCTCTCACGGTGCTCGGTGGCCGGCTACATCCCCGCCAGAG
>Ga0208492_1002153_pt1 | contig 10249 bp, 8 predicted proteins | sample Subbioar_CSW14AB_FD_184820 | JGI IMG/M metagenome (GOLD analysis project Ga0208492, IMG submission 184820) | Serpentinite rock and fluid subsurface biosphere microbial communities from McLaughlin Reserve, California, USA - CR12Mar_CSW14AB (SPAdes) | ecosystem: Environmental > Terrestrial > Deep...
AATCGCCTACCATTTTTCAGATATACTGAAAGGGTGTTGCGATGCAAGAAATATCAGGACAGGAAAAATCCTTAAACATCCGATTGAAGAACTTTCAGCTTTCATCTATCAGAATGGTGATAAGTTAGTCCGCGAATTCTGATTACCGGAAACGCCAACATAAATTTTCTCATCTTCCTGATAATTCAGGGCTAAATGTCTTGCTATCCTGATAAGCTTCAAAAAGCTCTTTAAGGCTTTGCACTTCAAAATCCACTCCCCACGGAGTCCAGGAAATGAAACGACTCTGGTCAGCAGACTTTCCCTTTTTAGATATTTCTTCATAAATACCAAAATTCCCGAGGCTGTAATAATTGATTTTTACTGACTGGCCATTCAGATCATGAGAGTTAACCAGCTCAAATCCCATGGATTTAATCCAGTTCCTTATTGCGTTTATTTTACTTCTTACCATCTTGATAATTCTTTATTACTTTCCGATTGACAAGGGAAAATTAGACCAAACGTAGCTAAATCAATGTGACTTATGTCACAATCAATTTCGGGTTTTGGCAAAAAGTGCTAATTGAAGCCGAAAAAGGATTTTATTTTATAAAAAATTGCAAATTAATGACTTACAGAAAATGTGAAAGAACTATCTATGAAATTGAAGGCACTGAAAAGTTGTACAAATTGCTATACATTATGTGACTCATGTTACACAGTTTACCATTTTCAGGAACTAATTTTACAAAAAGTAAAATTTCAAAAATGAACTTCTTAAAATTCCTGAAATCCAATATCAGTAATATCCTCTTTTTTTCATTTGCAGCGATTCTGTTTTTCAGCAATGATGCCAGGACTATGGTTATTAAAGGTCTGCTTTTAACGGGTCTTTATAATGCAGATGCTCCGGATCAGGAAAAAGCAAACCATGCCCCTGCTCCTGAAATAGTTTTCAGATCGCAAAAAGGAGAAATCATCAATATCGGAAGAGATAAAGGCACCGTCTACTTTATAAATTTCTGGGCTACCTGGTGTCCTCCCTGTCGTGCCGAGATGCCATCAATAAATGCACTCTCATCCAAGATTACAAACAAAGACAAGGTAAAATTTGTGATGGTTGATGTGGATAATAAGATGGATGCATCCGTTAGATTTATGGAGAAACGAAAAATGAACCTACAGGTTTATAATGCTGTTTCAGCTATACCAGACACTCTTTTTAACGGGACATTACCTACTACTGTCATTATAAATTCAGAAGGAAAAATTGTATTCAGACATAGTGGCATGGCTGATTATGACAGTCCGGAAATGATAAACTTCATCAACACTCTTATTCCGTGAGGAGAATCCGTTTACCGACAGAAAAAATGATTACTTTTGAACATGAAGATCAACATTAATATGAAGACAGCATTTTTCACAATGTTTTTACTGTTTCTGGCAGTTGCCGGCATAAAAGCTCAGGGGATCAATCCGAGACAATCATTAGATAAAAGAGATACATGGACACAAAAAGATCTCATGCAGCCTGCTGACCTTGCTGCTTCTTTAGCAAACGCAAAAGCAAAACAAGCCTATATATTTAATATCGGAGTAGTAGAGGATATTAAAGGTGCTAAAAATATTGGAGGTGCAAGCGACAAAGCAAATCTTGAAAAATTCAGACAGGAGTTATCTAAACTTCCTAAATCAGCTCAGGTTGTAGTTTATTGCGGCTGTTGTCCATTCGAAAGATGCCCGAACATTCGTCCTGCATTTAATCTGATGAAGAGTATGGGTTACACTAATGGTAAACTGCTCAATATTCCAACTAACTTAAAGCAAAACTGGATCGATAAAGGCTATCCAATGGCTAAAAAATAAGTCGAATAAAAACTACCAAAACCTGCTTTAATTAAATTGAAGCGGGTTTTTTTATTAAAAAAGAATTACGATTTACCTGACAAGCGTTTAACAATAAAACAGCATTTCACTTTATTCTGAACGTCAATACTGAAATTTTATTCCCGCTCTGAATCCACCCGAAGTAATAAGTAACTGTAAACCTATTACAGGATTAAATTAAAAAACTGCAAACTTTTTTTAGGACGATACAAAAGCCTTTGAAATAAACATTCCTCCTCTTTTCAGGGAATGCTATTATTTAACCTGAACCTGTATGTAAACAAAGGCTTCCAATATTAAACTTCAACTTAGTTCATACTATGATTGAAGATATAAATCGCTTAAAACCTTAAGGATATTTTAATTAAAAAGAAATTACTGTACGGGTTCTCTGCTCCAGATTTCATAAATCGGGTTACCCGTGGAGCTTAAACCCGAATGATGCCAATTACCATCTATCAGTTTGCCATCGAAGCTCAGGGATGCTCCGACTCTAGTGTTATCTCTTGAGAAAAACTCAATTTTCTCGGTGTATTTCCCATCCTTAAAAGTGTATGTACCTCCACCTGTACCAAAGAACTCTTTGGTTTCGGCATTGATAGCAGCCCATTGGAATCTGGTACCGGTCAATACTTTTAAGGTTTTACGTGCACGTGGAGGGCTGTAGGTAATGTTGCCATTCTGCTTACGGCCTGACATTCTCCAGGTTCCGGCAATCTCTCCCTTCCCCTGATCCAGCAAAGTCCAGGATAACTTTTTACCGCTGATATCAGAACTCAGCTTTTTGCTGCCTATGACAAAAGCATAAGTCATAGACTGTCCAATCTGTTCTTTATCCTGAGTATTAAACTCAATCTTTACTTCCAGATTCCTCCCTGAAATTTTATATGTTCCTCCCCTGCTCTGAATAAACTGCTTATTTTGAGTATCAAATATCGTATGCATGAAATACCCGTCAGAAAAAAGTAATACCTGTTCAAGAGTACCCTCCTGAACTTTCCATGCGCCGTTATTTGAAGCATTGTCAGAAATTATACCTGAAGTAAAACTGCCTGTCAGAACAAACAGCCCTGCAAATAGAAATTTAACAATCTTTAGCATAATGGTCAGTTTTATACTAAAAATAATAAAAAATAATATGATGATGAATCAAAGACGAACCTAAAGTTGAAACTCCTGATTCAAAAACATACATTATCCTAACTAAAGAAAGACGGCTGATTCAGAATCAGTATTTATTTACAGTATTCGTTTCCGGCTAATAAATTATAACAGGCTCTCAATAGATTTCCAGATAATTCTAAGACTGGATATAATGACCAGAACACCAACCCCGATAAACATCTTCTTTACTGGTAGTTTCCCGGCCAGGCGGGCTGCAATAGGAGCTGCTAATACTCCTCCAACGATAAGGCCTAAAACGGTCTGCCAATGACTAACTCCCAGAATAATAAAAAACGTGAGTGCACTGGCCATTGTTACAAAAAACTCTGTGAGACTTACTGAACCAATAACATACTTTGGTGTTCTGCCTTTGGAAATCAATGTACTTGTCACTAATGGCCCCCATCCGCCACCTCCAAAAGAATCCAGAAATCCACCGGCACCGGCCAACCAGCCAGCACGTTTAACTTTCTGAGCCTTCTTTTTTTCCTTGAAAGCATTGAGTAATATTCTTAAGCCAAGTAATAACGTATAAACTGAAATTACCGGACGTATCATTCTTCCATAATTTTCACCCGCATAACCGAGCAGTACAGCTCCTATAATAGCTCCCAAAACCCCCGGAATAAGCAATGTTTTAAAAAGCTTCATATTAACATTCCCAAAACGGTAGTGACTAAACCCGGATGCTCCACTCGAAAACATTTCTGCAGTATGGATGCTCCCTGAAATCACGGCAGGGTTTAACCCTCCTGAAAGAAGAAAAGACGTTGAAACTACTCCATAGCCCATTCCGAGCGCACCATCAACCAGTTGAGCAAAGAAACCGGCAAAAAGCATTAACAGAAATTTTTCATCCAGTTCAGCAGAAACTTCCCTCCCGATCTGAATCACCGAATCGTAGCTGATATAAGAATATATAGCATAAGCTATGAAAAGAAGTGCCAGACTAAACAAGGACAGATAGGCAATTCTTTTCCAACGCCTTTCCTGAGCATTTTGTGTTACTTTGACCGCTATTCCTGCATTTTCTCTTGCTTGCATTGTTTCTTGTCTAAAATGTAATAATCCGGCACAACATTAAGAATGTTTCAGGACACTATTTATGATTTACATCATTAGAATAAAGTACTATAAAGGTTGTAGAATTTAGTCTGATTAAAATCTCAAACATAAAGTCTATGGATTTAGTCGACAATTATACTTCTTTTTTTCTTTTACTCCTAATTTATTTCATTTTTCTTCGGGAATTCCTTTCTCACCCGGAGGTTCCTCCCTGTTTAAGCATACAGAAGCCATTCTCTGAACTATCAGAATAGCCTGTATTCTGCACATCTGTATTTCAGTCATATGGAACTTTTGTTCTTATCTGAAGCACCCTCCTCTGGTTGATAAATTATTTTATTTTACTAAAATTTTTAGCATAAATTTGTTTCCTGATTTCTTAACTATGTCAAAGGAAACACATATTATCCATATCGATCAGGATGCTTTTTTTGTATCCGTAGAGCTTCTAAAAAACTCCTCCCTTGTGGGTAAACCAGTAATTATCGGAAGCATTTCCGATCGCGGAGTAGTAGCATCCTGTAGCTACGAAGCCCGAAAATTCGGTGTCCATTCTGCCATGCCATCCAGAGTAGCCCGTCAGCTATGTCCCCATGCTATATTCATCCGCGGAAATATGGATGAATACAGTAAGTACTCGCACATGGTAACCGATATCCTGCAGGAAAGAGTACCTGTACTTGAAAAAGCTTCTATTGACGAACACTATATTGACATGACCGGCATGGATCGTTTTTATGGCTGCATGAAATTTGCTCATGAACTAAGATTATATGTGATGAAGGAAACCGGATTACCGTTATCCTTTGGCCTTTCAGTAAACAAAACTGTATCAAAGATCGTCACAAATGAATGTAAACCTAATGGTGAGCGGCAGGTACCTTACCATGAGGTTCAGCCTTTTCTAAATCCTTTATCCATTAAGAAAATTCCAGGATTAGGCCAGTCTACCTATCTCAGACTGAGCGAAATGGGAGTGCGACATATCCATACACTGGCTGAAATTCCTCAGGAACAACTATTCAGGGTATTGGGCAATCAGGGTATCAGTCTCTGGCAAAAAGCACATGGCATAGACCATTCACCCGTCATACCTTATCATGAACAGAAATCAATCGGGACACAAAGCACCTTCGAAAGTGACAGCATAGACACCAATAAGATCAAACAGCTGCTCACCGCCATGGTAACGGATCTCTGTTTTCAACTCAGGTCGCAGCAGAAACTTGCTGCCTGCATTACTGTAACCATACGTTACTCCAATTTTGAAACACATACCCGGCAAAGCACCATACCCTATACAAGCCTCGACTCCTTTCTCATCAGCAGGGCGAAAGACTTGTTCGACAAGGTTTATAACCGGCGGATGCTGATTCGACTCGTGGGTGTCAAACTCTCTCAACTGGTGAGCGGATATGAACAGATGAGCCTGTACGATACTTCTGAAGAACAGTATCGCTTATATCAGGCTATGGATCGTATCCGGAACAGATTCGGAGAGAAATCACTTAAACTGGCTTCTACCATTAACCTCAAACTTTGAGTTATGTATCTCAATGTTCATTCCTCTTACAGTCTTCGCTATGGCACGATGACAATCGAAAGATTAGTTGCAGAAGCCGCGTCAATGAATATTGAACAAATGGCCCTGACCGATATCAACAACTCTACTGGAGCTATAGAATTCATCAGAGAGTGTCAGAATAAGGGTCTCAAAGCCATTACGGGGATAGAATTCAGAAGATCCGGCCGTCTGCTTTATATTGGCATTGCCCGTAATCGTGAGGGAATGAAAGAACTAAATGATTTTCTGACTTTCTATAACCTGAACAGTATGAAACTCCCTTCAAAACCATGGGACTTCCGGGATGCCTATATCATCTACCCCTACACCGGAGAACCGGTTGTACTGAAAGAGAACGAGTTTCTGGGAATCTCATATCGCGACCTGAACAGTCTCTTCGGGAAGCCATTAGCTCAAATCAGAGAGAAGATTGTGGCTCTGCACAGCGTAACCGTAGGAAACAAGATCGAACATCGCCTGCATACCTATTTAAGAGCAATAGATCTGAACAGCCTTCTGTCAAAAATTGGCGAAGATGAGCGTTGCCATCATCATGAGGTATTCCTTCCTGTAAATAAACTGAAAGAACTGTATCAGGCTTATCCTTTTATCATCACTAATACTGAAAAGCTGATGAACAGCTGCGGCAGTAGCTTTGAGAAGGGTTCAAAGAACCGGAAAACATTTACCGGATCGGCCAAAGAGGATAAAGAGTTATTAGAAAAACTCGCTATAGAGGGAATGGAATACAGATATGGACGATCAAACACAGAAGCTCTACGGAGGATTCAGAAAGAGCTCACAGTAATTAATGATCTGCATTTCTCTGCTTATTTTCTCATTACCCGGGATATCATCCGTTATTCAATGAGTAAAGGCTATTATCATATCGGAAGAGGCTCAGGAGCCAACAGCATTGTTTCCTATTGCCTGCGCATCACGGATGTGGATCCGATAGAGCTCGATCTTTATTTTGAGCGTTTCCTGAACCGGCAGCGGAGCAGTCCGCCTGATTTTGACATCGACTACAGCTGGGATGAGCGGGAAGATGTGCAGCAGTATATTTTCAGGCGCTATGGCGATAAACATACTGCATTGCTGGGTACAATGAGCACCTTTAAAGACCGCTCGATCATTCGCGAGATTGGCAAAGTTATGGGTTTGCCAAAGCAGGAGATCGACAGTTTTACTGATCCGACACGATTAAATGAGAACAGGGATAATGCAACGTTCAAAAAGATTATGGCTATTCAAAGCATGATGAAGGAAATGCCCAACCAGCGATCTATTCATGCAGGTGGCATACTGATATCCGAAGAACCAATTACTTATTATACCGCTCTCGACCTTCCTCCCAAGGGAATGCCCACCGTACAATGGGATATGTATGAGGCGGAAGCAATCGGATACGAAAAGTTTGATATTCTGAGTCAGAGAGGAATTGGACATATCCGGGAGGCTGTAGATCTGATCCGGTCAAACCAGAAAAAAAAGCTGGATATCCATGCAGTCAGTTCGTTCATGAAAGACCCCAGGATCAATGCCAGACTGAAGACGGGTAATACGATTGGTTGCTTTTACATTGAATCGCCGGCCATGCGGCAGCTACTGAAAAAACTGGGATGCGACAATTATCTCACACTGGTAGCTGCAAGCTCTATCATCAGGCCGGGGGTAGCCTCATCCGGAATGATGAGTGCATTTATCCGTAATTACCATGCTCCCGAAAAGGTGGAATATCTGCATCCGGTAATGAAGGAGCATCTGCAGGAAACCTTTGGGATCATGGTTTATCAGGAGGATGTGATCAAAATCTGCTATCATTATGCCGGACTTGACCTCACAGACGCCGACGTTTTGCGCAGGGGTATGAGCGGAAAATACCGTTCCAAAAAGGAATTCGACCGACTGGTTCAGCGATTTTTTGACCGCGCCAAAGAGATCGGAAGGGATGAAAAAACAACGGAAGAAGTCTGGCGACAGGTTTCATCATTCGCCGGTTACAGCTTTTCAAAAGCTCATTCAGCTTCCTTCGCTGTAGAAAGCTATCAGAGTCTCTTCCTGAAAACCTATTACCCGCTTGAGTTTATGGTGGCTGTACTGAATAATTACGGAGGCTTTTATCAGCGTTGGGTATATGTCCATGAGCTGCAAAGATCGGGTGCCCGGGTGCATTTACCCTGCATCAATAACAGTGAGGCGAAAGTTACGATCAAGGGTAAAGATGCATGGTTAGGCTTTATCGGGTTGCAGGGACTTGAAGCACAGCTCATTGAACTGATTCCGGCAGAACGAATGGCAAACGGCCCCTATCTTAATCTTCATGACTTCATTAAAAGAACTTCCGTATCACTTGATCAGGCAATCATACTGATCCGTATCGGAGCTTTCAGATGCTGCGGAAAGAATAAAAAAGAACTCCTTTGGGAAGTTCACAATTATCTGGGGAATAAAACTGCTCCCAAACAAAGGACTGAGCTATTTTGTACCGAAGTTAAAGAATTCAGCTTACCTAAGCTGGAAAGCTCCCTGCTGGAAGATGCCTATACCGAGCTTGAATTATTAGGTTATCCCTTAAGCATGACTATGTTCGATATGATACGCTCTGCATATCGGGGCAATGTTCAGGCTAATGACTTAGCCGGACACATCGGGAAAACTGTAAGAATGGTTAGCAATTATGTTTGTGAGAAGACCGTACGAACCAGAAATAATAAAAAAATGTGGTTTGGAACTTTTCTGGATTCCGAAGGCGAATTTATGGATACCGTTCATTTTCCGGATAACACTCCATCCTATCCCTTCAGAGGGAAAGGCTGCTATCTGATTGAAGGAAGGGTAGTAGATGATTTTGGTTCTCAAAGCATTGAAGTGCTTAAGTTCGCTAAACTTCCGATCAAAGATAACCCCTATATATAAAAACGACTCCCGGCTTATAATCCGGAAGTCGTTAAGTTCAGATCAGTAATCTGAAGATTAATATTGAATTAAACAGGTAATACCCGGAATAGTATGTTGCTTCCCGCTGGGTTTCAGCTTTCCGGTTTTAGCGTCCCGGTCAAAAATGACCACATTATCCGTATTCATATTACCAACCAGTGCAAACTTACCTTCATCATCTATCATGAAATTTCTGGGATGTTTACCACCAGTTGGCTCATGACCAACCAGAGTTAGCCTTCCATTTTTAGGATTAACCTTAAAGATTACCAGACTTTCATGCCCTCTGTTTGAGGCATAGATAAATTTCTGATCCGGAGAAAAATGTACGTCAGAAGCATAGCTTACTTCTTTAAAATCTTCAGGGAGCATACTTAAGCGCTCTATAATGGTTAAAGCTCCGTTTTTCTTGTTCACCTTGAATCCTACGATTGTATTTGACAACTCATCTACAGAATAAGCAAACTTTCCGTTCTTATGAATCTTAAAATGTCTTGGACCGGATCCGGGAACCACATCCGCATAAGGAACTTCTGCCGGTTTAAGTTTACCTGCTTCCATAACCTGATAGATAACAATTTTATCTGTACCAAGGTCTGAGACATATAAAAACTTTCCATCTGCTGATGGAATAGATGAATGCGGATAAGGTCGGGTCTGGCGCTGCGGATTGATGCTGCTACCTGTATGTTTTACGTAATCTGAAGATTTTGCCAGTGTTCCATCCGAGTTGATCGGAAAAACAGTTACGCTGGCATCACCATAATTGGAAACATAGGCAAAGCGACCCAGGGGATCAATACTAACATGTGCCGGACCTTTACCCCCTACAGATTGTTCGCTAAGCTTTTTCAAAAAACCGGTGAATGGATCAATTGCAAATGACATGAGTGCTCCGTTTCCATCGTTCAAGGTACCCTTACTATAAATGGAAAAGAGAAACTTTTTATCAGGACTGAAAGCTAAAAACCCTGGCCCGGTGCCCTCATTTACCGTTTGCAGCTCCTTCATCGTTCCTTCTGAACGATCATACTCCAGAACATAAATCCCCTTACTTCCCCGGGCAGAAGAAGTGCCTGCATAAATAATTTCCTTGGAATTTGTCTGAGCAAACAGATTTGCCAAACCTGTAAAAAACAGAACAAGTACAATACAAAATGAAACTAACTTCCTCATAATCATAATTTTAATGAACAATATTTAAATGTAGTAAAGGATTTGTTATTAATTATCAAAAATTTTAAAAGGATTTTTCTGCTGATCAAAAGGTTTGGAAAGATCCCGAATATACTCCACTAATTGCCATTGCTGTTCGTCTGACAGCTTTGTTTTAAAGCCCCGCATGATTCCTCTTCCTTCCCGAATTTTCCAGTATAAAGCACCATCACTCTGCTGCTTCACCCGCTCATCCTTAAAATCGGGTACTTCCTGATTAGTATGCTCTAAAGGATAACCCCTTCCCTGATTTCCATGGCAGGAAACACAATACAAATTATACACTTCCTGCGCCTGAGGCAAGGTAAGCGGTTCAATATGGTAAGGATTGTACAGAGTATCAGTCCATTCAGGAGCTATCCATGGCTGCTGTACTGTCCCGATATTTCCTCTGAAAGAAACAAGAAACAGTGCCAGTCCGGCAAGAAT
>Ga0208492_1002154_pt1 | contig 10238 bp, 10 predicted proteins | sample Subbioar_CSW14AB_FD_184820 | JGI IMG/M metagenome (GOLD analysis project Ga0208492, IMG submission 184820) | Serpentinite rock and fluid subsurface biosphere microbial communities from McLaughlin Reserve, California, USA - CR12Mar_CSW14AB (SPAdes) | ecosystem: Environmental > Terrestrial > Deep...
GGCCCGCCGCTCCGTCGTTCTTCAACCGGTGCGGCGCGAACCGCGACGGCTCTTCTCCGAGCCCTCGCCATCCTCGGCGCTCTCCTCCTCCTCTTCCTCGACTTCCTCGTCCTCGTCTCCCTCCTCGGCGTCGAGTCCCAATTCCTCACGCAATTCTTCGCGTCGCGCCGCCATGGATTCGCCGAGTGCGACCAGATCGAGGTCGCCCTTACCGACTGCTTTGAACATTTCGCCTTCTTCCTCCTCGACGTGGTGCTTGATGTATTCACCAAGCACCGTCACCTTCGCGTCGAACAGTTCCTCTTCGGGCGTCATGCTTTCGAGTTGTTCGATGAGATCCTTGGCCGAGGCGTGCTCGACTTCCGCTTCATCGAGCAGGGCCTGGTCGTCCAACGCTTCGCGCAATGCGGGGTAGAAGATCTCTTCTTCCACCTGGGCATGCACGGTCAATTCGGCGCAGATCTGGGTGGCGAGCGCATGCCGTTCTTCGGGGTCGCCCTCACCGCCGGCCATCTTGTCGAATTGGTCGAACAGTTTGCGCACTGCCTTGTGATCGGCTTTGAGCAGGGCAAGCGCATCGTTGCCGCCTTGGGACTTGGATTGGGATTTCGATTTCACTTTCGATTTTGCACGGGCCATGGTGTCAGTCCTCGGAATGTTACTGGTGATTTTTTCGAGCAACTTCCGTGCCCAGCGGAGGGAGGCGACGCGACGCCAACACGGTCGTTCGATTGCGACGGTTGACGGTGCGGAATGTAGCTTCTGCGCGGCGGTTTGTAACACGGGCGTGCTGCAGCCCATCGCCGTGGCGAAGGGGGACTGGGCGCGAGTCGTGGCATAGCCATTGCTCTGACAGCGTATGGCGCGGGAGGAGCACCCATGAGTCGTGACATCGAGTTGCAAGGTGGACTGCGCTATACAAGCGATGCAGTGCCCGGCCTGCGGCGCGTTGGCGCGGCAGGCAGATTCCGTTACGTCGATGCACAGCAGAAAACCGTGCGCGACGAGCGGACATTGGCCCGCATCAAGGCGCTGGCCATTCCCCCGGCCTGGCGCGAGGTGTGGATCTCGGCGGATGCCGACGCTCACCTGCAGGCCACCGGTCGCGACAGTCGCGGGCGCAAGCAATATCGATATCACCGCCAATGGCGACAGTTCCGCGACGCAAACAAATTCCAGCGCCTGATCGACTTCGCCCAGGCGCAACCGCGATTGCGCCGACGCATAGCGCGCGATCTGCGAGCGCCAGGGTTGTCACGCGCCAAAGTGCTGGCCGCGTCGGTGCGGCTGTTGGAAATGACCTTGATGCGCATCGGCAACGACGAGTACATGCGGCTCAACGGCTCTTTTGGCCTCACCACCCTGCGCAACCGGCACGTACGGATAAACGGCGCACGAATCGCCTTCCAGTTTCGCGGCAAGGCCGGTCGCATGCATGCCATCGAGGTCATAGACCGACGCCTGGCGCACATCGTGGCACGCTGTCGTGAGCTGCCGGGCTACGAGCTGTTTCAATATCTCGATGAGGCCCGCGAGTCGCGCGCGATTGGTTCGGCGGACGTGAACGGCTATCTGCTGGAAGTGACCGGCAGCGGCTACTCCGCCAAGGACTTCCGCACCTGGGGCGGCACTCTGCATGCCGCCATCCTGCTACGGGATTCGCCGCCTTTCGGCAGCGAAGCCGAGGCACGGCGACGTGTGAGCGAAGTAGTCGAGGCCGTGGCCCGCATACTCGGCAACACGCCGGCCATCTGTCGCAAGTGTTATATCCATCCGGCGGTCATCGCGAGTTTCCTCGACGGCAGCCTCGCCCAGGCGATGGGCGGTGGCAACGGCGCGGGGCGAGTGACGACGGCGGGCCTCAGCGCCGACGAACGGGCGGTGATCCGTCTTCTGCAAAATGCGGAGCGGCGCCGCACCCGCGCAAGCAAGCGAAGCGCTGCTCAGGACGGCGTGCCTTCCAGACCCGCGAGCACCTTGTCCAAGGTCAACGGGTAATCGCGGATTCGCACTCCACAGGCGTTGTATACCGCGTTGGCAATGGCGGCACCGGCGCCGCAGATGCCGAGTTCACCGACGCCTTTGATCTTGAGCGGGTTGGCTTTGTCGTCCACCTCGGGAATGAACAGGGCGTCGATGTCCGGAATGTCGGCATGGGCCGGCACGTGATATCCGGCCAGATCACGAGTCACGAAATGACCACTGCGCGCACCGATATACGCCGCCTCGTGGAGCGCCGCTCCCACTCCCCAGATCATCGCGCCCAGCACCTGACTGCGGGCGGTCTTCTGATTGAGGATGCGCCCGGCGGCGAACACCCCCAGCATGCGGCGAACACGAATCTCACCGGTATCGCGATCCACCGACACTTCGGCGAAGTGGGCGCCGTAGGCCTGCTGCGAATAGGACGATTCCATGCGCCCGGGAAGTATCTCGCCCGTGCAATGCAAACCGCCGGCACCAGCCAATTCCGACAAGGCCCAGCTTTTGCCATCCGCCACCAGCATTCCGTTCTCGAATCGCGCCGTCTCAAGATCGGTGTCGGCGCGTTGCGCCAGCTTGGCCCGCATACGCTGGCAGGCGTCGAACAGACCCGAGCCTGCGCTTGCCGCGCCCCAGGATCCACCGGAGCCCGGCGTAGCCGGGTAATCGCTATCGCCGAGATCGACACGCACCTTGGCGAGCGGCAGGCCGAGCATCTCGGCCGCAATCTGGCTGAGCACCGTATAGCTGCCGGTGCCGATGTCGGTCATTGCCATGCGCGCGAGCAGCATGCCCGAATGATCCAAGGTGAGTGCGCAGTGCGAGGCACGCAGATAGTTGTCGCGTGTGGCCGCGGCCACGCCCATGCCGATATAGCTTCGACCTTCGATGACCTGGGCCGGCAGCGCGCGCCTGCGGTCCCAGTCAAAGCGCTCGGCCCCCACGCGTAGACATTCCACCAGTTGGCGCGATGAGAACGGCAAGGCCAGTTCGGGATCGAGGGCGGGTTCGTTCCGCATCCGCAACTCGATCGGGTCGAGATTCAGTTTTTCCGCCAACTCGTCCATGGCCTGCTCGAGGGCCAGCATGCCCACCGCCTCGCCAGGCGCCCGCGTGGAGTCGGCATAGGGCACATCCAGCGCCACTGCCCGATGGGTGGTCAAGCGCGTGGCAGCCGCATACAGCGAGCGCGTCTGCATTGCCGCACTTTCGTAGAAATCGTCGGCGCGCGCATGATGCGACCAGGACTCGTGGGCAATCGCCTGCAAGCGGCCGTCCGTGTCCGCCGCCAGGCGCACGCGTTGAACCGTCGCCGAGCGATGGGTGGAGATATGAAACATCTGCGTGCGTGTGAGTGCGGCCTTGACGGGGCGATGCAGCACGCGCGCGGCGATGGCGGCGAGTATCACTTCGGCATGGATGGGCAGCTTGCCGCCGAACCCACCGCCGATGTAAGGGCTCAGAATCCGCACCTGATGCGGCTCGACACGCAGCGTTGCGGCGACCGCACGTTGGGCGCTGTTCAGCAACTGCGCAGAGCAATGGATCACCACGCGATCGCCGTCCCAGGCCGCGACACTGGCATGGGGCTCCATCTGCGCGTGGATATGGCAGGGCGTGGAATAGCGTGCCTCCAGCGGCACGGGCGCGCGTTCGAATACCGCGGCGAAGTTGCCGATCACCGAATCCGGCTCGCGATTGGCGTTCGCGGCAGGGCGTCGCGCCTGTGCCAGCAGCGCTTCGAAAGTGTATGCGCCCTCGGACGTGTGGTAATTGACCTCGACCAGCTCGGCTGCCCATCGCGCCTGCTCCCAGGTTTCGGCAACCACAAATGCCACGGGCTGGCCGAAATGATGAATGCGTTTGTCGGCGAGTTGCGGACAGGGCCGCGCGTAACGGTCCTCCCCGCTCGCGCGGGGACGCGCGCCTTGCAGTGGCGCCGTGCGATGGGTCATCACCAGCACCACACCGGGCGCCTGTTCCGCCGCGCGGGTTTCGATCGAGGCGAGCTCGCCGCAGGCGATTTGCGAGGTCACGATATAGCCGTGCAGCATGCCGCTGCCCTGCTCGAAATCGTGGGCATACTTTGCGCTGCCGGTCACTTTGAGCGGCCCGTCAACGCGGTCCAGCGCTTGCCCGATGAGACCCTGGGCATTGCTGTCGAGCGCATTGGCCGGCGCGGGGGCATCCATACGCATGGGAACCCGTCTCCTTCAGTTGCCCCCAACCGTGGCCACTAGCAGCCTGCGCGTCAGTGGAATCTTGAAATCGTTATGCCCATAGCCGCGCGCCTCCTGCAGGATCAGATCAGCCGCGGCGACACCACTGGAGTCGATCTCCCGCATGCCGGCCAGGTGCTGTTCCGCTTCCTCCATGCGCCACGGCTTATGTGCCACACCACCGAAGGCGAGGCGAATCGACCGCAAGCGCCCGTGCGACGCGTCGATGATTGCGGCGATGGACACCAGCGCAAAAGCGAAGGACGCACGGTCGCGCACCTTGCGATAGATCTGGCGGCCACGCGGTGGCGGCGGCAGCGTCACTGCGACGATCAGTTCATCGTTGCCAAGATGGGTATCGCGGTGAGGTTCGTCACCCGGCAAGCGATGGAACTCGGCGATCGGTATGCGACGTTGCCGTCCTTTGCTGTCCAGCGTTTCCACTGTCGCATCGAGCACGCGCATGGCCACCGCCATATCCGAGGGATGCACCGCGATGCACTGGCTGCTCGTGCCGACGATGGCGTGATTGCGGTTGTAGCCACGCAGGGCCGCACAGCCGCTGCCGGGAATGCGTTTGTTGCACACCTGGCTGGTATCGTAGAAATACGGACAGCGCGTCCGCTGCATGAGGTTCCCGCCGGTCGTCGCCATATTGCGCAGTTGGCCGGAGGCCCCGCTCAACAGTGCGCGGCTGAGCACCGGGTAATCCCTGCGCACACGGGGATGGGCGGCCAGATCAGCGTTGCGCACCATCGCGCCGATGCGCAGCCCGCCATCCGTGGTGTCCTCGCAACGATCGAGATCCAGAGCGTTGAGGTCGATGAGCTGAGTCGGAGTCTCCACGCCGCACTTCATGAGGTCGAGCAGGTTGGTGCCGCCGGCCAGGAATTTCGACTGCGCACCCCCGGCCGCCGCTGCCTGCGTAATGGACGCCGGGCGCGCATAGGCAAACGCCATCACGTGCCCGTCCCCCGCGCGACTTCGCGAATCGCGGCGACGATATTCGGGTAGGCGCTGCAGCGACACAGATTGCCGCTCATGCGCTCGCGAATCTCTTCATCGTTCAAATGTGCCGTATCGCGCGGGAATTCCGCACCAAGGTCAACGGTGACATAGCTCGGCATTCCGCCACGCACTTCGGCCAGCATGCCGACCGCCGAACAGAGCTGCCCGGGCGTGCAGAAGCCGCACTGGAAGCCGTCGTGCGCCAGGAAGGCTGCTTGCAGTGGATGGAGTTCGCCGCTCTCGGCAAGGCCTTCCACGGTCACCACAGTGCTGTCCTCGTACATGATCGCGAGGGTCAGGCAGGAAGCGATGCGCCGACCATTGACCAGCACCGTGCATGCTCCGCACTGGCCCTGATCGCAGCCTTTCTTGGTGCCCTTGAGTTGCGCTTCTTCGCGCAGAAAATCCAGCAGGGAAATGCGCGGATCGACCTTACCCGACCAGGCGCGCCCATTGATCTCGAGCTTGAGCGGCAAGCGGACGGGCGTGGGTGCTCCGGTTTCCGTCTGACGATCTGATTTCGTGCTGGTCGCGTGTTCCTCGGCACCGCTCGCCAGGGTGTGGGAGGCAGCCACCCAGGCGCCGGCTTGAAGGAGAGCGCGACGTGTCCTGTCACAGGACACCTCGCGCTCACCGCCCGCTGAATCGCGAAGCTGAGCTTCGTGATGGCTGCGCGGCATCGTCATCACTGCTTGCGCATGCCGCGCTCGAACTCTTCTCCATTCACAGTACCGCTGTGGTCCGTATCGAACTTGTCGAAGCCCGGAATGGTGCCGGATCTTTTTCCGGCCTCTTCGGTCGAGATACGTCCATCGCCGTCGGAGTCCATGGATTCGAAGGTCGGCCCCGGGCTGACGGCGGAACGTCCCGGCAACGCAGCGCCGCTGCCCATGCCCGCGTCACTGCCGGGCGCCATGTTGCGGCTGTCGCCGGGTGCATTGCCGACACTGTCGTTGATCGACCCTGCCGGCGTGTTGACGGTATCAGGATTGGTTCGTTGTGCTCCAGGCGTGCTCGACTGCGTGCCCTGGGTTTCCATGCCCTGGGTACCGGTGCCGGTTGCGCCGCCGGTCGTGCCACCACCACTCGTGCCACCACTCGTGCCGCCCGCGGCGCTGCCTGCACTGCCGCCACCGGCCCCTGCACCGCCCACTTGTGCGAATGCCGCGCTTGCCGCCATCAGCGACACCACGAAAATCAAACGTTTCATATTGCTCACTCCTCGACTGATTGTGCGACATGCGGTCGCAAGCTCCGTGCCATGGAAAGTCAATCAACGAATGGTGCTGCGCTCGAACGTGCTCGCACTTGTGCCATTCGCTTCACGCTGCCAGAAATCGCGTCACCGTTTCCTGATGTAATTGCTACAGCGCCGGAGCGATTATCTGCACGTGTTGCTGCGCGTAATGTCAGCGCATCGGCCGTATGCATGCGCATTGCACCTTGCCTGTTCATGGGGATGAATCGCCGTCATCTTTGTCGTCATCTATGTCGTCTTTGCTCGCCACGTACAGCGCCTGTCCGGCGTCGACAAGCACCCGCGCCGCGTCCGCATCCACGCGCGAAACCGGCTTGAAGCTGACCTCGCGAAGTGCATTGAACGCAACGAAGAAGCTCTCAATCTCGTCGAGAATCCGCGGCGCAAGATCGGCGAGTTGCTGGCAGTGTTGATAGGCTCGACTCGCCGCCGCCACTGCCAGCAATCGATCGTTTCTCTGCCAGCGTGCGCGTCGTGATTTCTGCAATGCCTTGATCGCACCCACCAGGCGACAGGGCACGACGACGCCGATCGGCGCGGCTTCATCCATGAGCAGAAGCACATCGAGCGGGTCGCCGTCATCGCCGCGGGTCAGGGGCAGGAAACCGAAGGAGAAGGGATAACACATGCCCACCGGCAGAATGGAATTCAACACGAAGGTGTCGTGCACGGGGGAATATTTGAACTTGTTGCGCGAGCCTGCACTCGCTTCTATCACTGCCTGCAGGTGCTGGTCGCCATCAACGAGTGTGAAGCGCGCCTGCTTGCCTGCGGATCGACGTCCGCCCACTGCAATCAACTCTTCTTGCGGCGCCTCGCAGGCACCTTGGCACCGGATTTACGGGCCTCGGACAAGCCGATCGCAATCGCCTGCTTGCGGCTCGTGACCTTCTTCCCCGAACGCCCGCTCTTGAGCTTCCCTTCCTTGAATTCCTCCATGACCTTCTCGACCTTCTTGGAAGCCTTCTTGCTGTACTTGGGCATCGCTATTCCTCCGCAGCGCTCAGTTGCCGCTGGTCTCGCCGCCCATCACCTCGAGCACGATGCCGGTGATGTACGAGGAATCGGCATTCGATGCCAGAAACACATAAGCGGGCGCGACTTCTTCGGGCTGTGCCGGGCGGCCCATGGGATTCTTGGCACCGAACTTCGCCACCTCTTCGGGCGACAGGCCGGGATCGGATGGATTCAAGGGTGTCCATACCGGGCCGGGCGCCACCGCATTGACGCGGATGCCACGCGCTATCGAGGCCTGGGCCAGGGATTTGACGAAGGCATTGATGGCGCCTTTGCTCGCGGCGTAATCGGGCAGCTTCTTCGATCCGAACAAGCCTGTTTGCGAACTCGTGGCAATGATGCTCGCGCCGGCTTCCATGTGCGCGAGCGCCGCGCGGCACAACCAGGTGAGTGGAAAGATATTGGTGCGGAAAGTCCGCTCGAGTTCTTCGTCGGACAATTCATCGAGACTTTCCTTGCGGGTCTGATGGGCCGCATTGGAAACCAGTACATCGAGGCGCCCGTAGTGGCGGACCGTTCTTTCGACCAGCGACGTGCAGTTTTCCGCTTGCGTGAGATCCGCGGGCAGCAGCAGGCATTCACCGCCCTGCTCGACTATCGCATCGCGGGTCACCTCCGCATCCACTTGCTCATCGAGCAGATAATTGATTGCCACGCGTGCGCCTTCGCGGGCAAACATCAACGCCACGGCGCGACCGATGCCCGAATCGCCTCCCGTGATCAAGGCCACTTTCCCCGCGAGCTTGTCGGCCGGCCGATAATCGCGCGCCTCATAGCGCGGCGCAGGGTCGAGTTCGTCTTCCGTACTGGGGCGCTGCTGATGCTGTTCGGGAAACGGCGGAAGCGGCTCTTGCTTCGCATCGTTGTCACGTGGCGTATCCATGAGGAACCCTGCTTAACCTACGGCCATGCCCGATGTCACTCGCGAGGAGTGCATGCGGACGGATTACGGGCGTGATTATCCGCCCGTGCGTGCCATGCACTGCCGGCCCGTCACCAATAGCGTCGTAGGATTGGAGGAAAGCTGGGGTTCGATGAAGCGGACTGAACTCAGTCCGAGGACGAGGCGTCCGACGGCATGAGGAGCTGATGCAGATGTCGGCCACAGTCGAGCTTGGAAACGCAACTGTCTATACCGGCCGCTTGCGCTTCCTTGCGTATGACGCCATTGAAATCATCGACGCTCATCAGACACAGATGCACATGGGAGAACTCCGCGCTGCCGCGCAGGCGCCGCGCGACTTCAAAACCATTGGAGTCCGGCAGATGAACGTCGAGCATTACCAGGTCGGGCTGCCATTCCCGCACCATGGGCAGCGCAGCCTTGCCGGTCGCGACCGCGCGCGCCTCGTGCCCGAGGTCGGCGATGAGGGCCATCAGCGAGGCCTGCAGTGCCATGCTGTCATCGACCACGAGCACGCGCTGAGCGCGCGCCTTGTTGCCCGGCCATGGGCGTTCTTCGCGCTGTACTGTCCCGGCGTCGGTCGATGCCTCGCCAGAGGCATGGCAGATCGGTAATTGAATGGCGAAAGCCGCACCCTTGCCGGGCCCCGGACTTTCGGCCGTGACACGTCCACCCATGAGTTCCGCGATGCGGCGCACCGAAGCGAGCCCCATGCCGAGACCGCTCATGGATGGAGACGGCGCGTGCCCGGACGAGGCTTCAGGTGCATCGAACAAGCCGTGAATCTGCGCCGACGACAAACCCTTGCCTTCGTCCCGCACCCTGATGGCCGCGATGCCGTCGCAACACATCACATCGACGAAGATGGACGCGCCGTCGCGCGATGCATTGGCCGCGTTTTCCACCAGCTCCAGCAACGCAGCGGTGAGATGACTGCGAGCCGCCTTGACCGACACTTCCCTGGCGGGCATCTCCATGCACAGCACCATGCCCCTCGGGGTCAGCAATGATGCGCTCGCTTCACTGAGCGTCTGCAGTGTGCCGGCAAGTTCGACCGCTTCGCACTCGGCCAGCGCATCCTCGGCGAAGATCTGTTCAGCCAGGGCGAGCTTGTCGAGAATGCGGCCGATGCGCGTCACCTCACGCTCGATCATGGCCGTCGCAGGCAGGATGTGTGCGTGGTCGTCCACCTGCAGGCGAATGATCTGCACGGCATGACTGATGGGCGCCACGAGATTGCGCAGCTCGTGGACGAGGCGCCGCATATTCGCGAAATTCTTTTGGCCGTTCACGGTTGGTTGCATGTATCGAAATTCCATCAACTCATTGGCTGTGCGTGGGTGGCGCAGAACACCTACATGGGCGGTCAGACGGCTGGACCCAAACCGTAGCACGTCTCGCTGACAGCGGCTGTAGGACGGTGCCAGCCCGCGCGGCGGCGCTGCTCCTGCCGATATCCTGGCATGGCGATTGCTGGCTTATGGCACACCATTCTGGAATCGCGACATGGAGATCATCACCGCGTATTTCGCGCAGCAGAGCAAAGCTGCCGCTGCCTTTGACGAACTCAGGAACGCAGGGTTCGCGGTGCAGGGAGACGCGGTCATCCCCGATCCGGACTTTCGCGTCTCGCCCGACCCGGCGGTGTCTCCCGGGGCCGAGGACGCCGCCCCCAGCGCGGCCAAGACCGCTGTGGTCGGAAGCGTGGTGGGGGTGGTCGCCGCGGCGGTGGCCGTGCCTCTGCTCGGGCCAGGCGCGATCCTCGTCGGCGCTGGGCTCGGTGCTTATACAGGCTCGTTGGTGGGGGCGTTGAATGGCCTGGACGAGGCGCCGGCGGGCGACGAGGCCC
>Ga0208492_1002155_pt1 | contig 10238 bp, 12 predicted proteins | sample Subbioar_CSW14AB_FD_184820 | JGI IMG/M metagenome (GOLD analysis project Ga0208492, IMG submission 184820) | Serpentinite rock and fluid subsurface biosphere microbial communities from McLaughlin Reserve, California, USA - CR12Mar_CSW14AB (SPAdes) | ecosystem: Environmental > Terrestrial > Deep...
GCACCATGTTGCGCAGGCCGATGATGATCTGCGGGGCAGCCGCCATGTGCAGCCAGAAGGCATGGTCCGATGACCGCGTGGAGCGCGTCGGGTCCTTCATGTCGAACACGATGGCGACGGTAAGCGTGATCAGGCCAACAGCCAGCGTGGCTGCGCCGCTGAACACTTCGCCCATGCCCGCGATCTGTGCGACGGCCGTGTAGAACAGGCCGGCGGCGGATCCTGCGACCAGGAAGAGCGAGAACGGCAGGCGGAAGCGCCAGAAGAAGAGCGCAGCTGCAGCCAGGCCAGCACCGAAGGCGGCATAACCGGCCGTCGTCATGACAGCCCAGAAGGAGGCTTCGCCATCCACGTTCGGCGCCGAGGTGAACAGGGCAAGGCCGATACCGGCCGCGCTCAGCGTCACGAAGGACGCCAGCGCCATGGACGGCAGCAACAGGCGGCGCTTGCCGCAGAAGTATTCCGCCAGCGCCCATGCCCCGGCGAGAACCGGGAGCGGCATGAAGGCCGCCGACAGGCGGATGCGCCACATCACGGCGTCGAGTTCGGCCTGGCTGTTGATGTCATGCAGGCTGCGCAGGTCGAACAGGCTGGTGAAGATGACGCCGGACAGCGCCGACAGGCCGACCATCAGCACGACGATGCCGATGGTGAGGAACACATCGTTGAAGTTGGAAAGAAAGCGCAGGTTTTCCGGGTCGAGCATGCGCTCGGGATCGTTGCGCGCCTTGAGGAAGGCTTCGAAGCGCTTGGCGCCCTCATCACTTATCGCGCCCGCCTCAACGGCGGCGCGTATGTCCGTTCGGTCAAACATTCAGGGTCTCCACGACGAAGTTGCTGTTTGTGTAGACGCAGACTTCCGCCGCGATCTGCATCGCCTTGCGGGCGATGAGCTCGGCATTGTCCTCGTACTCGTACAGCGCTCGTGCGGCGGACAGCGCATAGTTGCCCCCTGAACCAATGGCCGCGATCGGATGCTCCGGCTCGAGCACGTCGCCCCTGCCCGTGATGACGAGCAGAGAAGTCGCGTCGCCCACGATGATGAGCGCTTCGAGATTCCGGAGGTATTTGTCAGTGCGCCAGTCCTTGGCGAGTTCCACGGCGGCGCGCTGGAGATTGCCGGGGAATCGTTCGAGCTTCTGTTCCAGTCTTTCGAAGAGCGTGAAGGCGTCCGCGGTCGCTCCCGCGAAGCCTGCGAGAATCTCACCTTTCTCGCCGATGCGCCGGACCTTGCGGGCATTGCCCTTCATGACCGTCTGACCCATCGACACCTGGCCGTCGCCAATGAGGACGAGCTTGTGGCCCTTCTTCACCGCAAGGATGGTTGTGGAATGCCAAGTGGGTTCCGACGACATGTATGCGCTTCCTGACCGTTGAGCAGTCTATGTCGGACGCGACACGGCCACAAGCAAATTTATCGTTTTTCGATATATGCCGGGCGCGATGTTCGCAGACCTGATTCCACAATAAATCAGCTACTTAGGCGGCAAAGCGGTCCGCAGGGCGCGGGCGGTAGGAGCGCACGAACGCGTCGAACTCGTCGGCCGGGAGCGGTGGGGAGTAGTAGTATCCCTGCCCGATGGTGCAGGCGCGGCGCAGCAGGAAGTCGGCCTGCTCTTTCGTTTCGACGCCCTCGGCGACCGTCTCCTGGCCGAGTGCTTCGGCCATGGCGAGGATCATCTCGACGATGGCGGGGGCGTGAGGGTCGGTCGAGAGCGCGCGGACGAATTGCTGGTCGATCTTGAACACGTCGAACGGCAGGCGCGTGATCGCGGCGAAGTTGGAATGGCCCGTGCCGAAGTCGTCGATGGCGAGGCGCACGCCGCGATTGCGCAGCGGCCACATCGTGCGGGCGACGCGGTCGGCGTCGGCGACGGCGGCGCTTTCGGTGATTTCCAGTTCAAGCAGGTCTGCGGGCAGGCCTGACTCGTCCAGCGCCTGATAGACCGAGCTGACGAAGTCCGGATCGTCGAACTGGTGTGGCGAGACGTTGACCGCGACGGAGGCAACGGTGCCACGGCGGTTCCAGCCAGCGGCGGCAAAGCACGCATCGCGCATCACCTGCTTGCCGAGCTTGGCGATGAGGCCGAGATCTTCGGCGATCGGGATGAACACGCCGGGCGAGACGATGGCGCCATCCGGGCGGCGCCAGCGGGCCAGCGCCTCGGCGCCGACAAGCTCGCCGGTTTCGAACTTCACCTTGGGCTGGAACACGGCGACGAACTCGCCGCGATCGAGGCCCTCGCGCAGTTCCTGTTCGAGGCGCGACTGGGCGCGGGCGCGGTCGAGCAGGCTCTGGTTGAAGAAGGCGATGCCGCCCGAGGCTTCGCGCTTGGCTTCCTTCAGGGCGACTTCGGCCTGTTTCAGGAGATCGCCGCCGCTCTGTGCATCCTGCGGCGCGCACGCGGCGCCAAAGGAGGCGGTAACGCGCAGGCTTTGACCCTCAACCGAAATGATCTCGGAGACCGCCTCGCGGGCGGCTGACAGGCACGCCTTGACCTTGTCCTGCGCAGCGCCGGGCATGATGATGCCGAACTGGTCAGCGCCGATGCGGCCGAGAAATATGCTGGTGACGCCTGTGGCGTTGGCCGCTGCGCGCAGGCGCTCTCCGACGATAGCGAGCGCAAGGTCGGCGACGCGCGGGCCGTAGGTGACATTGACCTGCCGGAACCGGTCGAGGTCGCAGATGGCGAGGAAGGCCTCCCCGCCCGCCGTCATCGTGGCATCGAGGCGCGACAGGAAGCGGAGACGGTTCGGCAGGCGCGTGACGGGATCGGTGTAGGCGAGCGCGAGCGCGCGGCGCATGGCGGCTTCCGACCGTTCGTGCACCTCGTCGATGGCGGTCAGCAGCGGCTTCAGCAGGCGATCGTCGGAGGAGTCCGCGAGCTTGGACTTGTCCTTCGCATCACGCTGGCGGATGCGGCGCTCGAGGTCGGTGACCGGCTTCAGTGCGTGGCGTGCGAGCCGGTAGATCAGTGGCGCGATCACCAGGAGGAAGAGCGACAGCACCACGGCGTTCAGCGTGACAACGACAACCCAGACGCTGACGAAGGGGCGCGGCTCGAACGAGTAGAGCGCGTAACCGAATGTCTGTCCGTGGGCGATGATCGGGCGGGCTGCATAGAAACGTTCGCCGGTGTTGAAGATGCCGTTCGGATCTTTCACCAGCTCCCTGAGCGTGGCCTGCGAGGGAATGGCGGCATCGACGCCATCGGTGGCCAGCAGCTTCCAGTCGGCGTCGAATACGGCGGACTGGCCGTCGGGCAGTCCGTTGGACAGCGCGCTGACCAGCGTAGGGATTTCCGCCCAGTGGCCAGCTTCGGCATGGACGCGCGCGACATCGGCCAGCAGGCTGGCGCCCGAAGTCACGGCGATATGGCGCTGGTTGCGGATTTCGCCCTGGGCGAGGATCGGCGTGATGACCCACTGCGCCAGCGCCGCCACAAAGGCGGCAGCAACGGCGATCATCGCGACCCGGCCCGCAAGGCCAAGGCGCTTGCGCGGCTTGCGGGGGCCGCCTTTCGTCGCCGGCTGGGCTTTCTTCGCGGGCATTGGGGCGCGGTTCCTGCGCGAATCCGGTGGCAAATCCGGCCGTTAGACCCTAAATGCTCGCCAGCATTCAGGAATCCTCGACCGTTGTTGTGCGAAGCTAGGTTCTGGGTGCGAACGCACAGTTAATGCCGGAGGCCCGCCCATGGCGGAAAAAGCGCGCAAGGCGGAGGTCGTCCGCGAAACCAAGGAGACCCGTATCCGGGTCACCGTGGACGTGGATGGCTCTGGAAAATCGACGATTTCCACGGGCGTGGGCTTCTTCGACCACATGCTGGAGAGCTTCGCCAAGCACTCCGCCATGGATATTAACGTCGAAGCCAAGGGCGACCTGCACATCGACCAGCACCACACGATGGAAGATGTCGGCATCGTGCTGGGCCAGGCTTTCCGCGAAGCCGTGGGCAGCTATTCCAGCGTGATCCGCTTCGGCCATGCCTATGTGCCGATGGACGAGACGCTGGCGCGCGCCGCCGTAGACCTGTGCAACCGGCCCTACCTGATCTGGAAGGTGGGTTTCACGCGGGACAAGGTCGGCCAGGTCGATACCGAGCTGTTCAAGGAATTCTTCCAGGCGTTCGCGATGAACAGCGGCATCTGCCTGCACCTCGAGCTGCTGTATGGCGAGAACTCGCACCACATCGCCGAGGCCAGCTTCAAGGCGCTGGCGCGGGCGCTGCGGGCAGCCGCGGTGGTCGATGACCGGCTGAAGGGCCAGGTCGCGAGCACCAAGGGTTCGCTCTGATTTCCGTGACACCCGGCGGATGCCGGGCTAAAGGCGCGACATGACCCGCCTTGCCATCATCGACTACGGTTCGGGCAATGTCCGATCGGTGCAGCGCGCGCTTGAGGCGGCCGCGAATGCGCATGAAATCCGGCTTGATGTCACGCTGACCGACGACCCCGACCGGATCCGGCAGGCGGACCGCATCGTGCTGCCGGGCGTGGGACACTTTGCCGACTGCGCCGAGGGGCTGGCGGACCGCCGTGGCGTCAGCGAGGCGCTGAACGAGGCCGTGTTCCGCAGCCGGCGGCCCTTCCTCGGTGTCTGCGTTGGCATGCAGCTGATGGCCGATGTCGGGCGCGAGGATGTGGAGACGCGCGGGCTCGGATGGATTCCCGGCGTCGTCGAACGGATCAAGCCGGACAATCCTGCCCTGCCTGTGCCGCACATGGGATGGAATGTGCTGACCGATATGAAGCCACACCCGGTGCTGGCCAATCTCGGGCCCGAACCGCACGTCTATTTCGTGCACTCCTATGCCCTGAAAGCCGAGCATCGCGACCATGTCGCTGCGCGCTGCGATTACGGGGGCAAGTTCGTGGCGGCTGTGGCGCGCGACAACCTGTTCGGCACGCAATTCCACCCGGAGAAGAGCCAGAAGGCGGGACAGATGCTGCTGGCAAACTTCCTGCGCTGGAAGCCCTGACACAGAAACCCTGCGCGCCGCGCGGGAAATTGTCCTTCAGCCGCGTTGACATCGCCTGCTTGCGCGCCTCCAAGGAACCTCTTCCCTGATAACGCCCGAACAAGAGGCGGACGACGATGAAGCTCTATCCGGCGATCGACCTGAAGGACGGTGTGTGCGTCCGCCTGCTGCGTGGCGAGATGACCACCGCGACCTCGTTCAACGATGACCCGGCCGACCAGGCCCTGCGCTTTGCGGCGATGGGGTTCGAGGCGCTGCATGTCGTCGACCTCAACGGCGCCTTCACCGGGCATTCGGTGAACCACAATGCGGTGTCCTCCATCCTCGACGTGATGCGCGCGCCGGTGCAGCTCGGCGGCGGCATACGCGACATGGCGGGCGTCGAGCGCTGGCTGGATGCGGGGATCGCGCGCGTGATCCTCGGCACGGCGGCGGTGCGCAATCCGGACTTCGTGAAACAGGCGGCGCGAGCTTTCCCGAACCAGGTGGCGGTCGGCATCGATGCGCGCGACGGGAAAGTCGCCGTGCAGGGCTGGGCCGAGACGACGGACATGCAGGCGGTGGAACTGGCCAAGGCATTCGAGGGCTGCGGCGTCGCCGCCATCGTGGTGACGGACATCTCGCGTGATGGCCTGAAGACGGGCGTCAATGTTGCGCTGACGGGACAGCTGGCCGACGCGGTGTCGATCCCGATCATTGCCTCGGGCGGGGTTGCCAACATCTACGATATCACGGCGCTGAAGAACCGCGTGGGCACGCCGATCGAGGGCGCCATCCTCGGCCGCGCGCTCTATGATGGCGACATCGATCCGACCGAAGCGCTGCTGGCAGCGCGCTGAGTAATCTGTCAGCCTGCCGGCATGCGGGACATTGATCGCCTTGCCATCTGGAGTGTCGTGGCAGCTTTGGCCGGAGCGACCGGTCTTGGCGTACTGTCGCACGTCTGGACCAGCGGGCGCGCGGGGTGGGCGCTCGATCTTCTCTCGCATTGGCCGAAGCATCTGGTGATTGCCGGGCTGATCGTCGGCGCGGTTGCGGGCTTGCGGCGCATGCGCATCGCAGCGGGCCTCGCTGCGGCCGTTGTGGCGTGGAATGGCGCGGTTGTTCTGGCCCTTGGCGGATACGCCTTGCCCGAGGCGCCGCCGCGCGAGGCGCGCATGCTGCGCGTGATGAGCGTCAACGTGCATGGCGCCATGCCGGCGCTGGAGGCGGCGGCGGGGCTGGCGCAGGCGTATCGCGCGGACGTGGTGGCGATCTACGAAGCGCCAGACGGGCTGACGCTGGAACAGTTCGGCGCACTGTTTCCGGAGCTTGCCGTGCGGGCGTTGCCGAGTGTGCGGGCCGACACTGGCGGTCCGCTGATCCGGCGATCGGCGCTGGCGATACGGGCCGGGTCCGACATTGCGGTGACGACCTATGAGGGCAGCCACGGCGTTGTGCTGCGTGCGGAGATTGCGGGCGTGCAGCTGGTCACGGTGCACCCGCCCTCGCCCGGTGATCCGGGGCTGAAGGCGGATCGCGACCGGCAACTGGCCGATACAAAGACGGGGCTGGTGATGGAGGCGCCGTTCATCATCGCGGGCGACTTCAACACGACACCGTGGGGAAACGCCTATGCCAGTGCGCCCGGGACGCGCGCGGGCGATCCGCGGTTTGCGGGAACGTTTCCAGCGATGCTGGGGCCGCTGGGCCTGCCGATTGATCACATCCGGTTTGGCGGCGGACTCAAACTCACCGACTATCGTGAGGGGCCTGATGTCGGCTCGGACCACCTGCCCCTGTTTGCCACCTTTGCATTGCCCGCTGACATGAACAGCGGTAGAGACTGACCCATCTGTCCACGCCAACCGCGCGGACCTGAAGCCTGAAGAGGAGACGTCCCATGACCTTCGCACGTCACCCCCTCAAAGCTTCAGGATCACATGGACATCAGACACTGGCTGGCGCGCTGCGCCGGCATCATTGACGGCCTGCGCACGGGCGCGGCCGGTTTCGGCAAAACAAGCAACCAGCGCAGAGGCGCGCGACGCTCGCTTTCCGGGCGGCTATCGCCGCACCTGCTGCGCGATATCGGGCTTGGCGAAGGCGGGGCGGATGACGGGTAAGCCGTCGCGGCCTTGCCAGCCGGGCCTCTTTCGGGCGATTGGGAAGGCATGCTGAAGGCCTCAAATGCTTAAGGTTAGGGTCATCCCCTGTCTGGACGTGAAGGACGGGCGCACCGTGAAGGGCGTCAACTTCGTCGACCTGCGCGATGCGGGCGATCCGGTAGCGCTGGCCCGCGCCTATGATGCGGCCGGGGCGGACGAGCTGTGCTTCCTCGACATCACGGCGAGCCATGAAAAACGCGGCACGATGATCGACGTGGTGGAGCGGACGGCGGATGCCTGCTTCATGCCGCTGACCGTGGGCGGCGGCGTGCGGACGCCGGACGACATGGTGGCCATGCTGAAGGCGGGCGCGGACAAGGTAGCGATCAACACCGCCGCCGTACTGGAGCCGGAGATCCTGACGGCGTGCGCGCGGAAAGTGGGCGCGCAGGCCGTGGTGATGGCGCTGGACGTGAAGCGCGTGGAGGGTGGCTGGTCCGTCTTCACACATGGCGGACGCAACGACACCGGCAAGGACGCGGTGCAGTTTGCCAAGCGCGCGGCTGAGTTGGGCGCGGGCGAAATCCTGCTGACGTCGATGGACCGCGACGGCGCCAAGACGGGCTATGACATCGAGCTGCTGCGCGCGATCCGCGACGTGGTGCGCGTGCCGATCATCGCTTCGGGCGGGGCAGGCAATGTGCAGCACATGGCGGATGCGGTGACACTTGGTGGTGCGGATGCCGTTCTGGCGGCGTCGATCTTCCACTTTGGCGAGGCGACGGTGGCCGATGCGAAGCGCGCGATTGCGGCGGCGGGCGCGCCGGTGCGCATGCTGGAGGATGTGTGATGGCGCATGATCCGCTGGGGCCGGTGGCGTATCTGGCCGAGGTGCTGAACGATCTCGCCAAGACGATCGATGGCAAGGTGGGTGATGACCCGTCGACATCGTGGACGGCGAAGCTGCTCATGGGCGGGCCGCCGCTGACGGCGAAGAAGCTGGGCGAGGAAGGCGTGGAGGCGGCGCTGGCTGTCGCCTCGCAGAGCGATGAGGAAGTCGCCAAGGAAGCGGCGGACGTCATCTATCACCTGCTGGTCGCGCTGCGCTCGCGCGGCGTGACGCTGGACCAGGTGGCGAAGGTGCTGGCGGAGCGGCAGGGCAAGTCCGGCATTGCGGAAAAAGCGTCGCGCGAGAGCTGAGCCAGATGGCGAGAGGCGACTATTGATGTCATCGCGGTCGCTTTCTGACGTGCTCCGCCAACGGCGTCATATGGATCGCTATCTGGGTGAGCTGAGCACACTTATGGCGCGCGCCGTTCAACCTGATGAGTTGGGCAGTCGCGAGCAGGCGGTCGAAATGCGCGTGGCAGCGCAGGGCTTCCTTGGCCAGTCTTCCGCCTGGTGCGAGATCAAATTCGCTGACAGAAGCTCGGAACACTTCGCGAAATTCCTGAAACGTCTGACGGACGCGAATTCATCGTCGATCTACGTATGGACGCCGCACACGATCGATTGTGGAACCTTCTTGGCGCCATCCCTTGACGTGATTAAATTCGACTTTCCCTTCGCCATCAATGATGACGGAATACTTTCATTCGTCACAAGCGACCTTCAGGATCGCCTCGTGCTGGATTTTTCTCGCACGTTCGCGGGTCAGGAAGTCATGAGGGTTGAGACTCAAGGGCCTGGCTGGGCCAGAATTATCTACTGATAGGGGACGGATGATGAGCGGAAGCAGCAGAGAGCGCATTGCCGAACTGGACAAGTATTCGCGCGAGCTGGCGCACCTCGCGCCCGATGCGATCAAGGCGTTCGGCACGCTGAGCCGCGAGGCGCAGAAGGCAGGCGCGCTGGACCACAAGGTGAAGGAGCTGATGGCCTTGGCCATCGGCGTCACCTCGCGGTGCGATGGCTGCATCGCCTATCATGCGCGCAATGCGCTGCGCGCTGGCGCGAGCCGGCAGGAGGTGGCCGAGACGCTGGCGGTTGCCGTGCAGATGGGCGGCGGGCCGGCCATGGTGCACGCGGCCGATGCGCTGAAAGCTTATGACGAGTTCGTTGCTGCCGCAGCGCCGCCGCCGGCCACGACTGCCTGATGGCGCTGACGGTTCGCCCGGCGCGGCAGGCGGACGCCGCCGCCATGGCGGAGCTGATCAATGCGATCATCGCGATCGGCGGGACGACGGCCTATGAGGAGGCGTTCGATGCTGACTCCATGGATGCGGCCTATATCTCCCTGCCCCAGCTGGTGTCGTGCTTTGTCGCGGAGGCGGATGGCGCGATCATCGGTTTCCAGGGCCTGATGCGATCCTTCGATCCGGACGATCCGCTGCCGGATGGCTGGGCGACGATCGGCACGTTTGCGCGTGTGGGGCTGACACAGCGCGGCGTTGGCGGGGCGCTGTTCGCGGCGACGCTGCAGGCTGCGCGCGACGCCGGGATCAGCGTGATCGATGCAACGATCCGCGCGGACAACACGGGCGGCCTCGCCTTCTATTCGCGGCAGGGGTTTGTCGATTACGACCGGCTGAAAGCCGTGCCGTTGAAGAACGGAACGCCGGTGGACCGCATCCGCAAAAGACTGGACGTCACCCGCTAAACCTGCCCGCTGTTCCGGACGGGTGCGAAGTGGTAGGGTCTTCCATCAGCTTCAACGGGGGATCAGATGCGGCTTGCCCATCTTCTGCTTGTTCCTGTCATCGCGGTTGCCGCCGCCTGTTCGCCAAAGCCTGAGACCGATGCCGAGCTGGTGAGGCGCGCGGGCGCGCCGCTGTTCACGGGCATGGGCGAGTTTCATCGCGTCATCGACACGAAGGATGCCGGCGCGCAGCGATATTTCGACCAGGGCATGGTGCTGGCTTTCGGGTTCAACCATGCGGAGGCGATCCGGTCCTTCCGCGCGGCGCAGAAGCTGGATGCCAACTGCGCCATGTGCTTCTGGGGCGAGGCGCTGGCGACGGGGCCGAACATCAACGTGACCGCCAAGGGCAAGGCGATCATGTCTGCCGACGAGCAGACGGCGGCGTGGGCGGCGCTCGAGAAAGCGAAGGCTGTTGCGGCGGGCAAGCCGCAGGTGGAGCAGGACCTGATCGCGGCTTTGGCCACGCGGTATGCGCCGCAGCCGGTGGAAGATCGCACGGCGTTCGACCATGCTTATGCGGAGGCGCTGGGC
>Ga0208492_1002156_pt1 | contig 10233 bp, 8 predicted proteins | sample Subbioar_CSW14AB_FD_184820 | JGI IMG/M metagenome (GOLD analysis project Ga0208492, IMG submission 184820) | Serpentinite rock and fluid subsurface biosphere microbial communities from McLaughlin Reserve, California, USA - CR12Mar_CSW14AB (SPAdes) | ecosystem: Environmental > Terrestrial > Deep...
TCGGCCCGTGGACGAGACCACGGCCCGATTTTTGACCGAGCCGAACCGCTTTTTCGAATGCATCATCGCCGTCGATTTCGAACCCGCGGCGCTCGACCTGATTCGCACGCGGCCGACCTGGAAAAACAGCGTGCGCCTGGTAAGAACCGGCCCCCTCGGTGCCGCGGGAGCCGCGCTTGATTTTCGCAAGCTCAACGGCGGCCTTCTGGTGCAGGAAGCCGATCTGGTCCGTGACGAATTGAGCGGGGCGAAAACCGCAACGAAAACGACCGTGCCCGCGGCCCTCATGGCCGATCTGCGCCTGGCCTGGCATGTCGTGCGCTACGTCAAAAGCAACGCGATCGTGCTGGCCAAGGACGGAATGATTGTCGGTGTCGGGGCCGGCCAGATGAGCCGCGTCGATTCGGTGCGGATTGCCCTTTCCAAGGCAGGCGAAAAAGCCAGGGGATCGGTACTCGCCTCCGACGCGTTTTTCCCGTTTCGCGACAACATTGACTTGGCGGCGGCCGGCGGGGTTGCGGCCATCGTCCAGCCGGGCGGGTCGGTGCGGGACAAGGAATCGATCGAAGCGTGCGACGAGCACGGAATACCTATGTTATTCACTGGGGTCAGGCATTTCCGTCACTAGGCCACCCAGGCCAATTTCTCGATTTTCCAGGCATTCTTGGCACAAACGAGCAAGTGAGGCGAATCCATGAATCGTCGAGCATTCACGAAAGCGGCCATGGCAACGGCGGCAACCTCGCTGCTGGGAAAAGCAAACTCGACTCACGCCCATTCGCTCAATGCGCCGCCCCCTTCGGCGACTGAGGAGAAGAAAGAAACGATGAACCTGATCGACACGCATCAGCACTTGTGGAATCGCAGCCAGTTCACTCTTCCCTGGGTGACGAAAGGAACCATTCTCGACAACGATTTCGGCATCAAGGAATACAAGAAGGCCACCGCCGGAATCGGCAACATCCGCACGATTTACATGGAGGTCGATGTCGACCCCACGCAGCAATGGGCCGAGGCTCAGTTCGTCAACGGACTGTGCCAGGATCCCGAATCGGGCATGGTCGCCGCGGTCGTTTCCGGACGGCCTGCCTCACCCGAGTTTGACGAGTGGGCAACCAAGCTCAAAACCCTTCCCGGCATCCGCGGCATCCGCCAGGTGCTTCATGTCAAGGAAACCCCCAAGGGCTTCTGCCTTGGAGAGCAGTTTGTCAAAAGCATGAAAATTCTCGGGGAAAAAGACCTGAGCTTCGACCTGTGCATTCGCGATGTCGATTTGCCGGAAACCTCCAAGCTGGTCGGCCTGTGCCCCGACACCCGCTTCATTCTCGACCACTGCGGCAATCCCGATCTGAAAAAGACCGACCTGGAACCGTGGAAAAAAGACCTTGCAGAGATCGCCAAACACAAGAACCTGGTGATCAAGATTTCCGGCTTCCTCGCCTCGGCCGCGGCCAAGGACCAGTGGAAGTACGAAGACGCGGCCACGATCGTCAATCATTGCCTCGATTCCTTCGGACCTGACCGCTGCATTTTCGGCGGCGACTGGCCCGTGGTCCTGCTTGGCTCGACCCTGGCAACCTGGATCGAAACCCTCAAAAAGATCGTGGCCAATCGTCCCGCGGCCGATCAGGCCAAACTCTTTTACCAAAATGCGGAACGAATTTATCGCGTGAACCCGATCAAGGCCGGCGCCTGATTCTCAAATTCCGCTTGGGTGATTGCTCGATTTTGCACCGTGCACCCCGGGGCCCTCGGCAGCGGCTGGAAACAGATCACACAAGAGAAGGAAACGAATCATGACCCCTCTCATTCTCCTGCTCGGAAGTGCTTTGGCCCAGGCGCCGCTCAAGGTGGATCTTGGCAAAATCCCGGCACTGAATGTTCTCAAGGACCGGCCGATCCGGGGAACGGCGCCCATCGACCCGAAGTGGGGAGAAAAGGAAGCGCAGGGCGGTGCGGTCTGGGGAGATGTGCTCGACGATGGCCGCAAGATCGGCGAATTCCAAGTTTTTGCCGGCTCCCTGCAAGGGCAGGGACGTGACTGGTACGCGTTGCTCGACACCGCCCCGATCGGTGGCAAGGTCGATTTCCAACCCAAAAGACAGCCGCAGACCTTTGCTCCGATCTACACCTGGACGGGCGACTGGAAATCGGTTCGCACTCTCTCGGACAGCCATGGGCCGGTGCTGTCGGTCTTTTGTGAGCCGTACAACCCCGCCACCGAAGCCACGAAGGACGCAACCTTCAAAACCTACACGCAACTATTCGATCCAGAAGGCAAGGAGCTGATCACCAAGGGGGCCGGCGGCAAATTCCCTCATCATCGCGGCCTCTTTTATGGCTTCATGAAAACGACCTACAAAAACGGTCCGGTCGATACCTGGCACTGTAGGGACGGCGTTCATCTCAACCTGACCGGCGATGGCAAGGTAGAAGAAGGCTGGCTGGGAGTTCGCATCCTCCTTCCCGTGGGCTGGTACGGCAAGAAGGGGGATCTATTTGCGAACGAAGAGCGGCAATTCACCGTGTTCCGGCGAGGCGAATCGCTTGTAGTCGACTTCGATTCGCGGCTCGTACCTGTGGAAGGAACGATCAAGGTCGACGGCGACCCGCAGCATGCGGGTTATCATTTTCGAGCCTCAGGAGAAGTCGCGGATAAAACTTCAGCGCAGACGGTTTACTTGAGACCAAGCGGCCCCGATAAGCCAGGCGTCGAGCGCAACTGGCCCGAAGCCAAGGACCATGTCAATCTGCCCTGGAACGTGATGCAATTTTCCGCCAATGGCCAGCGCTACAGCGTGACCTATGTCAACCATCCGGCCAACCCCGGTGAAAGCCGCTTCTCGGAGCGCAATTACGGGCGATTTGGCTGTTATTTCGTAGCCGAAGCAACCGCGGCGAAACCGCTCACCGTGCAATATCGAGTCGTTGCCAGGCGCGGGATGATCGAACAAGCGACCGCCCAGGCCGACCGCGACGCCTTCGCGCGCTAAACTTTTTCTTTTCTATTTTATTTATTTTATTTATTTTAATTTTTGTTTTTCATTATTTTTTCGAATCACTTTTACCCGATTGTTTTTTCTTTTTTAGGTCCTATTCAACGACGGCAAATGCGCCAGGGAAGGTCGAACTTCTGATGAATGATTATCGCAAGGAACTTGAAGCAGCCATGGCGGCCGCTTCGCTCGCATCCACCATCATCCTCGAGGCTTATGAAACGCTTGTCGCCGACCCGGCGGCACAGGCCAACATCACCACAAAAACCGATCTGGCCTCGCAGGAGGCGATTCTCAACTACCTGATGCAGCGGTTTCCCTCGGATGCCTTCGCCGCCGAGGAAGACACGGAGACCTTGAAGAAAGCGAACAAGGGAGGAAACCGCCTCTGGGTGATTGACCCGATCGATGGAACGCGCGGCTTTGTTCGCAAGAGCGGCGAATTTTCGGTGATGATCGGTTTTTGTATCGATGGCCAAGTCATGGCCGGAGTCGTCCACGAACCGGCCCTGCAGCGAATCACTTACGCCAGTCATGAACAGGGATGCTGGAGCCGCACCGCGGGCCAGCGACCCGTGGCGTGCCTGGTATCCGAAACGGCGGCCCTGTCAGGCGCCGTCTTGGCGCGCAGCCACTCGAAAGATCCGACCGATCCGGGCGAACTGGGAACGCGGCTGGGCCTGAGCCAGTTCCTCGAACGGTATTCGGCCGGAGTCAAGCTCGCGGCAGTGGCCCGCGGGGATGCCGATCTTTACATCAACGACTACCCCAGTTACCGCGATTGGGACCTTTGCGCCGGAATCATCCTCGTTCAGGAAGCCGGGGGCAAAGCGACCGACTGGGCCGGGAAGCCGCTGGAATTTGGCCGGCCGGGCAACCTGCAAGACCGCGGCCTGGCATCAAGCAACGCCGAACTCCATGAAGAGATTTTGAAACGGCTCGCCAAGTAATGCGCAGCGTGCGAAAACCTCACGCGTCGCGGTGTTGTGCCATGCGTGAGGGTGTTTGCACGGGCCGAGATTTTCCGGACGTTTTTCGTGCATTGCATCGCGGGCAACGAACACTCGGGGCCCGGCCATGTTGATCGTGCAAGTATGCCATCTGGGCGAGGACGGCGACGCCGCTTACAGGATCCACGATCCGAGCCGGTTTTTGGGCCGAATCGATGGGATCACCACGATCGATTGCCATTTCGCCCATGCCGCGTTGCCGGCCTTATCGCGTCAGGCCGATCTCCTCATCTTGCAGTTTGTCAACGACTGGGATCTGCTTACGATCTGCAGAAACAGGCGCTCGCGCGGCCAATTCACCGTCTTCGAGGCCAATGACTACTTTTTCGATCTGCAACCTTGGAATCCGATCGCTCAAGGATGGAGCAACCGGATCAACCAGGAATTGTACCTCCAGTTGCTCAAGGAAGCCGATGCGGTTCAGACCAGTTCCCAGGCGCTCGCTGAGCGCTGGCTTGCCCGTGGCGCCAAGGAAGTCGTGGTCTTTGAAAATCATCTTCCCCAATTGCCTCCACTGCCCGAATCGGCTCGCTATGTCCCCAGCACGGAAATCGCCAGCCGGCCGCTGACTCTCGGCTGGGCCGGTTCACCCGGTCACTTCGCCGACTGGTTGAGCATCGTGCCGACGCTCAGGCATTGGCTGGCTTACCACCCCGAGGTGCGTCTCGCGGTGATGACCAACGATCTGGCGCATTCGTTCTTCGATTTGCCGGCGGAACGCTACCGTTTCGTGCCTTTTGGATCGCTTGACGACTATTTCCACTTCCTCGAAACGATCGACATCGGGATCGCCCCACTATTGCCCACCGAGTACAACCGCTGCCGCTCGGACGTGAAATTCCTCGAGTATGCGTCGCGCGGGGTCGTGGGTCTTTATCAAGACTTTGAGCCCTATCGCAACTCGGTCCAGCCGGGAAAAACCGGCCTGCTCTGGTCAACCCATCAAGATCTCACCGACTGCCTGAACGGACTGATCGCCCATCCCGAGCGGCTGCACTCAATCCGCACGGAGGCTCACGCTTATGTCGCCAGGGAACGGATGCTGGCGGCAAGAATTGGCGAAAGCCTTTCATGGTACCGCCAAAAAACGAGGACGCAACTTTTGCAAGCGGAGCCAATACCGCTGCCTGCAATCGACTGGGAGACCGGATCGCATTATGGACGGCTGGCCCCCGGACTGGGAACCGCGACCTACATCGAGTTGCATTCCCAAAGCGGTTCCAATGCCGCCTTGCCCAAGTTGGACGAGGCGATCGCCTTGGCGCCTGATCACTACCCGCTCAAGTGTTTGAAAGGCCAATTTCTGAACGATCTGGGCAAGGGGGCGCTTGCGCGCGAAGTATTGGAATCCGCTTGCAAGGATGAGCCCGACCTTGCGCGCGGCTGGACCGAATTGGGCCGGGCCTGGTTTCGCCACGGAGAGATCGAGAAGGCCCTCGGAGCCTTAAAGCACGCGCTTTCGGTCAATCGCCTCTATCTTCCGGCCTGGCAATACCTCGTTCGCCTCATGATCCAGCATCGCCATCCCGATCTGGAAAAAGCCGCAAGGGAAGGGCACGCGTTATTCAGCGATTGTTACCCCTTTGCGTTCGCCTGCGTTGAGGCTCTGCCCCTTGATGAGGCGCTTGCCGCTTTTTGCCGTCTGCTTGAGCGCCTGAAGAAAACGATTCAGCTCTATGAAGTGAAATCCGTCTGGACGCAAACCCGGCGCATGGTCGAAACCTTGCTCAAGCGCAATGTGGCGCCCTTGCTGCTGGTTCCCGCGCTATCCAGGGCCGTCGAACTCTTCCCCGATTCGATCGCCTTCTGGCGAATCCTGGGGGAATCCTTGCTAAGGGGAAGTGCAACGGAAGCAGAGCGGGGTTATGAATGTCTGGCCAGGGCGGCGCGGCTCTTGCGTCAAAACCTGGTCGCGCGGGAGGAATGCAGCGAGCTGACTGCCATTCCCTGGGAATGGCAGTTCGCCGAGAACATTGCGCTCCATACCCCGCCTTCCTGATGGAAGCACTTGGAAGAAGCAGAGGAGCAAGCCATTAACGACTTACTGGGCGGACCGGAAGTACCGGGGCCGTTTGCGCTTGAGAGGGTTGTCCTTGAAGTTGCGCCATGCGTGTCTGTGCAATTTCCGCGTGACGGCTATTGGGGCTGACGCGGACCACCTGTTCGAGGCAGGCGACCGCCTGCTGCGGTTCGCCGGCGGCCAGGTTCGTTTCCGCCAGTTGCAGGAGCGCCTGGGTGAGTTTCTCCTGCATCTGTTCGACCGCGGAGCGTAGCGATTCGGTGTTATTGCGCAGATCCTGCACCAGCTTTTGCGCCTGGACGGCCTCGGTAGAATCGGGCTTTTGTTGACCGAGCCATTCGAGCTTGTCGAGGGCCGCGGCAACCTGCTTTTTCGCCAGATCTTCCCTCGCCATTTGCAACAGATCGTTGGGCGCGGCGCCAAAAGACAGGGAAGAGTTTTTCTCTACGGAGCGCGACGCCAGGGCCCCGGGAGCCTCTCCCTGCGTGATGCCATACTTCGTCAAGATCTCCTGGAACGGTTGATCGGGTATCCGCAAGATCGTGTTCGGCTCCCCTTTTTTAAGCAGATCCACAAGATAGGCTGCTTCCTGGCGCATGGTGGTATTGACCGGATTTTCCAGCACGCGCGCCAATTGGCTGTTGGCCGACGCAAAATCTCCCTGGCGTATTTTGCTCACGGCATCGCGGAAGAGATTCGTCAGCAATTCCGATTCAGCCTCCCACTGAAAGCGGACACGATCGAGCTGCACCCCCAGCGCCTGCGGATTTTGAAAGCCTTCCAGCCGGGCCATCATGGCCCCTTTGGGATTGGCCAGAATCATGGCGGGCACGCTTCGAACCTTGAGCGATTCGGCAAGAGCGCGATTCGCGACTCCATCGACCTTAACGCAGACCCAGTGCGATTTCAGGCGCGCCTTGATGTTGGGCTCGACCAGCGTTTCCCGGGCAAGCTTTTGACACCAGAGGCATTCGGAACTGACAAATAAGACGAGCAACGGTTTGCCCAGCGCCTGCGACTCTTCCAGCGCCTTTTTGTAATCTTCAAGCCATTCGGCGGCCGCAGACGGAACCGTCAAAGGAGCCGCTGCCGGCCCAGACGGGGCAACTGCCGGCGCAGTCGTTTGAGCGTTGAACGGCGCCGGCGGATACAGGGCCGGTTGCGACCAAAGCTGAGATCCGCCCAGTCCAACGACCGCCAGCGATAGCAAGGCATTTCGGTGCGAGGTGAAGAATCGATTCGGGTACATCGCTTCGTTCTCCAGAGGATTCAGGCCCGCGGGTGGGCTTTTTTGTAATGGTCCCTGAGGCGCGCCGTGCTCAAGTGCGTGTAGATCTGGGTCGTGGCCAGGCTTTTGTGGCCAAGGAGTTCCTGGACACCGCGGATATCCGCCCCCTGGTTGAGCAGGTGCGTCGCGAAACTGTGCCTGAGCGAGTGCGGCGAAGCTTCGGTGTCGAGGCCGGCGGGTCCGAGGTATTTGGCAAGAATGCGGCCCACGCTCCGGGTGGTCAGGCGCGTCCCATTCTTGTTCAGAAAGAGAGCTCCCGCCGCCTTGGGCTTGGCGAGGCCTTCGCGATCGCCGAGCCAGACCTGGATCGCTTCCAGTGCGGGCGGCCCCAAAAAGACGAGCCGTTCGCGCCGTCCCTTGCCCCGGACAGTCGCACTGCCTTCGTCCAGATCGAGGTCATCCAAATTGAGACCGACCAGCTCCGCGACACGAACCCCTGCAGAATAGGCGGTTTCCAGCAATGCCCGGTCTCTGTGAGTCAAAGGCTCTTCCCCTTGCGGCAGGTCGAGCATCTTGCGGATCCCCTCGGCGGGCAGAAAATGCGGCAGGGGCTGCTCTTTGCGCGGCCCGCGCAACCCGGCGGCGGGGTCCTGTTCGAGCAAACCTTGCCTGCGCAGATACCGGCACCAGGAACGCAGCGCCGCGAGGCGGCGGGCAATCGTCGATTTGGCGTAACCTTTTTCGTGCAGCCAGGCGAGCCAGCCACGCAGCACGCGCGGACGGAGTACCTCGATTCCGGCCTTCGGTCCAAGCGCCGGTTGACTTTGGAAATACTCGATCGCCTGAGTCAGATCTTCGCGATAGGACTTGATCGTGTAATCGGAGGAGTTGCGCTCAAGCGCCAAATGCCTCAGAAATTCCGCCATCCTGGCTTGCACGGCTTGCCCTTCTGAGATTCTCTGGGGGCCCTGAGCGCTCGCCCCGACGTTCGGCCGGATGCCTCCCGGCCTGATTCGTCACATCTCTATTCGGCAAAGAAAACCAGTGGGCTCGTCAAGGACGTGGCGTCACAGGTGCTTGACGGCGGCATGGACGCCTCAGGAAAGGTACATTTCCCCCAAACTACGTTGATCAGTTGTCCGCAGACCGTTACGGCGCTCGCTTCAATCGGGCTTTTTCAGGCCTGCCAACTGAAAGGGATGCGCCAAACCGATCGCCTCGCGCGCGTGGAACGCCTCACCGTAGCGGGCACCGATCGCCCAGCCCCAGTGGCGTGCGTTCGTTTCGATGTCATCCATAACGGTCGGAAAGGTTTCGGAACGCCCCTGAACCAGCTGCGAATGATACGCGCGGCAGGCTTCCAGCTTGGTCGCGATATAAGGACTGATATCAATGACCAGGTCAGGTACGCGATTAAGACGCAAGTGAATGCTCAAGCAATAGAGGACACGGGCGGGATGATGAGGCTGTCCCGGCAGATCGGTCTTCGATAACTTGGCCCAGAATCGGGCCGCATCGACCAGGCTGGTCGCGGCCAAATGGTCCGGATGCGCGTCCTCCCAGTGATGCGTGAGGAGCAGTTGCGGCCGCAGTCGGCGGATCCAGCCGGCGAGCAGGGCCCGAGCCTCGAGGTTGGCTTCCAGAGCGCGATTGGGTAGTCCCAAATTGTGCCGAAAATCGAGTTTCAGTAGATTCGTGGCGGCGGCGGTCTCGCGCGCGCGTATTTCCACAGATCCATGCGGCGTCGGTTCGCCATTGGTCAAGTCGATCACGCCCACCTTGTAACCATGGGCAAGCAGCGCACAAATGGTCCCTCCCACGCCGATTTCCGCATCGTCGGGATGGGCGACCACGACCAGACAGTCGAGCTTGGGTACAGGAGGAGTCGATGCACTCATGAGTCTCACTTGATCCGTAAGGGGAATTGGTTTCTAACTATTTCTAAGCAGGACGGCCCGCTCCATGCAGGCAACTTGGCCCCATTCAAGCGGCCTCAATCCCGCGGCACCCACGGGTAGCCCGGCCGGGGCAGGCGAAGGGTCTACGAACTGCAATGGGCTTGAAAATGCGGCGCGGACAGGAGGTCCCCATGTCGAATATCATTGTCATTCCCGCACGCTTAGGCTCCACGCGCCTTCCCGAGAAACCACTGCTGAAGGAAACCGGAAAATACCTCATTCAGCATGTTTACGAGCAGGCGTGCCTCTCGAAACGGGCGAAACGGATCGTCGTCGCCACGGACGATGAGCGGATCATGGAGGCGTGCAAATCGTTTGGCGCCGAAGCGATGATGACTCGAGCGGACCACCCTTCCGGCACCGACCGCGTGGCTGAAGTGGCTCGGGCCATCGACTGTAAGCTCGTGGTCAATCTGCAAGGCGATGAACCAGAAGTGGCCCCGCAATCGCTCGATCTCTTGTTCGATCTGTTGGAAAATCACCCCGAAGCGCCCATGGCCACCCTGGCCACGCCGATTGCGACGCTTGAAGCCTTTCAAAATCCCAACTGCGTGAAAGTCGTCGTTGACGATCAGGGCAGGGCGCTTTATTTCAGCCGCAGCCCGATCCCCTATTTCCGCGATGGCACGCCGGAAATCTCCGTGCAGAGCCCCAAGGCCTGGCAACATCTGGGCCTCTACGGCTACCGCAAGGATTTCCTGCTTGGCATTTCGCAGATTCCGCCTCATCCGCTCGAATTGGCTGAGAAACTGGAGCAACTGCGCGTTTTGGCGAAAGGCATCCCTTTGATGGTCGGGAAGATCGTCCATCAAGGGATCGGCATCGACACCCCCGACGACTATCGCGCCTTCGTGCGCAGTCAACTGAGCCTTCAGGAAAAGTTGGTGGCCAGGGCAGCCTAGCCGACCTCGTCTTCACCTGCGAAAATGGCTGGATGACAAAACACATTTTCGTGACGGGCGGCGTTGTTAGCTCATTGGGAAAAGGCCTCACCAGCGCATCGATCGGCTTGCTTCTAGAG
>Ga0208492_1002158_pt1 | contig 10225 bp, 6 predicted proteins | sample Subbioar_CSW14AB_FD_184820 | JGI IMG/M metagenome (GOLD analysis project Ga0208492, IMG submission 184820) | Serpentinite rock and fluid subsurface biosphere microbial communities from McLaughlin Reserve, California, USA - CR12Mar_CSW14AB (SPAdes) | ecosystem: Environmental > Terrestrial > Deep...
TCTTTGCTGCTGCAGGAACCTGACGTTCTTCTTCTTGACGAGCCAACCAACCACCTTGATGCAGAAAGTATTGACTGGCTGGAACAACATCTCCAACAGTATAAAGGAACTGTAATTGCCGTAACTCACGACCGCTACTTTCTGGACAATGTTGCAGGATGGATTCTTGAGCTCGACCGCGGAGAAGGAATTCCATGGAAAGGTAATTACTCTTCCTGGCTGGAACAAAAATCAAAACGACTTGAAGCAGAGGAAAAAACAGAGAGCAAGCGTCAGAAAACCCTTGAAAGAGAGCTTGAATGGGTTCGCATGGCTCCGAAAGCCCGCCATGCAAAATCTAAGGCCCGTCTGTCAAACTACGAAAAACTTGCATCTGAAGATACCAGGGAACGTGAAGATAAACTGGAACTATTCATTCCTCCGGGACCAAGGCTCGGAAATCTGGTTATTGAAGCCCAAAATGTAACTAAAGCTTACGGAGATAAAATACTATTTGAAAATCTTAGCTTTTCATTACCTCCGGCTGGAATCGTTGGTATTATCGGGCCAAATGGTGCAGGAAAAACCACACTATTCCGTTTGATTACCGGGCAGGAACAGCCGGATTCAGGCTCATTCCGTGTTGGCCCGACCGTAGCTCTTGGTTATGTAGACCAGAACCATGATGATCTTGATCCTGAAAAATCCGTATGGGAAAATATCACAGATGGGCAGGAAACAATAATGCTGGGCAACAGACCTGTAAATTCCAGAGCTTACGTATCTAAATTTAACTTCAATGGCGCGGATCAGCAGAAGAAAGTTGGTGTCCTCTCCGGAGGAGAAAGAAACAGGGTTCACCTTGCAATAACCCTGAAGAAAAGCTCAAACGTACTTTTACTCGATGAGCCTACCAATGATATTGACGTGAATACACTCCGGGCACTCGAAGAGGGGCTTGAGAATTTCGGAGGCTGTGCCGTGATTATCTCTCACGACAGGTGGTTCCTGGACAGAATCTGTACACATATTCTTGCATTTGAGGGAAACTCGCAGGTTTATTACTTTGAAGGAAACTATTCTGAGTATGAAGAAAATCGTAAAAAACGTATAGGTGATATCACTCCTCACAGATTACGCTACAAAAAATTAAGCGACTAAAAAGAATCGGGAGGCTCAATTGAGCCTCCCGATTCTTTTTACAATAAGCCGGATTTCAACTCTTCCCCATCTTCGGATATCCGATTCTTCTGCCGGTTTCCCTTCTTAACATATTTCCGTACTCTGCACCACTTGCCAAACTTTAAGCAAGAAGCAACTGCTATGAAAGTATTTCAGCTCCCTGAAAGGTTTACAAGTAACTGCGAGCACTCCGGTCAGGGATTTGCCTGATTGTTAATATGTTAACAAATAAATAACATAATCTGTACTTCAGCCGTTTGATATCTTAGTATATTTATTAAAATAGCAATATCCTGTATTACAATGGCTTAAATATCAATTCAAATAGAAATGACATTTTATGACTTGGAAAAAATTTAACGGAGAGACCATTCAAAACTCAATTCTGAATGAAGTAGAAAATGCAATTGAACGCGAATCCGCACTGGGGAATAAATTAAAAGTTTGTATAGGCACAGACTCCCAGGTAAAAGGATCAATCACCGATTTCGCAACCGTAATTGTATTCCTGAGGGAGCAAAAAGGCGGATTTATGTTCATTCATCAGGAGCGGACTTCTGCGAAAATGAGCATTAAGGAACGTATGCTTTCTGAAGTCCAAAAATCAATAGAATGTGCCTATTCTCTTTGCGACCTTCTGGACCTGTATGATGTTGACCTTGAAGTACACGCCGATATCAATACCAATCCAAACTTCAAGTCGAATACTGCCCTGCACGAAGCCATGGGATATATCTTAAGTATGGGATTTGTATTTAAAGCAAAACCCGAAGCATTTGCCAGCTCTGCCTGTGCAAACAAGATGGTACATTAACAACAAAACCATTGCTTACAGGCAATGGCTTTGTTAAAAATCAGGAAATTAATTTATGATGATTTCAGATTTGACTGTTTGCTTACAATTTGTCTTACATTTTCCATCTCGTCTTCAATATCTTCTTCTACTTCTTTCTCATAAATAAAACCTTTGCTGGTTACAAGCAAAGTACCCTGAGTGTATTTCTCATTGTGCTGAGTTGCATCAAGACCTTCCTCTTCCTCCTCAGAGCTAACACGCATTGGTTGCAGCAAATTGATAAACTTGAAAATACCATAAGAAACTACAAAGCTATAGGTTACTGTAATTGCTACCAATTTAACCTGAGTAAAGAAAAACTCATGATTTCCATAGAACCACCCGTCAGAGCCAGCAGGATTAACAGTTTTTGTAGCCAGCAATCCGGTCAGCAATAACCCTACTATACCACCTACTCCGTGGCAAGGAAATACATCCAGTGTATCATCCAATGTAGTTCTTGTTTTCCAGTAAACTGCGAGGTTTGATATAATAGCGGAAACAAACCCAATAAAAATACTTTGTGGAATTCCTACAAATCCGGCGCCCGGTGTAACCGCTGCAAGCCCGACTACGGCTCCGATACAGAAACCAAGCACTGATGGCTTTTTACCTCTTACCACATCAAAGAACATCCATGATAATCCTCCGGCTGCACCTGATATGTTTGTAGTTGCAAATGCTGAAACTGCCAGGGCATTAGCTCCAAGTGCAGATCCTGCATTAAACCCGAACCATCCAAACCATAATAAACCCGTTCCAATCAAAACATAGGGAATATTCGCAGGCGGCACTTCAAGTCCGTTGATATGAGCCTGTCTGCGCTTCAATACCATAGCTCCTGATAAGGCAGCCATACCGGCAGAAATATGAACAACCGCCCCTCCGGCAAAATCTAAAGCACCCATTTGAAATAAAAATCCATCCGGATGCCAAACCCAATGAGCTATCGGCGCATAAATCAACAAACTAAAAAGGCAAATAAAAAGGATATAGGAAGTAAAACGAATTCGCTCTGCAACCGCACCAACTACCAAACCCGGAGTAATAATTGCGAACATCAATTGAAAAAGTGCAAATAATGTCAATGGAATTGTTGGAGCTAAACTCCATGGTTCTCCGGAATTCACTCCCTGGAAAAAGAGAAAGGTGGAAGGATCTCCAATAATTCCACCTATACTCTCTCCAAATGAAAGACTGAATCCAACAGTCACCCATATTATACTGACAACTCCGGCTGCCACAACGCTCTTAATCATCGTTGAAATCACATTCTTGCGATGAACCATTCCTCCATAGAAAAAGGCCAAACCCGGCGTCATCAGAAAAACCAGGGCAGTTGCTACCAGCAACCAGGCTATATCCGCACTATTATATTTGGCAGTATCTGCAAAATCCGGAAGAGAAGGAATAAAAACTGCAACTGTAGCTATAATAGCTAGAATTAAAAATGGCAAAATTTGCTTTAGTCCGACTTTCATGATAAAATTTCTTTAAAAAAGAACAAAATTTGAATTAATTAGTACAAACGTAAAACAATTTTCAATTTTTTCAATGATTTTTTATATATTTTTTAATAAAAGACTATTTGCGTACAAAATTTAAAACCATTTTATTGAAAAATATCAATATAAAAGAGATAAACCAATCAAAAAATTCATTTATAACTCAACAAAAAGATAAAAAACAACATTTATCTATATTTAGATGAAAAAAAAAGAAGATATTAATGAAAGAAAATAACAAAAAGGAGATCGAAAGATCAAAAGATCTTAAAAAATCAAGCTATTGAAAGAAAATCTGAATAATTAAAGAAGGAGAATCCTTATTTCGAAAGGGTATCCATGAGTTCAGATTTGTAATTGCTTCCCTGAATAACGCCGGCAGCTTCCAGACGTTTATCGATGTAGCTCTGAATCTGCGATTTCTTCATTCCCCAGTTTGGAGCAATAAGCAAATCATAATCAGCCAGTCCGAATAAACGCTGCAGAACAATATCTGGTCTTAAATAGGAAATAAACTCCGCAATAAAATCTGTATACTCATCAATTGTAAAAAGCTTAAACGGATCGCGGCTGTATCTGGCCCCCATAATTGAACCTTTTACAATATGAAGATGATGCAATTTGACGAATCTGATCTGTGGAAACTGATTTATCTCATCGGCATACCTTAGCATCATTTCGCGGGTTTCCCAGGGGAAACCGAAAATTGTATGAACACAAATATCAACTTTGGTATTTTCTGCCAGCCGGATTGCATCCAGAAACTCCTGATGAGTGCAACCCCGATTAATCTTCAGCAGTGTATCATCGTAAATAGATTCCATCCCCATTTCCAGATCAACATCAAACCGGTCAGTATAGCTCTCGAGTAAAGCCAGTTTCTCAAAATCAATGCAATCCGGACGTGTACCTACCGAAAGCCCCACAATCTGGTCGGTATTTACGCTTAAAGCCTCATCGTAAAGCATCTTTAAATAATGCGTAGGAGCATAGGTGTTGGTATTGGGCTGGAAATAAATGATAAACTTCTCTGCGCGGTAATTTTTGTAGGCTCTTTCCATCCCTTGCTCAATCTGTTCGCGGATAGTTGGCAGCTTTCTGGACAGCTCGGGAGTAAATGAGTCAACATTGCAATAAGTACAACCACCATAACCTTTACTTCCATCCCGGTTCGGACAGGTAAATCCGGCATCAGCTATAATCTTATATACACGCTGACCATCATACTTATTTTTGAGGTATGCGCCGTAATGATTATAATTTTTGTGGCCGTAATCTAAAGGTGTTCCCAAAACTCTATTTTTGCAAAGATACAAATTTCATGCTTACCCTTAAAAACAGTCAATCATGCTACGTATATATTATAAAAAGGAAAAACGACTGGCAAAAGAAAGCGACATCAGTTTGCTCAGAACCATCCCTCTGGGTGATCTGGTATGGGTAGATCTTCAAAATTCTACAGTTGAGGAGAAAATTACCATTGAAACCTATTTCGATATTAAATATTCATCAGTTGAGGAATCGACCGAAATTGAAAGCTCTTCCCGCTTTTATGAACTGGACGACGAACTGATTATCAACTCCAATTTTCTATCTCTCAAACAAAATGATTTCGACTATTGCCCTGTTTCCATTATCCTGGAGAAAGGGATATTGTTTACCTACCGCGACGACGATTTAAAAACATTTGGCGAATCAGTAAAAAAAATCAAATCTAACCCGGGTTCATTTACAAACGGGTACCAGATTCTGCTTACCCTATTGGAAACCGGAATTGAGCAGGATGCAGATATCATAGAGGCTTTGGCTAAAGATATTTCCGATCTGAATAAAAAACTAACTCTCAACAGAACCCGGTCTGATGAAGAAATCCTTTTGAAAATCGCCTCCTTTCAGAACCATAACATTCTGATGAGGGAAAACATCATTGACAAACAAAGACTTGTATCCTCCTTAATGAAAAGCAGTCTCTTCCCTGAGGAATATATGACTGTTCTCCGTATCCTGATCAAGGATATCGGATCATTGATTGAACACAATAAGTTTGCCTTTGAACGACTGGAATACCTGCAGGATACTTTCATGGGTTTAGTGAATATCGAACAGAACAGAATCATCAAAATATTCACGGTTGCAACCGTCGCATTTATGCCTCCAACACTCATTGCAAGTATCTACGGAATGAATTTTTCCCGTATGCCAGAACTGACCTGGGATTACGGTTATATTTTCGCCATTTGCCTGATGGTATTATCCTCCGTCATTACACTGATTTATTTTAAAAAACGAAACTGGCTGTAGATCAGAATACTTATTCGTATCTTGTATGTAACATTGTATTTCAATGCCGTCATTAAAAAAGGAGGCTAAGATGAAAACACCGGTAAAAAACAAATCAAATGAAAATCAACAGGGCGGATCAAAAGGCAGTCAATCGATCAAAGCAGAAAAGGAAGCCCTGAAATCAAGAGGTATTTCCAACAGCGGCGGACAAATGTCATATCATACCGACAACAAGCAGGCCACTGTAAACAAAGGAAATGTAAACTCCATGGTTCAGGGCAAAACCAAAGCTCCGAAAATGCCAAGCAAGCATAGTCCTAAAAAAGGTTAAGCACCATACCTGTTTTTTAGGAAGGTTCAGTTTCTTTCCTGAAAAACAGGTTTCAGGAGAATACATTTGTAATATCCAAAATCTCACCTCAGAATTCACATACGACCGCCTTCGGGGTCGGTTGATCGTATTTCGGTTCAAATTCGATCTGTGATTAATGACGCTACCGGTTATTCTATAAACAGTTGACCCTTTCAGGGTCAACTGTTTATAGAATGCAATAAAGGTCGCTTTCTGCGACCCTGGGGTCGCATGTGATAGGCAAATCAATGATTATACATACAACTCTTTTGAAAGTCAAAGCTGACTGATAAAATAAGCATTTCATACCAAGGCCTAATACAACCTTTGGGGTCAGATTGCAGCTTGATTATATATGATAAAATTTGTGATAGCTAGGATTCCTTAAATCCAATTCCCCCTAAACCTCTCATCAATTCAATTATTCTTACCTTTATACCCCAATCAGGAAGAAAATGACCGAAGTTTACAAACCCAGCAATAAGATCCGATTTGTTACTGCTGCAGCGCTCTTCGACGGGCATGATGCTACGATAAATATCATGAGAAGAATCCTCCAGTCCTCGGGGGCTGAAGTCATTCATCTGGGACATAACCGTTCTGTTCAGGAGGTAGTAAACTGTGCAATACAGGAAGATGTTCAGGGTATAGCCATGACTTCTTATCAGGGAGGGCATATTGAATATTTTAAGTATATGCACGATTTACTTAGAGATGCAGGAGCCGGACATATCAAAATATTTGCCGGAGGTGGCGGTGTAATTTTACCTGAGGAGGTCCGCGAATTAAAGGAATACGGCATTACACAAATCTATTCTCCGGATGATGGGCGCAAAATGGGCCTTCAGGGCATGATCAACGACATGCTGCGTGAATGTGATTTTCCAATCAGAAGTTCTTTGAAGAATGAGCTTCAGGGTATACGAGAAAAAGATAACCAGGCGATTGCTTCAGCAATAAGTCTGGCAGAAAATCAGCCTGAACTGATTGAAAACTTCCTGACGGAATTAAGAAAACTAACTGAAGGTAAAAAAATCCCCGTTTTAGGAATTACCGGAACAGGCGGAGCCGGAAAATCATCCCTGATAGATGAGCTGGTCCGCAGATTCCTGATAGAAACCGATAAGAGCATTGCCATCATCTCTGTCGATCCCTCAAAACGAAAAAGCGGTGGAGCTCTTCTGGGCGACCGGATCAGGATGAATTCGATCAACAGCTCCAGAATATACATGCGTTCGCTGGCTACCCGTCAGGCAAACCTGGCTTTATCCAAATACATTCAGGAATCAATTGATATATGCAAAGCTGCGGGATATGATCTGATTATTGTGGAAACATCCGGCATTGGCCAGTCTGATACCGAAATCACAGAACATTGTGATGTTGCTTTATATGTAATGACTCCGGAGTTTGGAGCAGCTACCCAGCTTGAAAAAATTGACATGCTTGATTTTGCAGATCTGGTGGCCATTAACAAATTCGACAAAAGAGGGGCGCTTGATGCCATAAGAGATGTACGCAAGCAATTCAAAAGAAATCATCAGCTATTTGACAGTCAGGATGAAGATTTACCGGTGATCGGTACCATGGCATCCCAGTTCAATGATCCGGGAATGAATAAACTGTTCAGTGAATTATTGAAGCTTATCCTCGCCAAAACCGGAATCGATTTTCAAGCTAAAATGGCATTGGTTTCACAATCATCCGAGAAAAACTTCATCATTCCTCCAGACCGAACCAGATATCTGGCCGAAATTACCGAAGCCAGCGCAACATACAATCAATGGGTCAATCAGCAATGCAAAATAGCTCAACAACTCTATCAGGTTAAAGGGGCTATGGAACTCTGCTCTGATCATAGTTCTGCATCTGCTGAATCATTAAAAACACTGAAAGAAATTTACAACAACCTCGATGCTCATTTAGACCGCGAATGCAAAAAGCTGCTGGAAAAATGGCCTGAGACTTTAAAAAAATATAAAGCAGACGAATTTATTTATAAGGTTCGTGATAAAGAGATCAGACAGTCGCTGTATACAGAATCATTATCTAAATTACGTATTCCAAAGATATCTCTGCCACGCTATGAGGCCTGGGGCGATATTTTACGCTGGCTTTTAACCGAGAATGTTCCGGGTGAATTTCCTTATGCTTCCGGTGTATTCCCTTTAAAACGTGAAGGTGAAGATCCTACCCGGATGTTTGCCGGTGAGGGTGGTCCGGAAAGAACCAATAAACGTTTCCATTACGTTTCGCTGGGGCAACCCGCACATAGACTGTCGACTGCTTTTGACTCTGTCACACTTTACGGAGAGGATCCTGATTTCAGACCAGATATTTATGGGAAGATCGGTAATTCAGGTGTGAGCATTGCTACTTTGGATGATGCCAAAAAGCTCTACAGTGGTTTTGATTTATGCCATCCTTCCACTTCAGTTTCAATGACCATCAACGGTCCGGCGCCAATGCTTCTTGGATTTTTCATGAATGCGGCTATCGACCAACAATGTGAAAAATACATCATTGAAAATGGGCTGGAAAAAGAGGTAAACGAGAAAATAGAAAAACTGTTCAAAGCCAAAGGCATACCAAGACCTGAATATCAGGGTAATCTGCCCGAAGGAAATACCGGCCTCGGATTGATGCTTCTGGGAGTTACCGGAGATCAGGTCTTACCTAAGGATATTTATGAAAAGCTGAAAGCAAAAGCAATTTCCAGTGTTAGAGGAACCGTCCAGGCTGATATTTTAAAGGAAGACCAGGCTCAGAATACCTGCATCTTCTCTACCGAATTCGCCCTGAGGATGATGGGTGATATTCAGAAATACTTTATCGACAATCAGGTCAGAAATTTTTATTCAGTGTCTATTTCCGGATATCATATTGCAGAAGCAGGAGCAAATCCGATTTCTCAGCTGGCTTTCACTCTCAGCAATGGATTTACTTTTGTTGAATATTATCTGAGCAGAGGAATGCATATTGATGAGTTTGCACCAAATCTCTCTTTCTTCTTCTCTAACGGAATTGACCCTGAATATTCTGTGATTGGTCGCGTAGCCCGAAGAATCTGGGCAAAAGCCATCAAACATAAATACAACGGAAACGACCGCTCTCAAAAATTAAAATATCATATCCAGACATCAGGGAGATCATTGCATGCCCAGGAAATTGATTTTAATGATATCCGAACTACGCTGCAGGCGCTTTACGCGATTTATGACAACTGCAATTCACTGCATACCAATGCTTATGATGAAGCCATCACCACGCCGACAGAAGAGTCGGTGCGCAGAGCAATGGCGATTCAGCTGATCATTAACCGTGAACTAGGACTGGCTAAAAATGAGAACCCGCTGCAGGGTGCATTCATTATTGAAGAATTAACTGATCTGGTTGAGGAGGCTGTACTCGAAGAATTTAAACGTATCAATGACAGAGGTGGTGTCCTGGGTGCGATGGAAACTATGTACCAGCGCAGCCGGATTCAGGAAGAATCATTGTATTATGAAACGCTAAAACATGAGGGAACCTATCCGATTGTGGGAGTAAATACCTTCCTGAATAAAAAAGGTTCACCAACCATTATTCCTTCGGAAGTAATACGGGCAACAGAAGAAGAGAAACAATTCCAGATTTCGGCTTTAATTGCTTTCAAACATAGAAATGAGAACGAATCGACTGTTCTTTTGAAGGAATTGCAGCAAAAAGCCGTTGCCGGAGAAAATATCTTTGAAAGCCTGATGGAAGTGGCTAAAGTATGTACACTCGGACAGATCTCCCATGCACTGTATGAAGTTGGGGGGCAGTACAGGAGGAATATGTAATCCTACGTCATTTCGACTCGCAGAAACGGCCGTTGTAATCATAAAAATCGATACCGCGGGGAGAAATCTGCTGATTAATGGAAAAAGCTTTGATCAGGAGATTCCTCGTCGTGCCTCCTTCGGAATGACGGCATGATTTTCGTCTTTTCGACGAGCGAACGAAATCCTCATATTAAAAAGTATCTTTAACGCAAGGAGAAATCTCATTATACAAGGCAGTAGCCTTTTGCACCAGATTTCTCTTCGTGCCTCCTTTTGCCTGCCG